>Ga0316208_1000790_pt1 | contig 34462 bp, 36 predicted proteins | sample 3monopyrite_MG_FD_204944 | JGI IMG/M metagenome (GOLD analysis project Ga0316208, IMG submission 204944) | Microbial mat bacterial communities from mineral coupon in-situ incubated in ocean water Damariscotta River, Maine, United States -... | ecosystem: Environmental > Aquatic > Marine >...
AGCTCCTTATATTTGGGGCTTCTCAACTTTTTCTAACCTACAGATAATTTTGAGATTTTTACTGAAATGCACCCGTAGCTCAACTGGATAGAGTACCTGACTACGAATCAGGCGGTTACAAGTTCGACTCTTGTCGGGTGTACTTATTTAAAGCCTTGTTAAAATTAGATTTTCAACAAGGCTTTTTTATTTATAGAAATCGATTAATTCCGATTAATATATAATTAATATAAAATCGGTGGGATTTTTTAGAAACTTTTCCCTCATCAAAACTTTAGTATTCAGCTAGTTAGAGCTTTTAAGGCTATTTATTTAAAAAATTTTGTAAGGAGTTGTGTTCTCAACGGTCTAACATAGCAAGGTGTACTATATCTAATCTTTTCTTGCACCTGGTACAATTTCTAACAAAACCGATAAAGCCATGTCTTACTACTATGTAAATAAGAATGCACAATCAAATGGGGATCATGAAGTACACAAAAGCGGTTGCTCATACATGCCTAATTCTGAGAACAGAATATATCTAGGTGATTATGATCGGTGCCAACCTGCCGTAAAAAAAGCTAAAGAATATTATAGCAAAGCAAACGGGTGTTACTATTGTTCTAATTCTTGCCACACCTCATAGAAATTTAAACGAAAAGATCCATAGAAGTCGGGAAAGCATTAAAACGCATAACTATGCGGTGTCTAATAAAAAAATTAACCTTTTTGTAAGGGATAGAGTCTTCGGTGGTCTAATAAATCAAAGGTGTACTATATATTATGATTTTCTTACATCATAAAATGGCAATCTAAATTTAGTGCTAAGGCAAAAAGAAGAGCTAAAGATGAAACCAGGATAACATAAACTCAGTGCACATTGTGCTTAATTTATAGTAATACCATAAAAATAAATTGTGAAAATTATTCTAATGAAACCAACTGTTATTTTAAGACATAGATTAGTAATGATAGTACTTTCGAACTACTTTAAGGGTATGGTTATTTCTATGTTGCTTAGTACAATAATGCTGGTTCCTTTAGCAACCTCTGGGCAAAGTGTTACACAAACCATTGAAGTAAATGAATCAGGAGATTTCAAAAAAAGCCTTCCTTTTGACGAATGTTTTCGAGTTAAACTAGACGGGCAAAGTTCTAGGTATGTTCATAATGCTTTTCTCTATTATTATGAAGGGGGCCAATTAAGACAAATTTCTACAGAGAATACCGGTAATAGACTAACTAAGTATTATGCAGGTAAATCTTTATTTCTTGAAGTACCTGCACTTGATCCCCAAAAACACATAGCAATTAGTATAATATATAAACCTCATGGTGATAGACTTAAAACACTTCTCGATATAAATAGTCTAATCTTGGAAGGAAATTTAGCTGAAGCACAGAGTAAATATGACTCACTAGATCTTAAATCATTAACTACTGTTGGGAAAGCCCATCTTACTTTCACAATATATGGATGGAATAGTTACAATTCATATTTCCAAACAACGCTTGATCCTATTTATGCATCTTTAGATGTTTCAACAATCACATCAGGAACATACAATAGTTTCAACAAAGCAAATTTTGATGACATCGTTGGAAAATTTTCTTCAAATGGTATTTCATCTACCCAGTTAATGACTTTAGCAATCATTAACGAATCAAGCAACCTAAAAATGCTTGAAACCGGAAGCATTGAATTTGCAGATTTTAGTGTTGTTTCAGGATTGGATGATATCACATCTCGAATAAAAAATCTTGAGCATACTCAAAACCAGCTGAATACAATTCTGGCTCAATTAAATAGATTATTATTTCACATTCCTGGAGAATCAACTGCAGTTGCTCTAAAAGCAGATGTTCAGGATTTAAGTAATAGAATTCAGGTTTCTATCCAAAAACACCAGGAAGGAATGAAAATGGTCGAAGAAGAAATAAGGAACAATAAAAACTTGTACTATGCTAGTTTTTATTTTGGAACAAACAATTTCAGCGATCTAAAAACTGAATATACTTACAAAATTATACCTACAGTGGGGGTTTTATTTGTTCCGGCTTTTGGTAGAGAAGAGTTTGATTTGCTCACATTGACTTATGCTGGTGCAACAATTTATTTTCGCCCAGTAAATAAAAATCTTGGTCCCAATTGCGAATGTTATAAATGGGGATTTAGACAAAGGTTTTCTCTCAATTTAGGAGTTACAGTAAACAGTATAGAATCCGATGAATTTGAGGATTTTTATAAGGGCACTTCTCTCTTGATTGGAGGAAACTACAAGTTTAACAGAATAATTTCAGCCACATTTGGTGGAGTAATAATGAAACAAAAAAATGAAAACCCATTGTTAGACGACCCACATACTGTTGTAAGGCCTTATGGTGGGATCTCTTTAGATCTAGATATCGCTAATTTATTTGGTTCAGTTAAGACAAAACTTTTTTAATCATGGAAATAAAAATATTTCAACTATTGATACTTAGTGTATTCATATGGATTTCAGCTTGCGGAGATTTAAATAATTCATTGGTACCTGAAGATATGATACTGTCGGTCAATTTAAGCGAAACTGATGGACTATTGGCTGATGGAAGGATTATCGAAGTTGAAGCGGTTATTCACCCGGATGCTGAAACAGACGCAAGAAAAGTTCTTTTTACTGCAAGTGGTGGTTCTTTCAAAAATGCTGAAAATGGTGATTTAATCGTCGAAGCAGTAATGAATAGCAATGTATTAACTGCAAAGGCAGTTTTTATTGCTCCATTAAAGGAGGGGGAAGTAAGTATATTTGTTCAAATGGACTTACCAGATCAACGCGGAAATTATGTTGTAGATAAAGTACTAATGTTTGACCGATCAAACCCGAATTCTATCTCAATTGATGCTGATGCATTTAGTGTTTATAACGGTTTTGATGGTCAAATAAATATTATTGGCAGTTTATTTAATTCTGAGGATAATGCCGTTAATTATAATACTAAAGTCGAGTTACTCGATTTATATTTAGACAATTCTCCAATTAACGGAAAATTCAAGGATTCCATACTATTATCTAATACTGATTCTAAGATTTCTACCAGTTATTCACCGGGATATATAACTGCTGATCAAACAATCAAGATTGTTGCCAATGTGTTAGATGAAAATGGCACATATATTCTTGGAATTACTGACACACTATTTATTGAAGTCATTGAAAAACCATAAAAATTCTATGATGAAAGAAAAGACCGAAGAAAGTACTACAGAAACACTAAAAGCCGGACTTCTTAACTGTAATGAAGAGTGCCCAAAAGGGTATATCAAAGTAGAAGTTTATGACCCAGATACCGGAGAATTATTAGGATGTAGATGTATTTCAGAACCTTGATTTCAAATACTAAGTAAGAAAAAAATGCAGATAAAGTTGGAACAGCATTCATATTCAATAATTTTGAAGATATGGAAACATGGTGCATAGAGCATTTAAAACTGAAAGAAAAACTAAGTACAACAAAGTGTATAAGTAATGGCGGGGCTTGTAGCGATTTTAAGGTTCAGCTTCATGTCAAATTCACCACTACTCATACACTCACCGTTAACAAAATTATGATGGATTAAAAAAGGAAAGGTGATTTGGGCTGAAGATTGGTCTAAGAAAGAATTCAAGCTAATAGAGAAAGTGATTCAATCCAAAAAAACTCCAGACAAATACACATGAGCTAAATTCGACTGATTCTAGATTCAAAAGGTTGAAGGATTATTTTAAAGGAAATACAATAAGATGGTTAAAACATTTAAAATATTGGGGATACACAAACCAAAAATCTACTAAAAAAATCTAGAATAGGCTTTATTCTCAATCTTCTCCTATGTTCACGTATTCGCAACTCATCTCTGCTTAGGAAAATGTAGATGATGAAAACGTGATCAAAATGTTCTTTTTTACACATTTAGTGATTACTGTAGATCATAATCTTGCTTAGTCTTAAACAGCAATCAATAAGGAAAATTGTTATTCGTTATGAACGAGGCATATTAACATTATAATTAAGAAACAAATTTTCATTAAGCACGTCTCAATTAGAAAAGCAGACCGAAATATTTGATTTAAATATTAAAATATTCTAATATTCATATATGGCTTGTTAGATTATATGCCGTATCTTTTTAAGTCTTTGCAAAAATAGGAGATTACTATATGTCTGAAATTTTAGGTGCTGATCGAATTGCGGCAATCAGAAATAAAAAGCAATTCACTGAAGATATGGGAGCATACTGGGCAGGACGACAGGACTATGTTCGTATGGACGATGAAATTGTAGTTTTAAGAAGTAGTAGTGCTGACGAAATAATTAGAAGGGATGCGGCTCCCCTTTTTGAAACTGTTAGACAAATTGCTAAAAGATACCCCAGCTTTAAAGAGAGAGATGGATACAAAGCAATAGAACATTGGTTAGCGCCAAAATAAAATTCTGCACTTTTGAATTTAGCATTACCGGCGATTGTAATAATTCTCATCATCTTGCCAGGAATGCTAGCGCGTTATTTCTACCGCCGAGGCTTCTGGAAATCTCCTGTTAAGTTCGGAGATATTCAAAGTGAAATTTTTTATGGGTTATTGTATGCCTTAATTCTTCACGCTCTTTTTCTAAGTACTATAATCTATTTTGACTGGTATTCAATAAGGCTTGATACAGTTGTCTTACTAGTAAGTGGATGGCCTCAACAAGATTCTTTTAATGTAGAGCCCTATTTAGCTTCTATAGCTGATTACCCTATCGAGATCATCGGCTATTTTACTCTGATATCATTTACAGGTGTTGGGTTTGGCTTTTTCTCTCATTGGTTTGTAAGATCTTTAAGGTGGGATTTAAAGTATTCAATGTTGAAATATAAAAATCACTGGCATTACATATTCTCTGGAGAAGAAATTGTTATTAAAAAAATAAAAAGTTCAAAAGTAATTGCTAAGCAAATCAGACTATCTTCTGATGATACATTCAAAAATTACATTAACGACAAGTTTTTTCAGGGGAAAGAGGAGTATAAAAACGAATTTAAACTCTACCTGAAGAGAAGGAATAAGCTAGAAAAAGAGAAAATTGAACTAAGTAATACGATTACTAATCTACAAGATAAAATGAGTGAGAGCCTCAAAGAGCTAGTATCAAAAAACCCTACGCAATCTGAATCGCCTGATTCTGATCAAGTAAATACGCTTTCCGATACTATAGAGAATGAGATTAACTCTATTTTACTTAGTACAGAAAAAAAAATCGAAGCTGAATTTGACAAAATTAATGACGTAAATTCTAAAATATCAGATCTTAAACGCTCATTCTTTTGGACTAACTTGCTAGATAATGCGCCTAGATGGTATGAATTTCGAAAGAAAGTAAACCGAAATCGCAAAATCCGAGTCTACTGCAATCAGGTTGAAAAATTCCGCAACGATTACATAAAAATTTCTTGCATGGAAATAAATGCTGATAAAGTAATGCTATACTTTGGTGCTTTAAGTAATTATACCTTTAAAGATGGTGTCCTTGATAAAATTACATTGACTTCAACATTTAGAACAGAAGTAGATTTACTTGATTCAGCAATGAATTCTAAAGAATCAGATAATATTCTAAACAATAATCAAAAAAACTGGGAAGCCTCACTTAAAAAAGTAGAAGGAGAGGCGTTTATTCTTAATTATTCAGACATAAAAAACATTAGTATTGACCATTCAAGTATAGAAGATTTCGAATTTGCAGAAAGTATCCTTATGTGAATTAGTTGCGTTGTGTTTCAAAGCCTCAGTTTTTCTACTTCTTCTGATCAAACCCAACTAAAGCAAAATTCTGTTTGGTTTTGCCCCAAGTCTTCCCTGACTTAAACACCACAGCTTCCACCATATAATCATTAGCTTTTCTTCCTGTTTTTAACATCGTAAAATGATCAGGGGTAATCCGGTACTGCATTTGCTGTTGTTTGTTCTTACTTAGCTTCATCTCTTCATTGATACTCAGGCTTTCCAGATCCACCAAATGTTGACCAATCATATTGGATGCCCAAATATTGGTGTCGTAATTATCATTGCTGGCAAAGAATTTTAAATTGAGATTGCCCAATAAGCTTTTTGCTTTGGCTTCTGGCTGCTCACTACCCATGATGAAATACATGTTGTTAATATTCTGAGTGATATACACCGTAGCCACCCAAGAACTCCTAGCCGTAGTCTGAAATAAGCTATCTACTTTGGGATTACAAAAATTCTGGTATTCGTCAATCCATAGGCCTACGGGTTTGGGATTTACTTCATTTTCAATATCTCTGCGCTCCATCGCTGACTGAAACGCCGTCTTATAAATAGTAGCTGCAAATGCTCCGGCAACCTTAAATTCCTTAATAGGGAAGTCAATGATCACAATCTTATTTTGCCTGTATATATTTTCAGGCAATAGCTCGGGACTTATCCCACTCCGAAACTGCTCTTTGAGAATCCCATTGTTCAGAAATGGCTCTACAATACTCATGAAACTGGTTACGATGATGCTTGAGGTCTTCTCCCCTATCTTGGGTAGTTCCCGGAGCCAGTAACTCACAATCAAACCTTCATCGTCTTTATCCTGATCAGGAAGCTCTGAATTGGCAATCTTAAGAAGTACCTGCAAAAAATACCTCTCTTCGATCCAAGCGTTTCTTTCTTCTTCTGCCCGTTTCCGTACGTGAGGATCAATCGACTCATCGGAAGCCTGTTGCTCCAGTTTTTGATAGATAGCTGGTTCATCGTCTACAAAGCGGGAAGAAACCAATTTCCGCATGTTATATACGCTCACTTCTTCTCCAGCCAACCTGAGGGTGGTAATGCATCGACTGATCAAGCTTCGAAGGGCAAGATCCCAAAATCGTTCGTCTTTGTTTCCACTTCCTCCAGATTGATGAACCCGGTTGGCCTCGTTCAGACTCATCAGGGACTCAACTACATTCAGTACATCCCCCGCACCTTCGCCTTGTCGCTGCATTTCGTACTGGAGGAAATTAAAGGAGAGCTCGCTCTGCCTGTTGAATATCACCAGATCTTTTTCTCGGTCTGGTGCGGCCTGCTTAACATAATTAACCCAACGCTGCCTTTCATCTTTTTTGGCGCAGAGAATACACATACCAAATCCGCTTTTGAGCATGGCATGGGCAATGTGCTTTCCCGGTCCACTAGATTTTCCGCTCCCCGTCGCTCCGGTAATCAGCGTTCCTTCCACGGAGTCCGCCCATGTAATAGACGGACTAGTTTTGGGTAGCTTATACAATACGGTGTCGAGCAACTCCTCATTGCTTGGGTTTAGTTTTCTGGTGTTTTTTCCAAATATGTTCATGATGGTATTGGTTATGGTTACTACCGTTCTTTGGTTTGTTCTTTTGATCTGGCGGTGTTGTATCGGGCGAGTTTTGGCCCGTATTTTTTAAACAACGTCCTTCGGGAAAGATGCTTCATCCCATCCTGTTCAATCTGGTGCTCGGTAATCCGGTCTTCAAAGGCCAGCTTTTGCACAGGCTGGTTATCATTAGGCATGGTCATGCCTTTCAATAATTCAGGCGAGTATCGGCATATCTTATCCACTCGTTCGTAGGCTTTTTTATACTCTTCAGAGTTTCTTGGTTCTTGCATGGTTAAAAGGTGTTTTTGGCGTTGCTTTCAAGGAAGGCTTGAATGGATTCCGGGTCGTACAAAATGATCCGTTTGCTCGGTTGGGTATAGCGGATCTTACCTTCGTCCCTGTAGCGTTGAAGCGTGGTTGACGAAGTAATGCCCAATTCGTTCATGGCCTCTTCGGTAGAAAGCCATTTCTTTTCAGAAGGGCTGATTTTCGGAGCGATGCGGTCTAAGACCCGTTCGATCAATTCGTAAAAGGCTTCTTCCTCTATAACTATAACTTTCATGACGGAATAGTTTTGATGTTCATCGTTGCATCTCCTTGTCCTTGCGCTGACTCTTCCCCTTCGGTTTTTGGGGTTCCTTCGGGGAAGAGGACGGGGACGGAAAATATTTTTTCAGGCTGCTTGATTGCGGCTCTAGTGCGTGTGCTTCATGCGGCTGCCCATGTTCTTTTTTGAACCAACCAGAAAGATTTTCATGGGTTTTGTATACCGCTTTGGCCTCTTCGAGCACCTGATTTCTACGGCTTTCATCCGAGGCTTCCCTTGAACTTCGAATAACTTCATAGCGAGCATGAGGCAATCCTGCTCGTATACCCTGAGCATAGTGGGCATCTGCCTGTACCCTCTTTATATGCTCCACTTTTCTTGTTTCCACATAGCGCTTCTTGATCTTCTGGATGATAAAAAACTGTTCCTGACCGCCTTTACTGTACAGATCCAGCCGTTCTTGTACCTGTTTATCCGAAAGTGGTGCATCTGGACGCGAATGAACAGGAGAAGAAGTCTCCTTGGTAGTTGGCGACAAGTGATCGTCGGTATTCCTTGTTTTGCTGTTTGTTTTCATGGGTCATGGATTAAGGGTTCTCACTTTCTGGTATGGCCTTACCTGTGGCAAGAATCTCGCGGACAAAGGTGGTGGAAATGCCATCGTCTTTTCCGCTTGGGCTGGCCTTGACCCACAAAAGCGAACGTTTAGAAAAGTGTTCTTCTATGGGGTCAAGGTTACGTCCTGATATTTTTATGAGCAGCTCATAGGCTTTGATGTAGAGGCTGTCGCCATCAAGCGTACCTATTGGGAGCAGGGCGTAGGGAATACTGTGTATTTTGCCCGAGCGAAGGATCACTTTGAATCGCTCCACGGTTTGATGTTCCGAAGCAATGGCATAATATTGGTTCTCCGCCAGAAAGACAGAGGGCGAGTCTTGCGTCTCTGCTTTTTTATTAGCTTCTCTGGAGTTGGCCGGAAAGATCCCGCGCAACTTCTTTCGGCTTTTGTCTGGATAGGACATGCTGCTCCGTGGTTTTGGTTAATTGGTTTTGGAAGGCGCGCTGCTTGCGCTCAAGCATTCTGCGCTCATGGTCTTTGGCTACTGCTTTTGCAGTCGTTTGCTGTCCGCTGCGTGTGATGGCGGATTTGAGTTGTTGCTTATCCGAAGTGAACAAATTGATTCTTTTTTTTCCCCTCGAAACTCCTACATAGAATGCTTGCTCATTTACCCCTGCAAAAGAGGTATCGCTCATACTGATAAAAACATCGTCTGCTGTTTTTCCCTGACTCGAATGGCTGGTATTTACATACCCGTGCCTGAAATGAAAAGCGTCCTTTGCAAGGGTCTTGCCATTGGCGAGTCGAATATCGCCTCCCGAAAACCCTGCCACTCGTTGAGGAGTGCCGTTGTTAATCTTCGTACGTTCTTTGGACTTCAGGTTCTCAGAAGGTCGAATTAAGTCTCCGACCGCCAAATCAATTTTGGTTTTCTGATAGACTTTGTAATGCTGAGGGGTTGCATAAGGCAGTTCATACTTCTGTTTTGAATTCATATCTATCACTTGAACCAAGTCCGGCTTTTCTTTTGCCAGTACTTCAGAATGTGAGCCAGCCTTAAACCCTCCTTTCTGATTCTTAGTAAACCGCACCACTTGGCCTTCCTGATAATTAACCACATCCATTTTTTGGCTGTCGGTGAGCGACAAGTCTTTCAGGGTGTCAAAGGTGCGTTCTTTCCCCGTAATTTTTCCTTCCGCCTTTAGCTTCTCGCGAACCATAGCCGAAATCTGGTTTCCGTCTTTGTGGGTAGGGCTGACGATGAGGGCGCTACGCCCAGCCTGAACCGAGGACACATACTCGCTTGCTATTCTTGCAAGGCGTTCTTCCCGCTCAGGGATTTCATGAATAGCCTTCATCCTACTTAACGTTTGGTAGCCCTCCAATACCCCTCCGCTTGCAATTTGGTTGACGGCCTTTCGATATTCCTGAGGCTTTTGCCTCATATTTTCCTTCACATGGGCGGTTCGGATTTTGGCTTCCTGCTGAAGGATGCGAAACGCATCTCCATATTCTCCTGGCGAGCCGTGCTGTTTAGTATCTCCACTAAGGAGCACTTGAGCATTTTGTTCTTTGGCGATGGAAAGCACCTTGGTTTTTGATTTTACTCCACTGAGTCCCGCTTCATCAAACAAGAGTACGCCATTCGCGATGTTCTCTTGCAGTTTTGGATTGACCATAAAGGCTGCTACCGTGTGGGCATCAAAACCCTCCCTCCTAAGCACCTCAACAGCTTGGGAGGAGGGCGCAATGGAAAAGAATGCTCTGTTTGAAGCTTTGGTAGCTTCAGCGATTTCCATCAGCAATGTAGTTTTTCCGGAACCTGCATTTCCTTGTATACCCGTCACAAAATCGGGAGAAGAAAGAGCCGTCTGTACTGCTTCCCTCTGACCTTGATTGAGGAATTCTCGCTTAATGTTATGTTCAGGATTGATGGGCTTGAATTTTCCCTTGCCACTGGTTGCGAGAGAAATCATTTTATCCTCAGCCTTCACCATTTCACTGGTGGTTATCGTGGAAATAGTATGGTCTTCGGAGCGTAAAATGTCCTCCCGCTCACTCATCGCCCGATGAACGTCATCTGGTAATAACGTGCCGTAGCCTAACTCCAGAGCATACCCAAGCACGCGCTTTTCGGGCACCGTGGAAGTTCTCTCCAGAAAATGATCCAGGCTACGCTGCACCGCATCTTTAGCCGAAATAGGTTCTACATCGTTTCGATACTTTTTTTTTATCTGGGACAAGCCTTCAAACTCTTCCTTGGACATTCGATCTTTCCAAAGCCCCAACAGCTCCTTGCTGTCCACGGCCTTCCCTTTGGAATTACGGGTAAGGGTAGAAAGTCGGGCTAACTCCTTCGGATCGGTGATTCCTTGTTCTTTGGCAATGGCCTGAATCTCGAGTCTTCGGTTTGAAAAGCGCTCGATCAACGACCGGGACACACCGACGATTTCATAAGCATCTTTTGTTCGCTCCACCCTATATCCAATCTTATTGAGCCGATTACTCAAGTAAGAATGGTAGATCGCCTGATAGTATGGAGCCAACCAGTAGATATTGCCCATTTCAAGAGCCAGGAATTTATCTCGTTTTAGGCTTCTAGTCACGTTGATGCAGTAATTGTGGGTATGCATCTGCATATCCGGCACATAGAGTGTCTTCCCATCCTTTTTGAGCGCTACTGGGCGACTGGTGAAATGATGAAAGGGTGCCCATAGCATTGAGCTGGTGGTTTCATAAAACCGTCCATATTGAGTATTAGCCTGGGCTTGAACATCCCGCTGGATAGCCTGCATCATCATCCGATTGGCATACTCATGGGCTTTGAAGAGATCCTCGTCTTGGGTAAGGGCGTGAAGGATACTTACAGACTTTACCGGAGCAGCTCCTATATCAAATCCTGCACGGCGGTTGCTCTTAATAAGCGGAGTCAGTTGCTCTTTCGTAGTAGGATTCACATTGAAAATCAGATCCCGAAAATCCTCCGTTGTAACTTTTTTACCATAAAGATTAAGCTCAGGATACTTACTAACTTCCCCTTCCCAATAGGCGGGAGTTTCTTCCATATAGTAATTACCCTCTCTGCGAAGCCCATTCTTGAAGTACTCCAGAGCGCTTGCTCCATCACGGCTGATAGTAATATCCATCATGGTATTCGGTCTTTGTTAGTTGAAATAATTGGAGAAGTACCTGCCCACAAAAAACAGATAGGGTTCGCTGATTTAGCCATCTATTGTTGGATGGTTTTGCGTTTACTGTCAAGGAATAAATTCCTAGTACCTTCATTGTTCTCAGGATTTGAGCATGGAGTCTTTTTCAGCCTGCAACGCCTTGTCGAAGAGTTGCTGCACCGCCTCGGAAAAGGCGGTCAAAAACAGGAAGACTGCAAAATGGAGGTCGTCCCCGAGCTTCCACACTGCCAACCCAATTCCTGTCACTATTAGTGGCTCCAAAAGTCCACAGATCACGTACTCGTTTACCTTCATGAACTTGGAGAGTCCCAAAGCGATCCAGCTTTCTCCCCGTTTGGTTATGCTGGAGTTCCCTCCCACCCAGATGGTCACTAAATGGGCAAGAGAACTGAGGGTTACTATACCCGAATAAACGAGCATGGATTTCGACTCAATGTCCACAAAAACCAGCTGGTAGAGCTCCTCCGGTGTATTAAAAAAAGGCACGAAAGGGACGATTAAAAAAGCGAACGGTTTGAGCGACTCAGGAACATGGGCGCTATTGTAGCCAAGCAAAAAGCATACGGAGGCGACTATGAGTACAATGCCCATCGTTTGATATCCGGGCTTGTAGCGGAATACCGACCATAGCTGAAAGGCCAACATTGCCCGAGTGAAGCATAGGTAGCCCTTCAGCACCAAGCCTACGAATTTAGACCAGTGCTCGTTAAAGAACACGTGCCAAATCTTACCTTGAAAAAGCGCATGGATTATAGCCAGATCGCCCACTTTCATTGTGGCTCTCGGGGTAATTTTTCGGTTGGATTCTTCGGTAATCATGAAAGTGTTGGTTTGAATTTGAAAAGTTTAAAAGGAAGCTCGCACTTCTACCTGAGCACCTTTTGAAATCAAAAATTTGCTCCAGAACCTAGACATCCATAAATGGAGATCGCTTGTTCCTGGTGTAATCAAATGGATGGTGAATCCGGATAAATCGGGTAATGGCATATCCTGCTCAAAGGTTTTAGTAATAGAGTCGTACTGCTCCATCAGCAAGGCAGGATTAGAGGCATAGGCGGTAGCATTAAAAATGCTGGAAACCTCAATTTGGTCGCTAAGTACAGTTATTTCTTTGACTTCAGCTTCTGGGTCGAACTGAGAGGTCATGTGTACCAATGCCCGATATAGGTTTGTAAGTCCCTGATCGGTAGGCTGACTCGCCATGTAATCAATATCGCTCTTAGCTTTGGCAAGGAATTGCCTCATGTGTTTGGTGCGCTCCGAAGATGATCCAAACAATCTATTTTGTTCGGGCAGGGAGGCCACCCGTATTTCAGGAATTCTACTTTTTCCAAAGACGGCTGTTCGGAGCGTTACCCCTTTGGTTGAGTTTTTTAAATCCAACTGGGTTAGCACGTTCAGGAAGACTTCATCTGCGTCCAGATAGGCAAGCTCGTGGGAGCTATCGCTTACATCCTGAAGGATGCCTTTCTCGATGGTTTGGGCTTCAGCAGTGCAAGCAATGAGCAAAAGAAAAGCCCCTGATAATAGTTTTGTAGTAGGTGAGAATAACGTGTTCATGGTTCGATGGTTTTTAGGGTTATGAGTCGGTGCTGTAAGCCGTTTCTATGGCATGAGAAATGCGATTTCGTGCATTAGTGAGCACGGCGAGTTCAAAGTTTCTCGCCGTTTTCTTGAGGTCGAGTTCATGCTGAAGCGCTGACTCTTTGTTCTCCAACTCCTTGATATGCTCGTTTACCCGTCCTTCGGCTATGATTTTGGGTTTAGCCTCAGCTCGCTGGAAACGACCAAATAGTGGCAACAGCTTATATTGGAATGCGCGACCGAGCTTGGACATGGACAGCCCAAATTTGGTGTCGTGAAACTCGCTTTCATCTCGGTAAAACAAATACCCCAAGAACACCGAACACATGTAGAGCAGGGCAATCAGACTCGTTGCCACCACATGGAGATTGGATTTAGTTTCGGTATCGGTCTCTACTTCCAAAATAGCAGGCAAAGGATCGTTGGCAAGTTGCCGAGCTACTTCTGCTTGTCCAATGTAAATAAAGGATAGAAGTCCCAAGCCACAGCATATGGCTACCAGGCCTAAGCCATAATTTTTTTGAGCAAACAACTTAGCTGCTACTTTGGGGAGAAAGGCAAAAAGCACCGCCATCCCTAAAGCCAATACACTTCCAAGAAGTTCTCCCAGCCCTAACACGTTAATATATAGCGGTCTGGAAAGCGTAGATTCTGTAACAAATAGAACCGCTGTTATCAAAAAAAGCATCTTTTGAGACACCAAAAAGTGAGTGAGTGCTTTCTTTATCCACTTATCATTGATCTTATCCTTCATGATGATCTCCTTCTGAGTTTGGATCGTAGGTTTCATGTTCGTCTGCCTGAGATTGCATCCGTGCTACTTTTGCATGAAGTCTGTCGATGCGGGCATAGGTTTTATCGGGAATGATTTTCAGCTCCGATTCGACGTAGTCTTCAAAATGCTCGCTAACTTGATCCAGAGAGTCTTGAACCTTGGACAGTTTAGTCTCTATGGAATGGATGGGGCGATAGTGTTTCGAGTTGATCGCTAATTGAGCTTCATCAAAAGTCAATTCAGCTTTCCGGAGCGTCTCCTTCAGAGAGATGCCTTTTTGTTGGTTGGTTCTGGCTTTTTCTGCCCACTCCTCTTCCAACTCTGCTGTTGTTACATCGAAGTGGGTACATTTTTCATTTGATCTTTTTTTTCCTTTAAGCAGGTTTTTCATCAGTGTTCTCATTTGGATTCCTCTTTGTATGAGTGATTCACTTTATTTTTCAGGGCTTTGATACCTTTCGAGAGCAAAGATGGGTCAAATAAATCAGGCTACCTTTTCGAAATCTTTTCAATATCTTAGCAATATGTTTTCGAATCGTTTTCGAAATTAAAAACCTATTCAAAATCACTTAATAGCAACCGATATGGAAAAATGGGATCAGTTTTGGGAAGACGTTGTAACCACAATTGAAGAGCAATTTGGCAGAGGAAACCCCAAGGAATGGGAAGAAAGTGATATCGAGGACTTTCTAATGCATCTTAATGAAGTAGTAAACTTGAGGCTTGAAGATGAGGAACTCCTAAAAGAAGCCTATGAAAAAAACGCATGGGCTCCCATCAGTGCCATTACCTTCCGAAATATTTTTCAGTACAAAAAATCAAAAGGCAATAAGACAACCAGAAATGGATTTGCCATTTATATGGGATATCAGTCTGCTGCGGATTATCTGGCCGTGAAAAGATCTTCTAGTGGAAAGCCTGCGGTTAATCATAGAACAAAACGATTCAAAGCAGCTAAAGATAAGGAACCTATCCCAGTAACTGTTCAACTGCCGAACGCCGATTTCGAGAAAGAAGACAAGAACAACCATTGGATGCTTTATGAGGTAGCTTTCCTATGGCACGGGAAAGAACCTCCTTCTATCCAAGCTCACTTTTATCAAATGACCAGAGAAATTGAGCAAACGAAAGCTAATCTTCATAAAGCAGTAGAATTAGGTTTTCTCGAAGCTGAAACCAAAGTGCTTCCTGGTGGTTTTACCCGATTCCTTACAAGAGAAGCTTTGGAGAAGTTTGTTGAACAACAAGATTTAGATAAGCCTGAGTTTTTAAACAAAGAATTAAGAAAAAAGAGCTGATAATAGTACTTAGTTTCTTTACCTGTAATTCAAATCTTTGGATGTAAAAAAAGAATCTAAAAAGTGGTTATTAACTTCACTTGTTCCCTACTTTATTTAATTTTCGGGTGTTAATTTAGATTCCTATTTAATTTTCGGGTGTTAATTTCCATTTGGAATCCGGAGTCTGATTCCCTCATTGTCTGCAATTGCCGGATCCATAAACGCGTTTGTATCCTTCAAATCTGCCATAGCATTATCATATGTGGACCAATCTGAGGATTGAGTGTACTTCTGGGCGAAATCGAGAGTCCTAATAATAGGACTTGCTAATTGAGATTGGGTTAATGCTTTTAATGCACTTAAATAATTACTCCGATAAATAGTAGGTATAATTATTTTTTGTTCTTTGGCTGCAACCAATTCACTATTCATCATAATTCGCGCAGCTCTGCCATTCCCATCGGTAAAGGGATGCACTTCACTAACAAGAAACATCATATATACTGCTTTGTGAAAAGGTTCTTCTAACCCTTGATAGATTTCAAATCCTTTTTTAAGAGTGCCCACCACAAGATCCGGAGCCACAAAATGAGTAGCGCCAGCTACATTCGCTTTTTTCTTGAACTCACCAGGATTTTTATCTGGTCTGAATTCCATAAAAGCACTGTGCCTTCTTTTTAAAAGCTCCAAAAAGTGTTCAAAGTTTTCTGGAACTTCAGACATTTCTTCGTAATTAGAAACAATTCTGTATGTTCCCAAAATGTCGTGCGCATCTTCTGGCCTTTCCGCGGGAATCGCATTGTTGAATATGATATCAGCAGCTTCTTCTACTTCAAATTCGGTTCCCTCAATAAAGTTTGAGAAATAGGCTTCAAAGAATGCCAGGTTTGTTTTTTCCTTTTGGGATACATCTATTGATGAACGAATAAGTGGGGCCGTTTCTTTTAGCTTTCTAAAAAGTTCATCAAAAACTTCAAGCCTATCTGGATCAAATGGTAATCCTTCCTTTCTTGCTTTAGCGGTATCACTAATGACTTCGGTATCTCTCGTACCAAATAAACCCCCGATGAGTTCATCTAATTTTTTGTATTCATTACCCATCTCTAATTCTTTCGATATTTTTAATGCTTCATCTCGAAGTTTATTAAGAGCGTCCTCTCCTCTACGTCTTAAATAGGTATCTAAGCTTTCTTCTACTTCTTTTTTGTTTAATGTCCGGGCAACACCTGATCTGGCTCTCGATTCTTTAATATTTTCTAAAAACGCTCTGGGAATGGAGCTTAATTTAATACCATCAATAAAGTCGCGGTCGCTTTCCAGAGGCGGGTATCCTTTTCTTGGATTAAAGATTATCCCCGGTAATTCGGTTTTCCTTTTTTTACTGGAAATAAGAAATACCGAACCATCCTCGGACGGCTTATTTTCGATAGCTGTGCGATCTGCAATCAAAGCATCCGGATAGTACTCTTTAAGAAGGTGGAACCAATTTCGTTTTACGATTATATCAGGATCATCCTGTAAGTTTTTCGTATATAAACGAGATCCGATTTTCTTTACCTTACCTTGGTCTACCGCTTGATAAACGGATGCCGAAATATCGGTATTGGATACAAACACTTCCGGAAGACTATCTAAAAAATCGGACATTAAGAACCTCTTCTTTAACAAAATTATTTAATTTTCGTAACTTAATATTAATATATATTTAATTTTCGGGTTTTAACAGTGTTTTCGCTTTCTGAAAGCTTTAATAGAGAAATAAATCTTCTCTTAATTCGACTTGGATTTGTGCACGGATTTTGCACGGATTGAACTCTATGTTCGTCAAATGTTCCTTATGTGTTCCCCTTTTGTCTTTTACTCTAAAACGGTAAAAAATCGTGATTGTTGAATTGTGACATACTCTGAAAGTGGCTCTGAGCGAGTGATGGCGGACACGGAGGGATTCGAACCCTCGATAGAGCTATAAACCCTATACTCCCTTAGCAGGGGAGCGCCTTCAGCCACTCGGCCACGTCTCCTAATTCACTCTCAGCTTGAGTTTCAGCGCTTTTTGATCCGTAGGTCTTTTCATGCTGTGCACGGATTTTGCACGGATCGGTTAGGTCTTCTCTCAAACCAGTTGGGTATGGTAACTGATTAATCGCCTCAATCAAGCTCTTTCTGGGAAGGTGGGTATAGTGCCTGCTCATTTCATTCGGAGAGGCATGCCCGAGAATTTCATCCTTGATCATATCGCTAACACCGCCCGGCCAAATCAGATGCGTAGAAACGGTATGTCGTGCCATATAGGGCGTTATATTAATCCCTGTTTTGTCTCTGGCATGATAAAGTGGAGAGGCCATCTGTCCTCCCTTATTCGAGATCAATCTGCCAGCCTTATTGAATTGTCTGTTATCAGGATATCTACGGCCTAATTTATTCAGGAAAACATGCTCATTATTTTGTTGATGTAAAAAACTCAATAACGGTTTCAAGCATCTATGGATGGGAATACCTCTTGGCATATCTGTTTTGGTTTCATCCAAAGCAATCCAATCGTGATCAGGATAAAGATTTGCAGTTTCTAGATCATACGCTTCTAAAGGACGGCACCCAGTCCAGAACAGAAAGAACATCACTTTTGCTGCCGGATAAGACAGTGCGTTTATAAAATCTATTGCATCATTATAGGTTGCTGGTTTGCGTGATCGCGCTTTATTTTTTGATCGTTTGGGTCGCTGCCATTCTACAACGGGGCATAATGGGTTCTGCCCTCTTGTATTATGTTTCCAAACGGCAATAAATGGTGTCCAGAATTGTCGATTTTGTGTTTCAGCTGTGCAATGACCATACATTCCCTGACAAGCTTCATTTAAGTGCTCTTGGGTAACTTCTCTAATTTTCCAATGACCAATTCTCCCTATTAAACCTGTCCATTCATCGTCACTATATTCTCCCAAAAACCTTGGTGATCCTCCGGCTTTCAAATAGTTGAGAGCAGCATCTAAAAAAGTAGCTGAATACGCTTTGCCATAGATATAGGCTTCTCTTAGATCATTAAGTCTTTTCTCCCGATAATCTTTAATGCTGGAGGAGGGCGTTTTTAAGCCTTGGTGAGGTATTCCTGTGCTTTCGTAGATTTCCTGACCATGGATGGTGCCACGAAGGTACCAGTTCGGGGAATTGGTTTTTTTAAAGATTTTAAGTTCGTTTGACATCGTATTAATTCTACCACTTCATCCTTGGGAATACACCAGGTTTCTCTCTTTTCGATATGAAATACATGTGGAATCTTTCCAGAATCCCGGATCATCTTTCTGACCTTTCGTTTCTGTGCAAGCTCAGAAAGATCAGTCAGCGGCTTCCCAATTTGTTGAGCTATCTCGATTTCATTCAAAAGCATAATAGGACTTTAATCCTATAGTGCAGATTTGTCAACCCAAAATGGTTTCAAATTCCGCATGATTTACTAAAGCCAATCTCAATAAAGACTTCCAATGATTGACCCCGTATAGAGTTTGCATATCGATGACAGACTCTTGCACAGTATTCCTGAACTCCTCAAGACCAATTCTAGGAACCAATGTCTTAGCCTGTGTAATAACCGGATCAATTATTTCATTTGAATTTTCACGGTATCTTTTAAATAAATCAAGATTCTCGTAGTGAGATCTAATGATTACCTCCTTGTCGGGAGTTAATAAAGCTCCGTCAATTGAAAAATCTGGGATTGGGTATGATTGAAAATCAATTTTCAAATACTCGACATCGGGAATACGATCGAAAAAGAGATTTAGAAACATTCTTTGCCCATCGGAAAGCCATCTTCTTCCTTTTATGGAATTACAATTTAAACAGCTTGGAAATAGATTAATGGGATTTACAGAATGTTCAGGAAATTCATCCTTGGGTATAATATGATCAAAGGAACCAACGGGCTCGACAGTACACATTTGGCAAGTATTGAATTTCCTTCCATCAATTGTAGTAAGGTGAATTTTAAGTTCTTGCAATACTGCACTTTTGAATTTGTACAATGATAACAAGTCGGTCTTTTCTGCATTATTAAAGTCATGAGAAACTATCGCTTCAAGATTATCAGCATCAATAAAATCTAAATACTCCTGAAATAGTACTTCAATTCTATCTTCAAGAGCTGCTAAACGGTCTTTATAAGTAGAATCTCTACGAGTGTTATATTTCCTTGAAGCAACATCCTTAAAGAACTCGAAACAGTCTTCGCTATATGGAGTTAAATTTATCATTCTTCTTCTTCTTGATAGAGGCTTCTGATAAAAAGACGCAGATTTAAACTCACTGGCATGTTATCACTCTGAATTACTTCTAAAATTTCCTCCAGAGTTTTATCACGGTTTTTCAACTTCCGAATTATTGCTTGATAATGTTTTGGAATTTCATTGGTACCAAACACCTCTTCGGTAATATCAGATAGGTTAGCCCCAAAACTCTCCATACCTATCTTTCTGATAGCAAGAGAATCTTCAATACGATCAAAAACAAATACATTTCTAGACAGTAGTTCTCTGATAATTATTGGCGAATGTGTGGTGACAATGCAAAACGATTCAAACCGTTTCACTAGCTCATAAATAGTATTCATAAGCTGCGCTATGGCATTAGGATGAAGATGGGTTTCCGGCTCGTCAAATAGAAGCAGTGAGTCATATCTAATATGAGCTACTATATTTGTAACCGTCTCAAGTAATATTCTCTGTCCGGAACTGAGATTTCGCCTCGCAGAATTCAGCTGATCTACATTCACTACAATGTTGTTTTTTTCATCTGTTTGAAAAGCCTCTTCAAAGAATCCTTCTGGTAAAAACTCCTCCAATATTTCAACCCAATCATAAACTCGTTCCAACTCTTCAATTCGTCTTCTGGTCTTTCCAAATTTGATTGCTCGACTTTTATCATCTCCAATCTCACCAGAGTCATCTCTAAGACTACAAAAAATATAATCTACATTAACTCCAGCCTTGCCCGGCTTGAATGTATCAAAAGGACTGTACGACAAAGCAATTATTTTTGAGAATAACGGAATTTGGCTTTCAAAAAAATCTTCGCTCTCTTCTACCAAGTTCTTTGGTAGCTGGGAAATAAACTGGGTCTTCCCAACTCCATTTTTACCAATAATCGCACAGATTCTATTGGGTATATCTGATACATCTTCAAAATCAAAATCTATTGGAATGGGGGGAATTTCATCATTGCCAAATGTAGGAGCAAACTTATATGTGAACTTATACATTTCCGTACGTTCTCGACCATTTAACTCAAACCGGATTTCTCTTAAAATACGCTCCGCTTTATCATGTCGAATTAAGGAGTTTCTGAAGTAAGATTCTCTTTCAAATGAATCAGCGATATCTGAAAAAAGTGCTGCATCTTTTAAGGCGAATAGAATAGACCTAAATTTTCCTTTAAACCTATCTTTTAACCAAAGGTAGTAGTCCTTACTTTGACCCAGACTACAATATGATTCATCTAGTTCTGTGAAAGATTTAGGTAGTATAGTATGAAAATCCTCAAACCCTTCAGCATGGTAGCCTTCTGAGTAGTTATCTGAATTATTGGTAATTACCTTGAGTTCTCCAAAATTATCTAAACTTCCATCCGAATTTCGATAAAACAAATTGCATCTCGATTGTAGTGAGTAATCATTCCACCAACTGTAATCACAAAAATCCAAAATAAAAATATCAACTTCTTTTGGTTTGAAGTCATTCGGGTCTTTTGTTTGATAATTGGTGTAAAATCTTATTTCATTCCTGATTACTCCTGCAGGATAATTCTTACTTGGATCAAAAGGTGCAAATGAGAATATTGGTTGATCCTGATCATCAAATTCAGAAGTCTCTAAAGTAATACCTTCTACATTGATAATAGAGTTAACGTCATTGACTAAATCCAATCTCGTTTGTTCTGATTCCTGAAAATCAGGTCTTACCAAATATTCAACCAGATTAAATAACGTATCTCCTTGAGTAATATCAAACCTTGTCAGAAAGGTATATTCTAATTCCCAATCGTCATTGTTCACTAAGTGCTGAAAAGCGTCTCCATACGCATCTTTGTATCGGTCGTCTTGTGATGGCTTATTTCTGAGATCAAAAACTGAGTCCAGAAGCTCAATTATCCCTTCATGATGATTGCCGTAAAAAATATTCGGTTTTGAAATAAGAAACTTTATCAGTCTAAGTTTCTTGTCTTTAGTCAAGGTTATATTCATAATCTAAAGACAACATTTTAAGCCTAAATATGCAAACTGTATTCTTATTTCCGCACTATAAAAATAATTCACTTTTTTGGGTCAAGAACATTTCGTTTAGTATTCATTGATCAGGAGATTGATCTCCCCTGACGTGGTGTGTGATAGAAAAATGAGTGGATTGACCTTTACTATGTTCGGGCTGGTTCTTCTGACCCTTAAATGCACCAAGAAGAGACTTAACGGCTACAAAATGAGGAGCGAATCCGATACAGGTCGATTGACCTAATCCAATACACTACTTCGCTCTTGTAGCAATAGATGTAGTCCATCGTTCTAAGAACGATGTCCATATTACGAGATTAAGTATGAGAAAATGAATGGTGAATTGAATGAGAAAGCGCGAATGCACTCAAAATTTAAAAGATAAGAAGTCAGTGCTTTAATCTGATGGTGAGTTTAAAAATCACTCATCATGGAATGGAAGCCATCATTGGTAATAATCAGGTGATCCTTCAGCTCGATTTGAAGAATTCGACCTGCTTCATAGAATTGCTTTGTAAGTCCGATATCTGCCTGACTTGGTTTCAGGCTGCCTGATGGATGGTTATGGGCGAGTAACAAGCTATCTGCTCGTCTTTTTAATGCCATTGCAAAAACAATTCTGAGATCTACAACGGTTCCATTCATTCCCCCTTTAGAAATGGAGGCAATGGACATGACTCTCAGCTGCCTGTCTAAAAACATCGCTTTACACTCTTCCAGTAATTCAATCTGATCCTGATCCCAGCTTTTTAAAAAGACACTATAGGCATCCTCAGCACAGGAGATTCTTGGGCGATCCGCAGCCTTTATCTTATTTTTATAGGTGAGTTTTACTTCTTCGATTTTCATTGAATACGCTCCTCAGAGTAGCCCTAATTCGTTACCTAATTGAAAGGCGGTCTCTTCAAAAGCAAACCAAGCCAGCGTATTCTTAAGGTCGCTGCCCAATTGGATCTGAATGCCTGTATTTTCTTCGTACTCCAACCGGAGCTCATTGATTTCCTTATAATGGCAATCAAAAAATTGGTGGGTTTGATGATAATAGATCAAAGAGCCAACCATTCCCGATATGCAACCATGTGAAGCGAGGTCATTAAAAAATGGAGACAGGTTTTCGTGATCCAGAGCTTCTTCGGCTACAAATGCTTGTATTGAGGTTGGCTTTTCCTTGATGATTTTCTTTAATTTTTTTCTGGGTTTCATTCATGTTGTCCTTGATAAAAAAAGGAGGAAGCAGTAGCGCTTCCTCCATAGAGTTGAAAGGCCCTATGCGGGAACTGGACTGTTTTCTTCGGAGGTGTTCTTCTTAACCACTTTCCAAGCAAAGGTGGTTACGGCCGTTTCTTTATGACCTTCCGGGGTATCCACACTCTTGGAGCTGTCCTCCCCTTTCACATATGCCCAATCTCCTTTCTTAAGTTCTTTGGCAATGTTAAAGGCTTCTTCCAGATTATGAGAAACTAAGACATTGAAGTAATTAACCAGGTTTTTCACCTCTCCGTCTTGTTCATATTGCTTGTTGGTACCGATGCGGAATTTCACATATCTACCTTCTGCAATAAGCTCTGCATCTTTTACCAGTCTCCCGGATTTCATCGAGATATTGGTATCTGCAAATAGTTTCTCTTGGTTTTCATTGTGTTGCTTTACGTTGTTGTCTGACATTGTTTACTCCTTTATGTCATTGGTTTAAAAAACCGGTTAATTAAACGGGGTATGGGGTCGCCATACCCCTTGCCATGTGGCGAACAGGGGGTGAGCAGAGCGCAAGGTCAATAAAAACAGAAAAGGGGGATCACCCACTTTGCACAAATGCAATGCGGAAAAGTGGGGAAAACTGTTTTTTTGCTTGTATAACCTTGAGCGTCGCGAGGGGGAACGCCCTAAAGCACGACCTTAGCGTTGGTTAAGCACTCTGCTCTTGATAGTTCCATGGATTTGGTTGCCATTGTAATCATGTCAGCCATGGCTGGCATCCTGCCACTCAAGATAAATGAGCAAAGGGCATCTGCGTAATGATCCAACGCTTTTCTCCAGTCTATGAAATGTTCTCCAGACAGATCTTCAAAGGTATCAAAGACCCTTCCAGCATCGGCGCTGATATCACAAAGCATATCTTCAAAAGACATATCTTTTTTCGATAGTATTTCATACTCATTGGCTTTATTGATTGAATATAGTTTTCCTGAAATTCGGGCTACTATTTCCCCGTAATATAAAGTTGTGTTCATCTCTTGGCTTACTCCCTTATGTTTGGATGATGAGTTATGAATAGGAAGAAAATCCTATTTTTTAAGTATGGGATGAGTAACTATCAGCTTATTAAAAAGCCGTCAAGAGAAAATGTTCACACTTTGTTCTTTTGGGAGCAATCTGAGGCTAAGCCCTCAATAGAAAAAGATAACAAAGGAATACAATGGTATTTGAGATCTGAGATTTTCGACGAAAAGGATTGTTATTTGATCCCTTCAAAGAACTCTTCCAAAGTTATCCCATGGATATCAAGAATCTTTAATAAGCTCGTCATTCTAAAATCGTGCGCAGTAGAACTTTCCATTCTCCAATATTGGCGTGGTGTTATTCCTTTTTCAATACTAAACGTTTCGTATGAGGTATATCCAGCATTCAGGCGCAATTCTTTAATTCTCTGCGAGATTAAATTCAGTTCTTTCTTATAACTTTTGTTTTTCATGACTGGAACATGACATAAAAGTCAGATTTATTTTATGACTTACTTGTCATATTCTTTTGATCTGCTTACTTTATGACAAATAAGTCATATTCAGTCACCATGTCTAAAGAACAAAAAGAACTCGGTCCATTCGAGAGCATCCTTGCCTTGGTTGGTGGATTTACTGGTTTAGTATTTGGGTACGATATAGGCGAGTGGGTAGGAGCTGTGATTGGCGCAGTAGTTTTGTGGGGCATTGGTCGCTGGGTTGGCGCTGTAGCCGATGCCCTTGTAAAATTCTTGGTGCTGGTCGGTTTTCTTCTCCTTAACAGATTTGTCCGGCTGTTAGCTTGGGATATCATCCAGGTGATATTCAGTGGGGTATAATCTTAACAAATTAACCAGTTACTCACTCTGACTTGTAGGCACAAGCCTAAATATGATATAACAACCTATTAATTGATAAGTATTTCGATATGAATAAAATACAAAAAGCTACAACCGGATTGACATTGATTGCCCTAAGTGCCTTTGGGATGAATGCCCATGCTCAAAGCAATGATAACACCAAGGGACAGGGTGCTTTAGCGTTCAATAATGCAACCAAAGCCAAAACTGAACTCGTATCCGAAAAGAAGGAATTAAATGCTCCTATCGTTATGGAGTATGAGTCTTCCGCAGAAGCTCGCAGAAATTCCAAACCAGAGCGTATAGCTATTCATATTCATCAGGATTCGAATGACCCTATTAGCGGTTTCCGCTATGCGAGAGGGCTTGCGAATGCTGCTACTGAAGCTGAAAAGACGGGCAATCGCCGGATGTATATCACGGCAACTTATGAAGAGGGTTCAGCGCAAAAGGGAAGTTTTGTCTCGGTGTACATGAATGGGAAAAAGTGGAATTATCAGGGAGTTGAGCGATTTAGTCCGAAAGATTTGTGGACTATTCTACCTGTACTTATGCTTGAGTATGAAAAAGAATTTGGTAAAGACAACTTCATACCGGAAGATGTAACACCACAAATTGTGGCTTCGCTTGATTAAAAACTGGGTTCACCTGTGTTTATTACCGGAGTCGTATTTTCTGTCAATGGAACAATTTCTTGATCATTTGCTTTAACTTGTTCCATACTTTTCGATGCTTTTTCGAAATCTTTGCTAAGATTTAGTAATTGAACACTTAACTGTTCATTTGCTTTATCCAAATGATTTTCTGCTAAGTTTTCATAGCCTACATATTTACTGTTACTTCCAGAAAATTCGCCAAGTACCTCATCGAAATCCGAATGTTTATTTTCAAAATCTAAGATGGTCTCTCCGTACTGCTTTTGTAATTCTGCGTAGTCTGTATCCAGAGTTTCAATTTCTTCTCTCCGGCGCTCTGCTTCTGCTGTATTACCCTCTGCTTCGGCTTTCTTTAGTGCAGTTTCTGCATTGTCTCTATTTCTAAGGTATTTTTCCTCGTTCTCAGTATATGATTTGGCTTCGGCTTCTATAAGTTTTCGAAGCTCTGAATCCTCTTCTGCCATTCCACGTCCAATATTTCTTAGATGCGTATCAGCATCTCCACCGGCTTTAACCTGGTCGATTTGATCCTGGCTGTAGCCTTGCTCCATTAGGTAACGCAACTTGGCATCTTCAGTACCATTTTGGAGGAGGGCGGTTATTGTAATCATCTGATCCCTCAAATAATCAGAACGATCAATGTATTTCTGAGCCTTATCCAGGTTTTTGCCCATAGCTTTTATTGCACCTGCCATGCCCTGAATAGCTTCATCTGCTTTTTCAAGAGCTATCATGCCTGCTGTTTTGATGAGCAAGTCTTCAAATTCTTTCTTACGCTTTTTTTCAGGGGTTTCTTTGATCAGGTCAGCATTATCAGCCGCATTTCCTAACTTAATGCGGCCATTATCTTTGCCCTGAAGCATATACTGGAAGGTCTTCTGATCTTCATGCTCTGCAAGCTCATGCACTTTATTTACATCTTTATCGGACATGATTTCCCCTCATCCATACCCGTATAGTATTCCAGAAAATGCTGAACAATCAGTGAATTATAGGGTGTATTTAAGACAAATTTAGATCAAATTTTATCTATTTGATTTTTCAAGGTAAGCCTATGTGATAGAATGGATTCATGTCTAAAAATACAAACACAGTTACAATCACAGATGAAATCATAGAAACCTTGCTTCACCACCAACATCGCACAGGAGTAGGGCCTCAAAAACTACTCAGAGGAAAGCGTGATATAGCTCCGGCAGGCTTGTCCTCTTCTATGGTTTACAATTGGGTCAGAAGAGGCTCAAAAACGGCGAGAAAGGATCATTTAGAGTTCATTCTGAGCCACTGGAAAGCATTGCCCGATAATCCGTATCAAAATAAACGATACAAAAATTACCGGGAAGGTTTGAAGCCGATTAATCCCAAAGATTTAGAAAAGCTACAACTCATCCGGGATATGACCGGAATACTACCCAGCAAAATATTTACCTATGGAAAAGAACCTCCATCCTTTCTGAATGCCAATATTGTAAACCAATGGTTGTGCGTGGAAGGATATAAGGCAAGACCTGAAGATGTGGAATGGGTGCTTAAAATTTGTATTCAGACGCTTGCAAAAGTGCAGAATGAAATTAAATAGTTTATTTCATTCTAGTTCGAAATATTCATGGAAAAAGTTCTTCACATATTTTTCATCGTTTCTATATTCCAACTCGATTGAAGGAAATCGACTAGGTAATTTATATCTCAAACTATTTTTTAATTTAGTTTTAAGTTCATATAGTGGCTCATAGTCTTCAATAGCAAAGCCGTACCCTCCTAACCGTACTTTATTGTGTGGAATGAGATCTTCCTGTAACAGAAAAAGAGTCTCGCGATCTTTTAAGCCTTTACAAACATCAATAAAAAAGTCTGCGGTCTGGCTTTCAAAAAAGTACGCATATTTAGCATTATCTTTTATTCCTACTCTTGGGAGCTCTACAAATACTAACTTCAATTTATTATTCTTTTTTAAATCAAGTAATAATTCAAACTTTGTTTCTGGATCATAAAAATTAATTATTTGAAGAAAGTCCTTTCCACTCCAGCTTATGTCAGGCTTACAATAATCTCGAATTTTATTTCTAATAAGTTTAGGAATTTGAGCAATGATCGCAGGATGGCTTCTTGCTTCAGAAGAGATAATTTTAAGGGTTTCCAGAGCTGCTGCCACGGGATTTACTCCTGAATCTGATAGTATAATATTTTTTCCAATAATTTTTGGAATCCCATTCTCAGTTACTTTAAAAAGCCCTGAATCTAATGAAATCCGTTCCATTATCTCTCTTTGAGAAACGATGTTTTTAGCTATTTTAATCTCGTTAGGGTTTGAAGACTGAGCATATTTAGAAATCATAAAACTAAGTAACGTGCGTGTTCTTGGATTTGAGAATAGCTTCAATAATAGCCTCGGGCTAGCTGATAATTTTTCTAAATCAGCAGTGCCTTTTTGTGTGAGTACTACTTCACGTTCAAAGTCATTAAAAACTTCGCTTAGTTCGTGATTTTTCATTTACTTCTCTCTATGACAAATTATTATGAAAACAATTAGCCGATTATGGGGAACGAGTCAATAAAAAAATTAAAACTTCTTGCTCTTGAACTTGCAATGAATCATGTGAATGTCTCTTCGTATGATCTGTTTGAAAAAGGTGAGTTGGCTGATTTTTTTGAAGAACATCTTTATGAAGATATATTTGACCCTCAAAATGAAATAATCAAAAAACAATAATGATCCTGACAATGTACTCAAACTTGGATATTTATTGGATTACTATAAATGGAAATTATACAACAAAGACCAACCACGTCCCGATTTTCTGAATAAGGAAATTTCTAATGACTTTTTAGATAAAGAATTATTCATAATAGGTAAGGATGGAGAAGAGCTTTTATCAAAAGACAGTTTATTGGAAGGAGTTGCAAATAAGTATTTTTCCGAACTAAGGAAATCTAACTTAACAAAACATGAATATTCAAGTGATCCTGAGAAAATTGAGTTTGAGACGGTATTAAATATTCTCTCTAAAATTTTAACTCCCTCAACAGTGCGGACCTCAATCCAAAAGATGTATGATATTAAGGATGGCCCCACTTTATTTTATCATATCGTAGCCCACCTGTTTAAACACCGCTTTATCGACGTAATAATCAATTTTAATTTTGATGAATTGCTCGATGAAATTTTGTTGGAAGAACTATCAGCTGACAGCTTTGACTCAATATTATCGGATGGGGATTGTAGGTCGATCCATGACTTAATTGAAAATAAACGGCTCAGACAACCTCTCTATATAAAACCTCATGGTACGGCAAGTCATAAAAGCACCCTTCGGTTTACAAAAGATCATTATCATGAACTGCCTAATGATATGCGAACATTAATAATTGATTTATTTAGGAAGAAAATACCCGGTCTTTATACTAATAAAAATATGAATCTTATTACGGTTGGTTTTGGGCTAATGAGTATAGAATTTAACGAGATATTGAGTAGAACATTAGATAACACCTCTGCAATTTTTTCATTTGATTGGGATAAATTCAAGGCTACTTCGAAAACCGATATCCCGCAATTTGACAAAATATTCGCTCATCTTAAAAAAGATGATCAACCTAAACACCATAACATTTATCATAAAGATATCGGAAAAATACTACAGAAAGATAATCCTGATAAGGTAAACAGGATACCTCTTGATGCTTTAGAATCTTTAGATATTACATTTTGCTATCTCTATGGCTTTATTAGAGATATATTTTTACCTCCTTTTAAGCCTAGAGATATAATCAGACATTTAATCGTTATCCTCTTTTTTGGAAACAGGGTTTCATGGGATTCTTTTAACACTGATTTTGAAAAATTAAACAAAGAAAAAGGTCGCTCGGTTTATCCCAAAGATTATTTTAATAGCGCTTCATATTTTCTTGATCGTACAATAATAGAAATAATGATATCTACCACTCTTACTCAAGGCAAGGTTGACCCCTTTATGCTTATTAGTGGTAGGGCAGGAAGATATTATGCTCAATACTATGAAAAATTCTTAAAGGAAAGTGACCCTGACAAAGTTATTACTTTTGACAAGCTACTTGATACATTAAGTTTATTTACAAGGAAGGAAAGTGAAAAATTAAACTTTAGGATGATGCATATTGATTTGAATAATAAAGGAAAGACACTCGAAGCTACCTTCAATGCAGTTTTCGAATATTATATGGGTCAGCGCGAGCCATTTTCAGAAGAAATGATGAACTATCTTGATTCTTTAAATAGCAGGGAAAATGTAAAGATAAAAAATCATCTCCGATCACTATTCAAAGATTTATTTTATGTAGACAATTCTAAAATCCAGTCTTCGCTTAGGTCCCCAGGATATCATGTGTTCAAAAAATTTGGTATAACTGACTTACTACAAACTGAACTTGCTAATAACCTAAATTATTTTTCGGCTTTAAAAAATGAATCCTTAAATACCATATGTATAGTAGCCGATCGGGCAGTAAAACTCGCTAACTTTTTGCCTACTATTTACCGGCTAAAGCCATCTATTAAAATCTATCTATTACTTCAAAAAAATGAAATGAACCCCTTTATAAAAAAGAGAGATTCAGTAAATGTAGATGAAATAATTGAGCCTGAAAGTAGAGAAGGCCAGATTAATATTGTGAAAAATAATTTTAAAGAGCGCTCACCTGAGTTTTTCATTAATGGTAGTGAAGAGTTTAATTGGTTTAAGGAAAATGTGCATATGATTTTTCTTCCTTATTCAAAGCATAACCACCATATGACACTATTTTTAGAGCATGACAATACTTTTGACTCAATTAATGATGCTCACAAAATTGAAAGAGCTGTATATTATTATAAGAGAGGATTTTCACCTGTTGTTGATCCAGTAAGTTTAAAGGTGGTGGAGAATAAAAGGTTTGCATTGCAAAAGTTTATTGAGCTATCTCATTTAGCCTTCAAGGAACTACCAACATTGAATATTGACGCAATCAATAGTTGGATACCTTTTAAGGATATAAACTGGGCAAAATCATATTATCAATCCTAATGCGAATAATCTCCTCGTTTCATCGTGAATGAGATCTTAAATTTCTACATCAAATTTCTCAAAATCTTAAAGGTTTTTCGTCATTTCTTAATGCCAATATTGTAAACCAATGGCTAAGTGTCGATGGGTATAAGGCAAGACCTAAAGATGTGGAGTGGGTTTTACAGACTTGCACCTCCATCTTGGCTAAGGTATCTCAGAGTCTATCCGAGAATAAAATTGAATAGAAGCATGGTCACTTTATAAAGTTTCACAAAAGTAAACTATAGGTTTACCCAGTAAATTATTTGAGAATCACTATCCCCCGTTTTATTTAGGTTATGAGTTATAGAACTAGGTTCTATAACTCATAATTTTCCATTTTTTTGAATTGTTGGATAAACTATGCGTTATTGTTACCCACCTACGTTGTGCCCCAAAAATGGGTCTTCAGCGCCTCAAGCTGGTCTTGATGTTTCTTTAGATTGGTTTCTTTTAATCTCACCAAATTTTGTAATTTCCATTGCATGGCAGGGAACTGTTCAAAGTCATATAGCTCCCATCTCGGTTCTAGGTTCTTTACACTGACCAAAAACTCTTTATCCGTTTCCGTCAAGCCATGCTTAACCGTTTTGATCAGCTTTTCTCTCACCTCTTCATAACTGGAATAAGAGAAAGATTCATCACTCATACCGTCAAACTGGTTGACCATGGCAAGACGTTGATCCTGCAAATTAGGGTGAATGAGTTCAAGAATAGGCCGACCTCCACTCACTAAACCAAACAGAAACCCGGTTTTAATTTCTTCGGTGAACCCCTCATTTTCCAACAGGTATTTTACATCGAACAAATCCCGTGGGTGTTGACGGTCAAGCGCGGCGCAGATTTTACCGCCGTACAACTGACCGATTGGCACTATTGGCATGGTACAAAATACCTCGAATTGATCCTGTGCCTTTTTGCACAACGGCATGGTTTGCGGGGGTGATAGCACCCCTCGTTTAACCAAATTGGCTTCTAATTTTATATCGGTTCCTTGTGCAGAAATGAGCAGCTTTCCAACTTGCTGTTTATGGACTACCTGAACAGACGGGATCATTTTTACAATACGTGATCGTATGCGTTCAAGGGCTTTAGCGATATTTCTAAGGGTTGTCTGCCGATCTTCAATGGGTATATACGTCAAGTCAATATCAACGGACACCCTGGGCATTTCCCTAACAAATAGGTTGATGGCGGTTCCTCCGTGCATAGCAAAGCACGTCTCCCGAGCCACCTCCGGCAGTACATCCAACAGTAATGCTGCCTGTCTTTTATATAGTTGGTTGGTCATCTTGCTCCATCCGTCTGGGTACGGTGATTTTGTATTTGGATACATAGGTTCCATTTTTGACTATACTGCGTTTTCCGCTGCCAAAATCAACCTTGTCCAAATCCAGGTATGTCACCCAGTTATGCTGTGCCTTTTCAGCCATATACATAAACAACCGTTTTACCTTAACTGAATTGCAAGCCTCTAAGAGTTTTTGAACATGATCGGGACGCACATTGGTAAGGTTTTCCATCAACTCGTAACACTCACTCAATTCCTGGTTCTTTGGTGCTAAATGAAGGCATTCCATGAGCGCCCTTACTGCTCCTGATGTCTTTATCGTAAAGGTTTTTAATTCCACCTCTGTCAGACCCAGCTCAGGTGGTAAAAAAGTAGATTGATAGTAATCGACTTCCAGCTCCCAATCATGGTTTTGGAACCAAACTGGCAGCTTTTCCGAATGCCCACCAAACAGGACTACTTTCCTCTGCGACAATTCCAAATAATGAGCTTTTCCAAGCATCGCCAGTGCACTGCGCCCACCTATGTGGATACTCATTCCCAGCTGTTGCTGAAGTGCATAAAGAGCCCCTTCATAGCCAACTTCATCTCTGGTACGGATCATTGCCCCGGTACCTATAGATTTCAGCCATCCACTTTTACGATAGCGTTTTTGAAGCTCGAAGCTATATCCTTGGTCGACCAGCCATGAAGAAACCACGACCACCCCACGGGGTAGTGAACTTAATAGCTGGTTTATTTTTGATCTTTCTATGGTATCCATAGTACCATTCTATGAAATATATTAAACCATTTCAAGCGTATTGTTTATTTTATATTTAAAAAAAGTACATATAGTACCAAAATAAGAGAGAAAATAAACCTTGATGATACTCCATCGTTCCCACTCATTCAGCTTTTCCTGTGTATTGGTGTGAGGGGCAGGCTTCCTAACACAGCGTCAAAGTGGGCAAATGTTTTAGCTATGTTTTAGTAGAAATAAAAAAGCCCTCCAAAAGAGGGCTTTAAGTAGTGGCGGGGACAGGATTCGAACCTGCGACCTTCGGGTTATGAGCCCGATATCACTCCGAAAACAACATCTCATCGTAGGCATCAATAACTTGATCCTCAAAAGATTCTAAATATCCTTGAGTGACTTGTTCTGTACTATGGCCTAATGCTTCTTGTATGGCACTTGTCGGCACGCCCTTTCTCTTTGATCTGGTAGCATAAGTATGACGGGCACTATAAAAAGTAATATCCGGTGCACCAATCTTTTTACCCACTCTCCTTAATGTTCGATTGAGCGTATTTCGCTTTTCCTTAATTATATCGTAGTAATCTGCTTCTGCTACTTCGTCTGACAGAATAGGAAAGACGAAATCATCTGGTTGAGCCTTCTTCAAATCAATATACCTAGCAATAATTTCTAATAACTTTGGGTGTAGTGCGATACTGTATCTCTTGCCTGTTTTTTGCCTTTTATAAGTGAGACGGGAACCATCGCTATGCAGATTTGAGACTTTTAGTAAAGCTATGTCCATCCAGTTCATTCCCCTTAGATAGTAAGAGGCGAGGAACAAATCTCTTGCTCGTTCTTCTGCGCCATTTCCATTTAAGTCAATTTCCAACAACACTTCAAAACTACTATCACTCAAAGCTTTTCGATCCGGAGAACCTTTTTTAATGGTGTATTCACCAAACGGGTAATGCTTTTTATGAACCAATCCTTCTTTAATTGCATCATTGTATCGGGCACGTAGAGTGCGAAGATACACACCTAACCCTCCATAATTATTCCCGTCAGCCAAATGCTCAGCTTCCAGTCGTTTCAAGAAGGCGTAATTAATCTGCTCAAACCGAAGCGTTTTTCCATTATGAAAAGATTTCAGCTTGTAGAGTAAATCTTCATGGGATTTTGCATAACCATTCCTTCCTGCTTTCCTGAACTGCTTAATGCTAGACTTTAGGTATTCAAACACATCTTTGGATTGCCTTCCGCTCTTTACACTTTTTCCGGTCGCAAGTTCAACTGGTTGTCCTTGTTCTAGGTCATCTATGGCATTAACTACATCGTCATTCTCTGTTTTTAACACCCATTTAAGAAACTGACCGATTTCTTTGATATCCAGATCAAACAGAATTCCACGGTCGAGCAGGGCGGTGCTTGCGTCATTGAGTTTTGATAACTGCTTCCCAATAAGATTGTTAAACCGGGTTGTATTCTCTACAAATTTTGAACTTGGTTTCAGTCTTTGATTTTTTGCATCCCATTCCTTTTCTAGGAGATGCAGACCAAGTGGAATGTAAGTCTGTTTTCCATTGACGGTAATCCTTACGTTCATCGGGTAGGTACCATCTTTTTTCTTTCTGTTTTTTAGTAAGACAATCTTTGATGTGAAACCCATATATGGCGGAATTGAAAATTAATATATAATTAATATAAAATATATGGGTTTTTATGGTTTGATCCGATTCTTGAAAAGAAGAATAGTGCTTTTATTTGCCCAAAAAAGCATTTTTAATACTATCTGAAACCATACTTAACCTGACTACGAATCAGGCGGTTACAAGTTCGAATCTTGTCGGGTGTACAAATAAAAAGGCCTTTAAATACACTTTAAAGGCCTTTTTTATTTTCCCTCTACCCTCTTCATCTCCCCCAAGTTTTCCCGCTTTTCCCAAAAAGAGGGTGTATTTTAGGGTGCGCTTTTATATGTTCTCATTCTGGCGCAAGCGTCCGCTTGTGTCATTCTGGCTCCGCTTGTGCCCTATTCAAACCCATGTTCAATTTCCAGCAATCCTTCTTTTCCATAATAATTCCTAGCGCTGCTATATAACCAATGTTCTGGACTTTCCACATATCCAGCTACCTC
>Ga0316208_1000791_pt1 | contig 34433 bp, 31 predicted proteins | sample 3monopyrite_MG_FD_204944 | JGI IMG/M metagenome (GOLD analysis project Ga0316208, IMG submission 204944) | Microbial mat bacterial communities from mineral coupon in-situ incubated in ocean water Damariscotta River, Maine, United States -... | ecosystem: Environmental > Aquatic > Marine >...
TTTTATCTAAAGATTATCTCTTAATTCATTTAACCAAATGTCTAACTCATCCTTTTCACTATTAGAAAGAATTGCGTCGGAATGAACCAACGTATAAGATGATAATGGCATTTCTCCATTATTGATGTGTCCAATAACAGATTTTAGTTTACTTTTTTGTTTTCTCGAAGATAGGTCACCGAAAGTGCTGAAATTTAGCTCTTTTTTTCCTTCCTCTACATGTTCTTCTAGCATCCATGCAATGGGTTGTATTTTATTGTACCATGGATAATTAGTATTATTACTGTGACAGTCATAGCAAGAAGTTTGCAAAAGTGTTGCTAAGTTTTTTGGAACTTTGTGTGTTTTAATAAAATCAGAATCCAAATCTACATCACTAACGTTACGCACGGTGGGGATAAATTGTATCCCCACCAACGCAACTAGAAGTACTAAAAAAGTTCTTTTTAGTATTTTTTTCATTATAGATTGATTTTATTTTGAATCTCACCACAGTCAAGCATTTTGCTGCCCATATATGGGTTTTCAATCGCTTCTACCTCACTGAGCCAAATCGCACCTCTACCTCCATTCACCATAGGGCAAAAATCTTGGTACAATGTTTTTGACGTTCCGACAAGCTTAATCAAATCGGCCATATCAACGCTTAATGCTTCGAAATGTTCTCTTTGATGATCTATAGGACTCTTAACGATATGTTCAGCTTGTTCTTTAGAATTTTCAATGATGTCCATAAATTCTAAATGCTGCTCTTCAGAGAGTTGAGTCATATCAAATACATTGAATACAGCGAGCAAAGATTCAGCACCTTTTGCAGTTGCCTCTTTGTCATCTTTAGATAAGCCATTTTTGATTTCTAAGTATGCATCTACTATTGGATCCGCCATATTACTTTCCGCACCAGCTTTGATGTTTCGATTTGTAGATTCTGAAGAGCCGTGATCATGATCTTCATGATTGTGTTCGTGCCCATCTACCTCTTGGTGAGTTTCTTCATGGCCCCCTTCTTCAGAATTTCCGTCAGAGCTGCAAGATGTTAAGACCAATCCTACAACCGTTAATGTTAAAAATATTTTTTTCATGTTTGTGTTTATTAAATTATTAATGTTGGTGTCCGCTATGGTCATGGCCACCGTGATCATGTCCGCTACTTTCCTCTTTCTTTACTTTTTGATTCATTTTTTGCTTACGGTCGTATTGACAACATCCCGCAAGACCATTGTATGCTTTTTTACTAGCTGTTAATTTCTCTGTATCGTAACCAGAATCTGCAATTGCTTTATGGATGTTGTCTAAAGAAGTTTTTGCAGGGTCATAACTAATTATTACTTGTTTTGCGTCTTTATTCCATACTGCACTTCTTACTCCATCTACCGAATTTGCTGCTTTCTCGATAGTTGCTTTGCATTTACCACAGTTACCTCTGACACCAAATGATGCTAGTTTGTAACTTGCTTTTTCGGTTGTTGCACTTTTACTTTGCGCATAACTTGTTGTGAAAGAAAAACTTGCCATGGCAATACTTAATATTAATGTGATTGTCTTCATAATTATAAAATTTTAAATAAATATAAGGTAAATTTGCGAAAGTGATCTCTTCTCTTTCGCATTATTTTAATGATTGTGTTCCATTTCAACTAAATCCATATTGCAAACAGGACAAGTTCCGGGTTCATTGTAGGTTTTTCCATCCTCACAATCCATGGGGCATTGGTACATTGCAGCGTGTTCATGTTCATGCTCATGACCGTCGGTCATACCTTCATCCATATGTTCAACAGAATTTTCAGTAGTTTCCTTTGCTTCATCTGAACAGCTTAAGAATAGGAACGATCCAATTGCGATTGCTCCAACGATGTTTAAAAATTGCTTTTTCATTATTTATTTGTTTTTATTTGTTTACTATTTAATTAAGAATGTTCTCCTACATTCTACTTTCTTTTACTTTGAATTCTTCAGAAGTCTTCTAATTTATTCATCACAATTTGTATAACTTCAATATTTACTTTATCGTCTAAATCAATTCCGGTAAAATCAAATCCTAAATCACTTTTATCTAAAATAAAGCTCAGCGTGAGAATGCATGAATATGTTCCCTGATCAAAAAGATGCTCTAAATGACCTTTTCCATTAATTAATGCACCAGAACTTGAAAGCAGACCATCTACAACGAAATCCAAAGGTGGGTGCCCCTCAATGTTGATGAAATCAATATCCAATTTACCTTTTAGGCTAACAATTTCATTCTCTTTTGCTTGTAAAATAGAATCAACTTTAGAATTTCCAGAATAAAGTGCAGATAAATCTAATTTTAGTTCAAATTGTGCGTCATCATAATTGAGTAATGCGTACAAATTCTGAGCAGTTAAGTTGATAGAAGTGTCTGCCAACTCTCCTTTAAAAATAATTCTTCCATTTTCTGTCAAGTAAATGTTGTCACCCTTTGATTGAGCGCCACAGAATGTTACCCAGAATGATATAATACATACAATTAATTTTCTCATCGCATTTTTTCTTGTTTAGTGAGCATGATTATGACTTTCAGATTCTTTTTGTTTTACTTTAGGTTTATCTATCGGAATTAACTCCATTCCGCAAATAGAGCAATCACCAGGCGCATTACTTTCTACATTTGGATGCATCGAACATACATAGCTTGTTCCTTCCCCGATGCCTTCATGTGTGTACACTGTTGTGATTATCTTCTTCTTAATTGTAAAGTTAACTGTCAGGGTAAAAGATTTAGCGCTATTAATGGAGCCTACAAAGAATTCAGTTCCAATCTTGTCTAGGGTATCCATGTAAACAGTACCATCTGAATAAAGTAAATTAAAAGTACCCATAATTTCATCATTAGATACAGGTTTTAGTTCTCCTTTGTAGAGGAAAAACACCAATTGATTTTTTTTCTCATAAAGATTTGTAACGAGCTCTATTTTGTATTTCCCAAGATCCTCAAGCTGACCTCCATGCGGAGGTAATAGCTCCTTCATGGATACTTCTTGGTTTTGACCCTCAGCACCGTGATTATGCTGGTTAAAGGCAATACTAGTTACAAATAACATTATAACACAAAAAAATACTGCTCTTATTTTCATTCTTTTATTTCTTCTTTTACCGACCCGCATTTCGACATTTTTTTTCCGAAATAAGGGTTCTTTATTAGTTTTTCTGTGCTTAACCAATAGCCACCGTTGTTATTATCGGCCATTGGACAAAATTCAAGATAAACTTTTTTGCCTCCATTCATTTTGATACCTAATTGTTTTGCGACATCTGAAAGAGATTTGCTCAATTTTAAAAATAGAGTTCTTTGTTCATCAATACTGACTGCTTTGTCGAACAATTTTAAATTTTTGTTCATAGCTGTTAAAGATTTCATCCAAACGTTGTGGGCATCACCTAAAACCAGGTTCATATCAACTCCTTTTAAGCTAGTTTTAATTGATTTCACAGATGATTTTATATTTGAATCATCGTTTGCCATCTTGTCTTTCAATAAAAGGTAGTTATTGACAACTTTTCCCAACTGAGTTTTAAATTTTGCAGGAACTTTCTTTTTGTCAATCATCACCATTGGCTCCATTTTTTTCTTCTCAGAAGCGGCTTTATCTCCTCCCATGTCCATTCCAGAATGACCTCCAGTAGAAGATTTACCTCCTGTCGGATTCATCATGCTCTTTTTTCCAGCAAGTTGAGCAGATGCATCAATTTTGAAAACTCCGTTAGATGCAATAATTTCTCCATCTTTTAAGCCTGTTTTAACAATATAGAATTCTCCAGCATCCTCGCCTAAGATAACCTCTCGGTATATAAAGGTATTGTGTTCTCTTTCAGGAACTTTGACATAGACAACTGCTCGTTTTCCTGTCCAAAGAACAGATGATTTTGGAACTAATATGACATCCTCTTGAATTGGTAATTTTGATGTAATAATTCCATTCGCAAACATGTCTGGTTTTAGACTGCCTTTTCTGTTTGGTAATTCTACACGGACATAAGCCACACGAGTTTTAGGGTCAAGGAAAGGGTCAATAAATTTAACTTCTCCTTTGAACAATTCACCAGGTATTGACTTTAGCTCAATTTCGAGATTGTCTCCCAATCGGACCCATGGCAAATCGTTCTCATAAGCTTCAAATAATACCCAAACTTTACTAAGATCGGTGATTTCAAAGAGCACATCTCCTTCATTGAAATAATCCCCTTGCGAAACCATTCTCATTATAACGTATCCAGAATGATCAGAGTATATATCTATGTCTGTTTGTACCTTTCCTGATTCTTCTATCTCAGCAATTTGCTTGTCAGAGAATTTCCATTGTTTCAGTTTATTTCTTGCCGCTTCCACCAAATATGGAGCTGCTTCTTCTGTTTTTAACACCTCAAATAGTTCTTTTTGAGCAGTTACTAACTCTGTAGAATAAACAGTCGCTAATTTTTGACCTTTATAAACTTTCTCGCCTGTAAAATTAATGTAAAGCCTTTCTACTCTCCCTGGAAAGTGAACCGTTTGAGAATACATTAACCGCTCATCGGGCTTAACTCTACCCAATAATCGAATTTCTTTTTCAGGTTTTTCGAGCTTGACCTTATACGTCTGAATGTCTGCTAATTTCATTGCTGCATCTGACATCGGAACTTCATCAGGCAATCCTTCAGCATTTAAGTCGTTGTCCATAGGAATTAAATCCATTCCACATAGGGGACATTGTCCAGGTCCATTTTCTTGAATTTGTGGATGCATAGAACATGTCCAAATTTGATCTTTTTCTTCACCTCCATTCGCTATTTCGCTATCAGTATCAGCGGCGTTAGAAGATCCCATTCTGCTTCCTATGAATACCCCTACGAGTAAAAAAGCTATGATTAAAATCCATTTATTATTCATTATTTTTTTCATCTTCTTATTTTTTATTTACCTGTTAGGTAATTAATGAAAGCTGCAGCCACATTTTTGTCTGCTCTTGCTTTATCTAATTCTAATGCATATTTCAATACTTTTCTTTCCATTCTTAATACTTCTTCAAAATTTTTGCCATCAGCAGAATAGGAGACTATTAAAATGTTCAATGATTGCTCAGCAATATCGAATTGTTTTTTGTATAAATCAATTCTTCTATTCGCATCTGAATAATCTCGGTAAGAACGTTCAAAAAGAATAGTTAATTGATTTTGCTTATCTATTTTTTTGTTTTCAATCGATTCAATCTTTAAAAGAGCCTCGTTAATTATTCCTTTGTATTTTTTTCGATACAAGGGAATAGATATTCCAACCATTGGCATAATAGCGTCTCTACCATTGAGTTTTCCTAAACTGGTATTGTCACTTTTACCTATAAAAGCATAATCTAAACCAACCACGAATGAAGGTAGGCCGACTTTGTGACCGACTTTTTCTTGATTTTGCCATGACAGCATTCTGTGTTCAAGTTCTTTAATTAGATGATTTTGATTCGTAATTGAATCTAACAAAACTTGTTTTTGTAGTTCTAAATCATCTTCCCAAAGCACATCTGGTGTAATTATGTTATAGTTAATCGAATCATTCAATAAACGATTGAATTCAATCTCAAGTGTCCATTTACTGTCTTCTAAAAAGATTAAGTTATTATCAAGTTCATTGATTTCTAATTCAACACGAAGCTCATCTACTACACTCACTTTACCCGTTTCAACTTTGATAATTGCCAACTGTTTAAAAGTGTTCAAAATTTCAAGATTCTCTTGTGTAATTTCGATTCCTTTTTTAATAAAGTAGTAGTTATAGTACACCGACTTAACATCGAAGAATAACTTTGATTTTGCGTCTTCAAAACGCTCGTACTTCGCTTTTGCTGCTTCAACAAGCACATCTTCTTGCGCATCTAAAGTTCCGTACCATGGAAACATTTGACTGATGCCCAATTTTGCTCGTTGAGGACCGACTCTTGTTTCTATTGGCTGAATAAAATAACCAAATGAGACATTTAAGTTGGGTAGGGTGCCCACTTGAGGTATTTTCTCAAGTGCGGCGTTATAGTCCAAGAAAAGTGATCTTATCCCAGGATTGTTCTCTGCTGCAATTTTTAAATAGTTGTCAAGTTCTGTTTGAGCATTGACATTGCCAGCACAAAGAATCAAAATAATTAATAGGTGTTTAACTCTTACTTTCATCTTTCTATCTATTTAAACGTTTTACTTTTCCTTCTTGCCACATAGAATAGAGTACTGGCATAATAAACATGGTCATTACCTCAATTAACATTCCTCCAAACAGAGGAATGGCCATCGGCCCCATAATATCAGAGCCTTTTCCTTGAGAGGTGAGTACTGGTATTAACGCTATAATAGTTGTTGCTGTAGTTAAAACAGCAGGGCGAACTCTTTTAGACGCTGCTATCAAAACGGTAGCTCTTACTTTCTCTTTCGTATCAGGTTTCTCCTTCTCAAAAAGTTGTGTTAGGTAGGTCCCCATAAGGACACCATCATCCGTAGCTACACCAAATAGGGCGATAAAACCAACCCAAACAGCGACACTTAAATTCACTGTGTGTACTTGAAATAAATTTCTAAGATTAATTCCACCCACATTAAAATCAAGGAACCCCGGTTGACTATACATCCAAAGCATGATGAAACCACCAGAAAATGCAACAATTAAACCTGAAAAAATCATGGAGGTCGTTGCAACAGATTTAAATTGAAAATAAAGAATTAAGAAAATGACCAACAATGAAATAGGTACAACAATCATCAATCGCTTAGTTGCTCTTACTTGATTTTCATAGTTACCCGTAAATCGATAAGTAACACCATCTGGTTGAACAATCTCACCAGATGCTATTTTGGCTTTAATTAGTGCATCAGCCTCTTCTACGACATCTACTTCGGCCTTTCCTTCTTTTTTATCAAAGATTACATAACTCACAAGAAAAGTGTCTTCACTTTTAATTACTTGAGGACCTCTGGTGTAATTAATTACGGCCAGTTCTTCTAGAGGAACTTGAACTCCAGATGGGGTAGGAATTAAAATTTTCTTTAAATCATCCGGATTATCTCTGTATTCTCTTGCGTAACGAACACGAACGGGGAACCTTTCTCGACCTTCAACAGTGGTTGTTAATTGCATACCTCCAACGGCAGAACTAATTACACTTTGCATATCCTTAACAGTTAACCCATATCGAGCTATTTCCTTACGTTTTATTTCGATTTCTAAATAAGGTTTCCCTACTACCCTATCCGCGAAAACTGCATCCGCTTCTACATTGGGTACTTCTTTGAGAACCTTTTCCAGTTCGTATCCAAATTTCTCAATAGTTTCTAAATCTGGACCAAACACTTTTATTCCCATTGGAGCTCTCATTCCAGTAGCTAACATAACCAGTCGTGTTTCAATTGGTTGAAGTTTTGGCGCAGAAGTCAGCCCCGGAATTTTTGAATGTTTAAGAATATCTTTCCAGATGTCTTCAGGAGATTGAATATTTTCTCTCCATTGTCGGAAATATTCCCCGTCTTCATCTACAATTAAACTTTCTGTTGCAATTGATTTGAATTCATCAACCGTGTATTCGTACGTTGAGCCATCCTTTAAAACAAAAGCGTTATCACTGTTGACTTTAAATCTCATTTTATGGCCATCTTCATTTACCTTGAATTCAGGTAAATAGTTAATCACGTTTTCATACATCGAAATAGGTGCAGGGTCTAGTGCCGAGTTAACTCGACCCCATTTACCTACAGAAAGATCAACTTCAGGAATAGAGTTTAGATGTCGATCCAATTGTCGAATTACATTCACGTTTTCTTCTATACCTGAGTGGGGCATAGTTGTTGGCATCAATAAGAAAGACCCTTCATTTAGAGAGGGCATAAATTCTTTCCCAATTCCTGGGAAGGTTTCTTCCATTTTATTCCACGCGGAATTATTCTTGATACCATCTGGCATAAAACCAAACACTTTTTCAAACCCTAGCCACGATAACATTCCCAAGAGAATGATAAAAATTGGAACCATCAAGAACTTCCATTTGTTCTCCAGACACCAAGTAAGTAGTCTCGTATAGAACTTAATGATTAACATCAATGCGCCGAGAATGATACCTACAGTAATTGCAACGAACAGAATATTTGAAAAGAAACTATTCTGCACACCTAGTGGCATCCATATTTCAGCTATGAAATAGATTACAACAAATAGGGTTATGATAATGTTAATTACATTGACATACTTCCTTTTGCTTTCAGGCCATTTGTGTTCAAGCAAGTTATTAATTCCGAATAGAATCAGTGAAATGGATAACCAACTTCCAAAACCAATCAAAAAAATCAGTCCTGAAATAATAAGAAGACCGTTCCAGATTTTACTCATTTTACCTTTGTCAAAGCGAATAGAGAATACGATATGTGCAAAAGTTGGAATAAATAATATCCCAATGAAAAGGGCCGCCAGCATCGCAAACGTTTTGGTAAATGCTAGAGGGGTAAATAATTTACCTTCTGCTGCTTGCATGGCAAAAATCGGTAAAAAACTAACTATCGTTGTGAAAAGTGCTGTCACTACAGCAGAAGCTACTTCTGAAGCACCATTATAAATAACTGTTCTTAATTCTTTTCCTTGCTTACCTAAATTCTCGGGTAATTCTATGTGCTGAATGATATTTTCAGTAAAAACAACTCCCACATCAACCATTACACCAATAGCAATAGCAATTCCCGAAAGTGCAACGATGTTGGCATCCACTCCGAATTGCTTCATCATGATGAAAGTGATTAATACTCCTAACGGCAATAGACTCGTAATTAGAACCGACGCTCTAAGATTCATAACTAAGACAATTACGACCAGTAAAGCAATCAGCATTTCTAATGAAAGAGCTTCTTCAAGTGTTCCTATTGTTTCTTTAATCAATCCAGTTCTATCGTAAAAGGGAACAATGGTAACTCGAGAAATTGTTCCATCCGCTAATGTTTTTGAAGGTAGTCCGGATTCTATTTCTTTGATTTTCTCTTTAATACGATCAATAACCTCCAGAGGATTTGCGCCATATCTTGCAACCACAGAACCTCCTACGGCTTCTGAACCTCCTTTATCCAGACCTCCACGGCGTGTTGCAGGGCCAAAACTGACCTTTGCAACATCTTTTATACGGATTGGAACATTGTCATTTGAGATAATCACACTTTCTTCAAGATCTTCAAGCGTTTCGATATAACCTAGTCCTCGAATTAGATATTCAACTTTATTGAACTCCAATGTTCTTGCACCAATATCCAAGTTGCTTTTGTTAACAGCCTTCATTATTTGAGCAACACTTACGTTACTGGCTTTCATGGCTTTGGGATCAATATCGACTTGGTACTCTTTCACAAAACCACCGATAGTTCCTACTTCAGATACTCCTTTAACAGAAGTTAACGAGTAACCTACTTGGAAATCTTGAATAGTTCTCAATTCTTGAGGATCCCATCCACCGGCTGGATTTCCTGATGAATCTCTACCTTCTAATGTGTACCAGAAAACTTGTCCTAATGCAGTTGCGTCGGGACCCAACGCCGGAGAAACGTCTTTTGGTAAAAGATTACTCGGTAAAGAATTCAGTTTTTCTAAAACCCTCGTTCTACTCCAATAGAATTCTACGTCATCATCAAATATGAGGTAAATACTAGACAGTCCAAAAATAGAGTTACTTCTAATTGTTTTTACTCCGGGAATACCTAGAAGGGCAGTGGTTAAAGGGTAACTAATTTGATCCTCTATATCCTGTGGCGATCTCCCAGCCCATTCTGTATAGACAATTTGTTGGTTTTCACCAATATCGGGGATAGCATCAACTGGAACAGGATCTCTCGGTATAACTGATCCACTCCAATTAAAAGGAGCCGCAGACATTCCCCATACAATTAACACTCCTAGAAAAAGTAGAGTGATTAATTTATTTTCGAGAAAATATTTTATTGATTTATTTAACATTTAATTTAATTTAATAATGTCAATATTTATAATTGACTAAAGTGGACAACACTTTTACTCCAACACCAATGCAAGGAGTGAACTTACTAAATTAAATAATCAGATAAGAAATTTCTGATGAAGGATTGGTATATCCTTACTAATCAGAGGGGGGGAATAGGATGAAAAAGTAGGAGCCTTTTCTTCCGTATAGAATAAATCGTAAGAGCTTAATATGAAAGAAGCGATAAATTTTAGTTGGGCATGATTTGAAGAAGAATTCTCATCACTTGATAATTCATCTGTTACATCTACACTGATTGTCTCATTGTAGCAACACTTCTCCTTATTGATAGTGCTCTGACTCTTTTTATTTAATTCAGACTTACAAGCACTTTTAACTTCGTTAGATTTCTCAGAAAACATATTACAAGAATTGGCTTTACCAAAAACGCTAGTGTCAGCAACCTTACCTTTGCAAAAATGCTTATCAATGGTAAAACCGGTTGAAGCAAATAATAGCATCAAAGCTAATGAAAGTGATACGAAACGATATGTCTTGCTTATTTTTTGCAATTACTTCTATTTAGAATTGCTGTAAATTTAAGTTTTTTTTGATTTAAATCAGTATGGAAAATGATATATTAACTAAAAAATAACTTCAAGAATGTGATTTCAAGTTAACTCAACAGTTTAATTTTCTTAGAGTTAATTATTTTTTTAGCTTATTTTTTCAGTGTCAGGAAGTTATTTAACTAATAATATAGTTGTATAACTAAATAATTAGTTTACATTTGTGTAAATTGTTATTATGATTGAATTAACAAAAGCAGAGGAGCAAGTTATGCAAGTTCTTTGGGACTTAAAAGACGCATTTGTAAAGGATATTGTTGAGAAGTTTCCAGAACCTCGCCCTGCTTATAATACCGTTTCTACTATCATCAGAATACTTGAAAAGAAAAAAGTTGTTGGTTACAAGTCGTATGGAAGAACTCACCAGTATTTCCCAATGATTTCGAAGGAGACATACACCAAGCAAAGAGCTGATAATCTGCTAAATAAATACTTTTCGGGTTCAATGGAACAGATGCTATCTTTTTTTGTGAAGGAAAAAAATATCTCGACTAAAGAGCTGGAAAAAATAATGGAAAAGATTGATAAGCTATGAGTTTACTACACTTTGTATTGATTAATTTTTTTTTAGTTGGTTTCTATGCTGTCTATTCTCTTTTAGAAAAAGGACGAAGTCATTTTATGTTTAATCGTATTTATTTAATTGTTGCGCCAATAGCTTGCTTTATTTTACCTTTTGTTTTTGAAGGAGCTTCTAAGACACCTATTTGGATTAAAGTACTCCCATTAACTGAAATTTTGCAAGAAAATTCAATTCTAAAAACTTATTCGGTGTTTGATTGGAAGGATGTAATCAGTAGGGAGTGACGGAAATCTTTTTGATTTTGAAGCTGTCAAGTCTTTGAAGGATAAAGTGCTAAATGAAGCGGCGTTAACATTGTTAAAGAAAATGCCAAATTGGATTCCGGCCAAGAAGGATGGTAAGAATGTTAAATCTATAATGATTTTACCAATAAGTTTTAAGCTCAACTGAGTAATTTTTATCGATTTATTTAAAAGCGCATCCATAGGTTGTGCTTTTTTTATGCTCTTAATTTAAAGAGTCTTGTAATTTCTTTAGTCACTTTCACTATCTTTGCGCCAAAATTCAATTAAGTAAAATGTTAGCAGTAAATAATTTATCTCTTCAGTTCGGGAAACGCATTCTTTTTGATGACGTTAACGTAAAATTTGTCACTGGTAATTGCTATGGCGTTATCGGAGCAAATGGTGCAGGAAAATCAACTTTTCTTAAAATTTTAACTGGAGACCAAGATCCTACAACAGGTCATGTTATTCTTGAACCTGGCAAGAGAATGGCAGTTCTTAAGCAAGATCATTTCGAATTTGATGAGAATCAGGTTTTAAATACTGTTTTAATGGGGCACAAGCGATTATTTGAAATAATGGTTGAGAAAGAGGCTTTGTATGCAAAGCCTGATTTTTCAGATGCAGACGGAATGAGAACTGCCGAATTGGAAGGTGAATTTGCTGACCTTGAAGGTTGGAATGCAGAAACGGATGCGGCAACGATGCTTTCTAACCTTGGAATAAATGAATCAAAGCATACTACTTTGATGAAAGATCTTTCGAATGATTTAAAAGTTCGGGTACTGCTTGCTCAAGCTTTATTTGGAAACCCTGATGTACTTGTTTTGGATGAGCCAACAAATGATTTGGATTTGAAAACCATTACTTGGTTAGAAGACTTTTTATTGGAATTTAAAAATACGGTTATTGTCGTTTCTCACGATAGACACTTTTTGGATACAGTTTGTACTCATATTGCAGATATTGATTTCAAGAAACTAAATATGTTTACAGGGAATTATAGTTTTTGGTATCAGTCTTCTCAATTAGCTCTTCGTCAGCGTTCTGATAAAAACAAAAAAGCCGAGGAGAAAAAGAAAGAATTACAAGATTTTATTGCGCGTTTTTCTGCTAATGCTGCAAAATCTAAGCAAGCTACAAGTAGAAGAAAAATGATTGCAAATTTGGATATTGAAGAAATTCAACCTTCTAGTCGTAAATACCCTGGAATCACTTTTTCACAAGAACGAGATGCTGGAAATCAGATTTTAAACGTAGAAAATCTCTCTGTTACCTCTGAAGATGGCGTTCTTTTTAAAGATATTAGTTTTGTTGTGAACAAAGGAGATAAAGTAGCCGTGATTTCGAGAAATTCGCAAGCACTAACTGCATTTTTTGAAATATTAGATGGTAGCATGAAGGCAGACTCTGGAGAAATTATTTTCGGAACTACAATTTCAAAAGCGTACTTACCGAATGAGAATCATGATTATTTTGAAGAAAAATTACCTCTTATTGACTGGTTGCGCCAGTATGTCCATACAGATGAAGAGCGCGAAGAGGTTTATTTAAGAACTTTCTTAGGACGAATGCTATTTACCGGTGAAGAAGCTATGAAAACTGCAGATGTTCTGTCTGGTGGAGAAAAAGTTCGTTGCATGTTGTCTCGAATGATGCTGGCAAAAGCAAATCTATTATTAATGGACGAACCAACCAATCATCTTGATTTGGAATCTATTCAGGCATTGAATCAAGGAATGAAAGAATTCAAAGGTACCATGCTGTTTACTTCACATGATCATGAGTTGGTATCAACTGTTGCAACTAGAGTGATAGAAATAACACCGGATGGCATTATCGATAAAATGATGAATTATGATGATTATTTAAAGGACGAAAAAATCAGTCAAATTAAAGAATCAATGTATTAATAAAACAAATAAGGAATTAAGAAGGAAGTTAAAACTCGCTAGCTTCTAATCTCCTTAACGCCTTACTACCTGTACTATGACAAAATTCACATTCAACGCAAAAAATCACTCTCAACAGTATATTAAAATCATTGCAGAAATTACCACGAATGCGAGTGAAACAATTGTGCAACTTCCTGCATGGAGACCTGGTAGATATGAATTGGGGAATTTTGCAAAAAACATAAGGGATTTTAAAGTTTACAATTCAGACAAGAAATTAATTGCTAGTGAAAAGAAAACAAAGGACAGTTGGATAGTTGACACTTCTTCGACAGATGAAGTCAGTATTGAATATTCATTTTATGCGAACATTATTAACGCAGGATCTACATTTTTAGATGCCGAGCAAATGTATGTTAATCCGGTGAATTGCTGTGTTTATACAGAAGAATCATTTTTGAACGAAGTCGCCGTAAGTGTAGATGTGCCTTCTCACTGGAATGTTGCAACATCTATGGAGAAAGTAGGAGAGGACTTTAAGGTTGCCAATTTTGATGAGTTATTGGACTCACCATTTATTGCATCTTCTCAATTGCAACATGGAGAATATAAAGTTAACGGGACCTTGTTTCATATTTGGTTCAATGGTGAAGTAAAACCTGATTGGGATAGAGTTATCGCTGATTTTAGAGGATTCACTGAAAAGCAAATTGAGAGATTTACTGAATTTCCAGTTAAAGAATATCACTTTTTGAATCAGATTCTTCCTTACAAAGCATATCATGGAGTGGAACATCAGAAATCGACAGTAATATCTCTAGGTCCGTCTTATGATGTGTTTGGTAAGCTGTATAAAGAACTCATGGGAGTTAGTTCTCATGAACTATACCATACTTGGAATGTCAAAACGATACGACCGGTAGAAATGTACCCGTACGATTTTTCTAAAGAAAATTATTCAAAGCTAGGATACATCTGTGAAGGTGTAACTACTTACCAGGGAGATTTATTTTTGCTGAAAAGTGGTTTTTTCTCTGAAGATGATTATTTCAAACAATTGAACAGTCAATTACAGCGTCATTTTGACAATCACGGTAGATTTAATTATTCCGTTGCAGAATCTTCTTTTGATACGTGGCTCGATGGTTACGTTGGAGGAGCTCCAGCAAGAAAAGTGTCTATTTATACAGAAGGATGTCTCCTAAGTTTTGCGATAGATGTTAGAATTAGAAAAGCCACGAAGAATAAGTATGGTTTAGATGAGGTAATGAAACGATTGTATTTCAATTTTGCATTGCAAAATAAAGGAGTTTCAGAAAATGACTACAAGTCAACTATAGAGTCCATCACTGGTCAATCTTTTCAACCATTTTTCGATGATTATGTGAATGGTAATAAACCCTACGAATCAATAATCACAGAAGCATTAGAAACTTTAGGTTTAAAATTGAGTCATTCTCCTTCCAAGAAATATTCTGAAGGGAGGCTAGGCTTTAAAAGCCAAATGAAAGGAATAAATGCTATTGTCACAGCACTTTATCCATCAGGACCTGCTGACTTAGCAAAACTTTCCGTAGGTGATGAAATAGTTGCGGTCAACGATTTTGCTCTAAACGGAGAACTGGATAAATGGTTATCATACTTTGATGATGACGCAAAAACGGTGACTGTTTTAAGAGGAGGTAAAATGTTGAGCTTTACTTTTCCTGAAGTCAACCGTAATTTTTACAATAAATATTCTGTTTCAAAAATTACAAACCCATCGAATGATCAGAAGAGAGCATTTGAGAATTGGAAAAAGTAATTTTCTAAAACTTATAACTCATTCCAAAGCTTGGTAAAATCGGGAATTGTAAGATCTTTTGATTGGTAACTCTGTTCACATAGAATATATTCTTTCTATTATATAAATTAGTAATAGAACCAACTAACTCAATATAATCTTTATTCTTAAAAATAAACTTCTTTTTGATTGTCAAATCCAATCGATGATAAGTAGGCAGTCTTTGACTGTTAAACGTTCCTAAGATTGTTGAAACTTCGTTTGCATTCGATGTAGTATAATCCGTTGTAACACCACCTGTAAATGGTTGATTTTCATAGAAACCTGCTGTTGGAGTAAATGGTAAACCAGAACCAAAGTTCCAACGAATACTAACTTCTAGGTCTTTCTTCTTCCCAAAGAGGTATGTTCCTACTAAATTAATGTTGTGTCTTCTATCAAACACAGGGAAATATGTTGTGTCACCGTCCCATCTGACCGACTTACCATAAGAATATACACCCCATAGAAATAACCTATCCCCAGAATATTTAATTAGTACATCAGCACCATAAGATTCTCCATTTTCTAGAATAAAATCTTTCTTAAAAACGTCATCTATTTCAGAAAATTCAGCAATGTCTGGATACAATTTGTTTTGATTGATGTTACTCAACTGTGTGAAATATTTGTAGTAACCTTCAACGTTAAGAGACAATTTTTTTGCGATATCGTATTCAAATCCCCCAATTGCGTGCCATGCATATTGCAATCCATTCTTTGGTGTTTTTTCGTTTTGGTACAGCGTAACAAAATTAGATTGAACATTTGTTGGTGCCGAAAGCAAGCCATTAAACAAATTAACAACATCTCTATCTGAGGATGCCGAGGTAAAATTTTGTGAGAATCTACCTCCAGATGCTTTTAAACGAAGTTTTTCAGTTGCATTGTACTTTATTCCCAGTCTTGGTTCAGGAGAAATTGTCCCTAAGGAAGCATAAACTTGTGTTCTAAAGCTCGGTTGAATAACCCATCTTGGAGTCACATATCTATAGCTAAAATAAACACCTATTTCAGTTGTAAAATTATTGTCTTCTATTCTTTGTTTAGCTTCATTGAAGGTTAGGTATTTAGTATTAAATCCACTAAGATTGATTCCGTAATCAAATTGAGCATCGTCTTTTAAGAAATACGTAAAATCAAATCCCAGATCAAAACCTCCAATTGAGCTGGTTCTAAAAATAGAATCATTTGCTGTTACAAATTCGTTAAATTCTGTTGAAAAATTACTTCCGTTTACATGTCCTTTAATGAAAATAGGTGAACTAGTAGGTACCAGTAAGAAGTTTATTCCTCCACCACTTTGTGTCCAGTTAATATCAGCAATGTCATAATTAACTTGATCTCTGTTATGGAAACCAAAAGCTGAGAATTTAGATCCACCATCACTCTTGAAGGTCAATTTACCATATAAATCTGTAAATGCAAAAGGAAGTCCAGCTCCGGAGTTAATGTTTCTGTATAGCGATTTCGAAGTATAATTCAATAAACTATGCTTTGCAGAAAAAATGTACGAACCAGGACTTGCCTTGCCATCCTTTGCTCTAGCTAATGGGCCTTCAAGAACGGCTTTAGCAAGGAAAGGAGAAGCTGAAACCTTTCCCCCAAAACTCTTTCTATTCCCATCTCTATAAGTGATGTCCATTATAGAGGATATTCTGCCACCGTATTTTGCGTCAAATCCACCTGTATAAATACTTGTACTTTGAATCAACTCTGTTTCAAAAATAGAAAAGAATCCGATAGAGTGGAAGGGGTTATAGATGGTCATCCCATCAAGTAATATTTTATTTTGAATTGGAGTACCACCACGCACGTACAATTGACCACCTTGATCTCCAGTTGTAATAACTCCAGGTGTTATACTAAAAGCTCCTACAATATCATTTTCACCACCTACACTTGGAATTCTCTCCAATCCTTTTTTGTCTAATCTAATTTCAGAAATTAAAATTTGTGTTGTTTTTCTTTTAGAATCAGCACTTACGCTCATTTCTTTAATATCCAGAATACTTGATTTTTTTTCTAAGTTAAATTTCAAAGATGTAATACCGGAACTTTTAGTGATAGATACATTTTCAGTTAATGTATTATAAGAAGCACTTTCAACTTTCACAATATATTCACCAATACTTATTTTAGCCATGGAAAAAAAACCGTTGACATCTGTTATGGCACCTGTAGCTGTGGTGCTATCGCTTTTTAATAGTCGAACTTTTTCAAATGGCATTGGTTCACCATCCACCTTGTTAAAGACGAAGCCGCGAATGGTAGCATTTTGAGAATAAGTAAACTGGCAGAAAAAAAGAGAGAGGAGAATTCCAAAGATGAGTTTCATAAGTATTATTTCTAGTTTTAACAACGCGAAGATAATGCTTTCGTTCAAGAATGCAACCAAATTGTTGTCTAAGTATTTAAAGGGTATTAATTATTGAGTTAATGGTTCTTTTTGATGATTTCTTTTGATTTTCCCCAATATATATCCATTGTACTTAAATCTGAAGATGCAATATCGATTTTTTCTTTCTCCATCAACTCTTCCATTAAAGTAAAGCGTTTGATAAATTTCACGTTGGTTTTTGCCAATGCATTTTCGGGGTCAACATTAATAAATCGAGCATAGTTAATCAAAGAAAAAAGTACATCTCCAAATTCTTCTTCTATTTTTTTATGAGATTCTTTTGTGACAACTTCATCTTCTAATTCCTGTAACTCTTCTTTCACTTTCTCCCAAACATCTTCTCTTTTTTCCCATTCAAAGCCTATACCCATCACTTTTTCTTGAATTCTAGCAGATTTTACTAGGGAAGGCAAAGACTTGGGAACTCCCTCAAGGACAGACTTCCTTCCTTCTTTTAATTTTAATTTTTCCCAATTTGATTTTACTTCTTCTTCAGTTTCTGCTATAGAGTCGCTATATATGTGTGGATGTCTATATACAAGCTTGTCGCATATAGCATTCAAAACTGATGTGACACTAAATGCGTCTTTTTCTTCTCCGATCTTACAGTAAAAAACCATGTGTAAGAAAAGGTCTCCAATCTCACCTTCTAGACTTTTCAAATCGTTGTTGATGATTGCATCAGCAAGTTCATAAGTTTCTTCAATTGTTAAACGCCTCAACGACTCAATGGTTTGCTTTTTGTCCCATGGACATTTTTCCCGGAGCTCATCCATAATATTCAAAAGCCTTTGAAAAGCAACTAATCTCTTATCCATCTTTTTCTTGCAAAAATAATAATATTCATATGTGCAAAGCTTTTATTAATTTTGCATTGTTGAAATTACTAATTGTCATATTATTTATTACTTCTAATTCTTTTTCTCAAACAGAGAATGATGTTTGGATTGAAGGACGTGCTAAGCTAGGTTTTTTAGCAGCGCATAGTAGTGTTATGGGGCATTTAGCAAAACAACATGCTAAAAGTATTGAATTAGGAGTGGCTCTTCAAACTAGGGGAAAGAAAAACTGGCATAAAGCATATAATTTCCCAATTATCAGTCTTACCGCATTTTATAGTACTGTTGGTAATCGTGAAATATTAGGAAACTATGTAGGTGCTTTTGGGTCATTAAATTTACCATTAATTAAAAGAAAGTATTACTCTTTTTCTGCAAAGTTAGGTGCAGGAATGGCGTACACTAATAAAGCTTATGATTCAGAATCAAATATCTTAAATGTTGCCATTAGTACCAACATTAACGCAAGAATAACAATTGGCATTGATAACCAATTTGTTTTTGGAAACCATAGTTATACTGTCGGAATTGATGCTTCTCATTACTCTAACGCGGCCGTTCAAACTCCTAATTTGGGATTAAATTTGCCGTTTATTAGTTTGGGTTACGGCTATAGAATAAATAGGAGTCTTGACACGATAAATGTTCAACTTAGAGAAGATAAATATTGGGAATATGGTTTACTAGGTATTCTCTCAGTTAAAGAAGTTTTTCCAACGGGAGGGAGTAAGTATCCCGTTTATGGACTTAATTTTTTTGGAAGACGCTTTTTTGGACCTAAGACGGGAATGGAAGTCTCGTTAGATTTTATTTCAAAGCAAATTATTCAAATATACCAAGATGATGTGGAAAAAACGCAAGCTGAAATTTTACAAATTGGAGCTTTCGTGGGGTTCATTTTGCCTTTCGATCGTTTTCATTTAATTACAGGAATGGGTGTATATCTTAAGGATAAATACAAACCTGAGGATGCCTTCTATCATAGAGTTGGCATGAGGTACATCTTGATGAATGGAATACAACTTAATTTAGTGTTAAAATCTCATTGGGCTCGGGCAGATTATATGGAATTTGGAATTGGTTATACATTTAAACGATGAAAAAATTTATTATTTTCTTGTTTTTACTCAATCTAATTTCTTGCAAAAAGGCAGAAAATAGATCATGTTTCAAAGGAGTTGGAAATATTATTTCATCGGAAATTCTCTTAACTAATTTTGATAAAATTTTCATGGGACCTCACCTAAAGTATGTTTTAGTTCAAGATACCATTAATAAAGTTGTGCTAACGGGTGGGGAAAATTTATTAAATTTTATTGAGACAAATGTTGACGCGAGTTTGCTATCAATAAATAACAATAACAAGTGTAATTTTTTAAGATCTTACAGTAAAATTGTAACGGTAGAAATACATTACATAAATGTTATTAATATTGAATTTGAAGGAACGGAAAAAGTCGAGTCTCGTAATCAGATGCAAACGAATTACCTAACTCTAGCCCTCAGCACAGGTGCTGGTGAATTTAATCTAAACATTAATGCGCTCAGCTTAAATATAGTTGCTTCTAAAGGATGGAGTAATTATAAATTAAAAGGGCAAGTGAATTATTTAAAAATAGTGGCTAGGAGTAATAGTTTTGGAGAAAGCTATGGTCTGGCAGTTATGGACTCAATACATGTTATTTCTAATTCTTCTGAAAATATCAAAATAAATGCTTACAATTGTTTTTTACGTTCTGAGACGAACAAAGGAGGTGATATTTGGTATCAAGGATACCCGACATCAATTATCCATAATTCTTATGGAGAAGGCGTTCTATTGAATAAAAATTAATAACTTTATTAAAAATAAACAGAATTATGAAGTTAATCCTTATTTCTATCGGTTTACTTGCATTGGCTTTCGCTGGTATAGCTATCAAAATTTGGGCAAAAAAGGATGGTAAATTTGCAGGAACTTGTTCAAGTAATAATCCTTTGCTTCAAAAAGAAGGGGCTACATGCGGTTTATGTGGAGCAAAGCCAGAAGAGCAATGTCAAAATTAGTTAATAATTAGACCTTCCTCTTGAATCTTTTTTTTTACTAGTTCTAAAGCAAAATATAATTGCTCATCTTTATTCAAAAAGGTATTGTCAATCTCAATGGCATCGTCAGTTTTTAATAAAGGACTCTCTTTTCTGTTGCTATCTATGTAATCCCGTTGAATTAGATTTTTTTGAACGGCTTCTAGAGTAGTTTCGAAACCTCTCTTCATTAGTTCATCGTACCTTCTTTTTGTTCTTGTTTCTATTTCGGCAGTTATAAATAGCTTGAGTTCAGCTTGTGGAAATACAACAGAACCAATGTCTCTGCCATCCATGATGACTCCTCCATTTGCCCCCATGATTCTTTGCTCGTCAACTAACTTCTCTCTTACTTCTTTTATTTCCGCAATTTTAGAAACGAAAGATGAAACCACAGGTGTTCGAATTTCTGAATCTACATTTTCATCATTCAGAAAGAGTTCTTGAGCATTGGATTGAGGGTTTAGTTCAAAGTGTAGTTTAACTTCAGATAATTGTGATATTAGACCAGGAATGTCCAAATCATTGTTTGAAATATAATTATTTCGCAGGGCATGAAGAGTGATTCCACGATACATAGCTCCTGAGTCAACAAATAGATAGCCCAATTTAAATGCGAGTTCTTTTGCTAAAGTGCTTTTACCACATGACGAATAACCATCAATTGCTATTGTTATTTTTTTACTCGAACTCATGAATCAAATATAATGGAATTTATTGGACAAAAAAAAGGTGCTTCAACTAAATGAAGCACCTTTAAATAATAATCTTTCTACTCCTTAGAAGTGGAAAGTAATTTTTAAATTAGCTGATGCTCCGAAAATTTTGTTCAAATTGTCAGTATCAATTCCAAAAGAAGAACCGTTAGATACTTCTGCTGTAGAAGACAATGTTTCTTCATCACCTGCAGCATTGATTCCTTCAGACTCCATTGTAGTTGAACCAGTTCCGTTTGCGTTAAAAGCAAGACCCCAACCGAATTCACCTCCTACAGATAATCTTGGAATTACGAAGTACTCAGCTCCGATGAATCCTCTAAGACCAAATCCGAAAGAAGTTCCAGACTTAGATTCTGTAATTCTACCAGGGTTACCGAAAACATCAGTAACACCTGTTTGGTTGATTCCACCTAACATGTTATCAGCAGGACTAAGATCAACATTAACAGCTGCTGTGTTTGAAGTTAGAGCATTACCATACTCATAAGTATTCTTTGAGCTTCCAATCATGAATCCTAGTTCAGCACCGTAAACACCTACTAAGCGTCCAAAACCTCTTCTTTTCTCTAATCCTACAGAAAGTCCAATGTTAGTTGTCCCCATCTTGTAGTTATTCATTACCATTGCTGGAACTGTCCCAGGAAATACAGGAGCTGTTGAAGAAGAACGATCAGTAACTTCCATTTCACCTTTTGTAGAACCGAAACCGATTCTTAAAGAAGCACGGTAAGCTGTTTCTGCATCAACAAAATACTTTCCAGTAATCATGTTGTTAGCGGTAAGGTAATTAAACGATGGAGCGGTATTAAGACCGTTTCCTCCGATAAAGTTACCGAAATAATTTAAAAATGGAGTAGCATCAATGCTAAGAGCCCAATCACCAGCTTCTGGCAAGAACGCTTCGCCCTTCTTTGACGTTAAATCCTGAGCAAATAAAGAAGTACTTCCAAGTACTACTGCTACTGCTAAAATTGACTTTTTCATAAAAATTTAATTTTTGGTTTGTGTAAATATACTGATCTTTTTTGAAAAGGTTTCAAAAAAAGTATTCACAATTAATAGTTAATAATGTATTACATCATTAATCCCTCTGTTTTTAAAGGCTTTATTAGCTTTTCCATTTTGATAAATTTGTTGATAAAGTTATTGCGTTGTTGAAGCCCGATCTAGAGAAAATGACAAATCCATAGTCCAAACTGAATTTTGCAAAGTGAAAACCTGCTCCAAAAGAGAATCCTGCCATGCCTGATCTTTCAGCGAGTGCCAATTCTTTTCTTCTGTTGTAGTCAAATCCAACTCTCAGGTCAATATTCTTGCTAATTAAAATTTCCAATTGATAGGTGAAATGGTTGGCAAGTTTCTCAAAAAAACTTGATGTTTTTACCGGTATAGTATCTCCAGTTAGAGGGTCAATAGTCGGTTTTAGATTCGGGTCATTGTAAGTAATATCCCATTTATTTAGATTATGTGCCAAAATCGAAAATCGAAAAGGAGCATGCTTTAGTTTATAAGAGACAGCCATTTGAATCTCAGTTGGTAAAAGATCTCGGCTGTCATTCAGATAACTCTTGAATTGATAACCAATATTTTTTGCAAGTATAGTCACCAAGAATTCTTTGTCCTTATTATAATACGTTCCGGCAAAGTCCAAGGAACCACCGAAGGCATTGTATGTTTCCAATTGTGAATACAAAAGGTTAATATTTGCTCCAACTGAGAGACGTTCATTAATTTGTTTACCAATAGCTCCACCAACAATTAATTCAACTGGTCTGAATGTTCCTTCATTTACGCCAGCAACACTAGTTCTTTGCATTTTTCCATAGTTGACGTATTTAATGTAACCTGCAAGTGTGCCAATTTTCTTTGTGTTCTTTCCGTATGATAGCATTCCATAGTTAATATTTCCAGCTTGAAAGGATGAATTGAAACTAATTACCTTGTTCATTTCGGGATTAAGTAATGAAGGATTACTAATTCCCATATTAATGTCATTGTCCATAACGGAGATGAAATCACCTGCTAAACTGATAGAACGAGCATTGAACGATAAATCGAGGAGTTGAAAACCTTTTGTACCACCTGTTTGAGAGTGCAATAAAATGCTGATTGAGCTGAAGAATAAAAGTAAAGTTGTTTTCATTATAAGTGTCTAACGCAAAAAAAAAAAAAAAATTATATGTCAAATTCGTTTTCCTAATTCTATCACTTCCAAATCATGAATTTTGTCATTAGAAATAGAAAATCGAAGAATGGTTTTTACTTTATGGAATCCTTTAAATCCACATGCTCCTGGGTTCATCCAAAGCATATCAAAATGTGTGTCCATTTTTACTAAGCAAATATGAGAATGTCCACAAATAAATAAATCTGGAGCATTTTTTTTTAATCGTTCGTGTGCTTTTTGATAGTATTTTCCTGGTTTTCCAGCAATATGAGTGATCAACACGTTTACATCTTCACATTTGAATTCTTCAAATTCGTTGAACTCTAATCGCAATTCAGCATCATCGATGTTGCCGTAAACTGCTTTTAAAGGTTTGAATTTTTTGAGAGAATCTGTAATTTCAGTTGATCCAATATCTCCAGCGTGCCATATTTCATCAACATCTTTGAAATAATCATAAATCTTCGGGTCAATGAAGCCATGCGTGTCGGACAAAAGACCTATTTTTTTCATAGAATAAAGTTAGCTATATAAATTTAGGTTATTTCCTGATTTAATATCGAATTTATATTCTCCCATCAGTTTTCTCAAATAAGGCTGTCAAATGCTTTCAGAATTATAAGAAAGTTGTTAAATTCGCCCGACAAATTAGAAACACATTTAAAACACATAATTACATGGCTTTTGATATAGAAATGATAAAAGAAGTGTACGCTAAATACCCTGAAAGAGTAGAAGCGGCAAGAAAAGTTGTTGGAAAACCATTAACTTTAGCTGAGAAGATTTTATATACACATTTATGGCAAGGAGTAGCAACTAAAGCTCATGAAAGAGGTAATTCTTATGTTGATTTCGCTCCGGATAGAGTGGCAATGCAAGATGCAACGGCTCAAATGGCACTTCTTCAATTCATGCAAGCTGGTAAAACAAAAGTGGCTGTTCCTTCAACGGCGCATGCTGATCATCTTATTCAAGCTAAACTTGGCGCAAGTATTGATTTGCAAGAAGGAATTAACAAAAATAATGAAGTTTTTAATTTTTTAAGCTCTGTTTGTGACAAGTATGGAATCGGGTTTTGGAAGCCTGGTGCAGGTATCATCCATCAAGTTGTATTAGAGAATTATGCTTTTCCTGGTGGAATGATGATAGGGACTGATTCTCATACAGTCAATGCAGGTGGACTTGGAATGGTAGCAGTAGGTGTTGGTGGAGCTGATGCCGTTGATGTTATGGCTGGTATGGCTTGGGAATTGAAAATGCCAAAACTGATTGGTGTTAAACTAACTGGTAAACTCAATGGATGGACAGCTCCAAAAGATATTATTTTGAAAGTTGCTGGAATTCTAACAGTGAAAGGTGGAACTGGAGCAATTGTAGAATATTTTGGGGAAGGTGCAGAAAGTATTTCTTGCACGGGTAAAGGTACTATTTGCAACATGGGTGCTGAGATTGGGGCAACAACTTCTACTTTCGGTTATGATGATTCAATGAGAAGATATTTAGCTTCCACTGATCGTCAAGATGTTGTTGACGCTGCAGATACAGTAGCGGAACATTTAACTGGTGATGCTGAAGTTTATGCAAACCCAGCGAATTATTTCGATCAAGTTATTGAAATTGATTTGAACACGTTAACTCCTCATTTGAATGGACCGTTTACACCAGATTTAGCAACTCCTATATCAGAAATGAAGACGGCAGCGGTAAAAAATGACTGGATAACGGATATCGAATGGGCTTTGATAGGTTCTTGTACCAATTCTTCGTATGAAGATTTGTCAAGAGCTGCATCCATTGTAAAGGATGCACTAGATAAAGGTGTAGAGGCAAAGGCGACTTTAGGAATTAATCCTGGATCTGAGCAAGTAAGGTTCACAGCGGCAAGAGATGGCTTTATAGATACCTTTGAAAAACTAGGCGCAACTATATTTACAAATGCTTGTGGACCTTGTATTGGTCAATGGGCGAGACCAGGAGCTGAGAAGGAAGAGAAAAATTCTATTGTGCATTCTTTTAATAGAAACTTTAAGAAAAGAGCAGATGGTAATCCAAATACTAATGCATTCGTTGCGTCTCCAGAAATGGTTGCGGCCATTGCTTTAGCGGGAAAATTAGATTTTAACCCAATTACTGATACATTAACAAATAAACAAGGAGAAGAAATTAAATTGAATGAACCTACAGGTTTTGAATTGCCGTTAAAAGGTTTTGATGTTGAAAACAATGGTTTCCAAGCTCCAGCTAAAGATGGAAGTGGAATTAATATAGTTGTTAAGCCAGACTCTGAGAGACTGCAGTTGTTAACACCTTTTGAAGCTTGGAATGGAGGAGATATTAAAGGCGCAAAATTATTAATCAAAGCATTTGGAAAATGTACAACTGATCATATTTCTATGGCAGGGCCATGGCTAAGATATAGAGGTCACTTAGATAATATTTCTAACAACTGTTTAATTGGTGCGGTAAATGCTTTTGGAAAAGCAACGAATGCAGTTGTCAATCAATTAACAGGTGCTGTTGGTGAAGTGCCTGCAACAGCGAGAGCATATAAAGCAGCTGGTATTCCAACTATTGTTATTGGAGACCATAACTACGGAGAGGGTTCTTCTAGAGAGCATGCAGCAATGGAGCCACGTCATTTAGGAGTAAAAGCTGTTATTGTAAAGTCCTTTGCAAGAATTCACGAAACTAACTTGAAGAAGCAAGGAATGTTAGGTTTAACTTTTAACGTTGAATCTGATTATGATAAAATTAGAGAAGATGACACTTTCAACTTCACTGATTTAAAAGATTTTGCTCCTAAGAAACAACTGACTTTGCAAATAGTTCACGCGGACGGTTCTGTTGAAGAAATTAAACTGAACCACACTTATAATGACCAACAAATAGATTGGTACAGAGCAGGTTCTGCATTGAATTTAATTCGTACACAAAACGCGTAATTATTAAATTGTTTTAAATGAAATCCCTTGAGCATGAGCTTGAGGGATTTTTTTTTTCAATGTAGTTTGACATCGCTTTTATAGCTCTACATGTCGTCCATGTCCATTCCCATATGCATGTCTCCACTTTTATCCGTGTGTGAATACATGAATAGGCGTTGACCAATAACTATTAAAGCAAGTCCTATAAACGCAACGATCAGAACAAAGGGATCACTAAGGTATTTGATGTAAATGAAGGCCCCCAGAATAATGAGGTCTAATAAAATGGCAACTATGGGTATTATTGGGTTAAATTTTATTTCTTTTCTTAGGTATCGGACAAGTCCCCAATGTATAGCAATATCCATAATTAGGTAAAATATGGCACCAATGGATGCAATTCTAGTTAAGTCAAAAAAGATAGTAAGAAGGATAGCTAAAGTAACCGTAAATAGGAGAGCTGGGTTTTTTAATTTTTCAACCCTTTCTAAATCAGGAACTTGCTTCATTTTACTTAGCATCCCCAACATTCTAGAAGCAGAATAAACACTTGCAATCACTCCTGAGATAGTGGCAATCATTGCTAGAATTATCGTCATGATTGTTCCCCACTCTCCAAATGCAGGTCTTGCGGCTTCGGCTAATGCATAATCTTTCGCTTTAATAATTTCGGAGATACTTAAACCTCCAGCTACAGATAACGCTAGAGTAACGTAAATAATAGTGCAAATTAGGATAGAAATAACAATTGACCGTCCGATATTTTTATGTGGATTTTTAACATCCCCACCTTGATTCGTTATAGTTGTGAAACCCTTAAAAGCTAGGATAGACAAAGCTAACGCTGCTATAAATGCAAATTCTTTAGAAAATAACTGTTCATTTTCTGAGATGTAATTTCCCGCAGTACTAGGAAAACCTGAAATGGCAAGGCCTGCGATTGCTAATATTGCAATACCAGTGACTTTAATCACCGCAGTGAATGTAGCAGTGGCTTCTATGATTTTATTTCCTGAAATATTTACAATATAAGCAACAGCAATGAGAACAACTCCTAAAACAGAAGCGTATCCCGCATATTCTTTGGGAAATAAACGAAGTGTATATGCACCAAAAGTTCCAGCGACCAAACTTTCAGCGATTACCATGGAAACATACATTAACAAGGAAAAAGTACCGGTGGCTGTACCTGGCCCATAAGATTTAGTCAAAAATTTTGCGACACCTCCAGATGACGGGTAAGAATTGGAGAATTTAACATAAGAATATGAGCTAAACCCAACAACAATGGCGCCTGCAATGAAAGCAATTGGGAATAAGTCGCCAACTAATTCTGCGATTTGTCCCATTAGAACAAAAATTCCTGCGCCAATCATCACTCCAGTGCCTAGTGAAACAGAACCAATCAAAGAAAGTTTCTGGTTTTCTGGTGGAGAATCATTCATTTGCTGCATGTCCATTCCTTTCATCTGTTTTTAAGTTTTTGTCAATAATTAATCGATTACTTTTGTCATAACTGAAATAACTCATTGTCCAATTAATTCCAACTACTAATTTATTTCTAAATCCACTAATAGATAGCAGGTGTACAACGGACCAAATTAGCCAAGCGAAATACCCACCAAATTTGAGCTTACCCAAATCAGCAACTGCTCTGCGTTTACCTATAGTTGCTAAAGATCCTTTATCTTTATATTTAAAGCCATTAATAAGGGGCTCATTGCGAATAATTTTCAGCAAAGCTTTTGACAGAAATTTTCCTTGTTGAATTGCTGGTTGGGCAACTTGAGGATATCCTCTCGGCGTTTTTTCTGATATGACTGCGGCTATGTCACCCATTGCAAAAACACGATCGAAGCCCTCAACTTGCAGAAATTCATTCGTTTTTACACGATTCCCTCCAACCATATGCTCTTTTGAAATTCCTTCTGGCAATTGCCCTTTAACTCCCGCCGTCCAAATTAAATTTTTGGCGAGCAGTTTTTTTCCACTTTCTGTATTTACATGTGTACCATCATAATCGCTAACTCTTTCATTTAATAGAACTTTAACATTCAGTTGTTTTAGATATTTAAGCGATTTCTCCGATGCTTTTTCAGACATTGAAGCGATGAGTTTTCCAGAACCTTCAATAAGAAAAATAGTCATAATTGAAGAAGGATACTCAGGGTAATCTTTCGGTAAAATATAACGGCAAAACTCAGCTAAAGCACCGGCCATTTCAACCCCAGCAGGTCCTCCTCCGACAACTGCGAAATTAGTCAAGGCATCTCTTTCTTCAGGGTCACATGTGACTGTTGCTTGTTCTAAATTAAGCAACATTCTATGTCGAATATTTAGAGAATCTCTAATTTCTTTCATTCCAAGGCTATTTTTCTCAATTTCCTTATTGCCAAAGAAATTAGTAACAGTCCCTGTAGCAAGAACAATATAATCATAGCTCAATGTGCCTTTATCGGTGTGAATGATTCTTTCATCCGTCTTGATTTCTTTGACCTCAGCTAGACGGAAAGTGACATTCTTATATCTACTTAATTGCTTTCTAAAAGGAAAAACGATACTGTCAGGTTCTAATCCACTAGTCGCCACTTGATAGAGTAGCGGTTGAAACTGATGGAAATTGTTTCTATCCAAAAGAACGACTTGTACATTCTTTTTTCTCAGTCCTCTGGCCAAAGAAAGACCAGCAAACCCACCACCTATAATTACAACACGAGGAAATTCGGAATTGGGTAAACAAATTGCATTTTCAACTTGACAACTGTCGTTATTGCATGTATGAGATGATTTTGCATCCATAAATTGAGAAATCTTATTCTTGAATGACGAAGGTATAAATTGTTAATCGATTAAAAACCCAAGTCCCAAGTTTTCTTGATTATTTTTTGATATTCTGACCAACTCTACTGAGCAATATCGTTTAAATGGGTAGCCCTATTCCTTTATTGTTTTGTAATTTAACGCTGAGTGTCTTCTATTTCGATTATACCAAGTTTCTATCCATTTAATTATTGATATTTCAGCATCAGTTTTTCGAAGATACTCATTTTTATAAATCCATTCTGTTTTTAAGATTTCATTTTTCATCTTGACATATTTTACTAAGTTAACTTCTGCAAATATACCCTTAACTTACTGTCCAGTTATTTATAGCATATCCAACCTTCTTCTAATCAATTTAACATACGTTAAGGCTGTCACTTTACAAACTAGGTACTATTTTTGTATTTTCGTAGTCGATATGAAACATTTTGTGCTTATTATTTTTCTATTTGTTGTGGCTCAGACTTCCCGTTCACAAGAGTGTAGTCGTATTCTGGTGATAGGTAAAGTTGTTGACACCTTACGTCCACAAGCATTCTACAATTTGATGGTTATTAACAGAACCACGGGTAGGGGAGTATTTGGGCAACCCAATGGTGCTTTTTCAGTTTATGTATCTCCGGGTGATTCTATTTCCCTTTCGTGCAAGGGATATCCGATGATTAACTTCTCAGCCGTTGCGGACAGTAATTGTCAGCATAAAGCAATTTACTATGTGGAAGGCAAAATGCAAGAAGTGGCAGAAGTCACCGTACGACCGATAAAATCATTGGAACAAATTAAGGAAGAACGATCTGCTCTGGCGATGAGAGAAACCAGAATGGTAACAGGGATTGAAATGATGAGAAGCCCTATAACAGCGTTGTATCAAGCTTTTTCTAAGAAAGAACAATCTAAAAGGAAGGTTGCCGAATGGGAACACAAAGACAATCAAAATAGAATTGTTCAAGAATTGCTAAGAACATACGTAGCTTATGAAATTATAGAATTAACTGAAGAAGAATTCGAAGATTTCGTTGCCTTTTTAAATATGGACGAAACATTCTTAAAAACAGCTTCAGAGATGGACTTGATTACTTTTATCCAGGATAAATTTGAACATTATATGTTCTTGTATGATCGATAATCTTTGGCTTCGATTTCTCCGTTAAATTTCCTCTAGAATTAATGATTATTCCTACGCTGTTCTTTTTTGAATAATTCAAACTTAGTTGGAACTTGTTTGTGTGGCCAGCTATTGTTATTGACATCCGTATCTGCTGTTTCGAGAAATGGGTCTAATAGAACAGCTGTTACTTTCTGTTCAAAAATGAAAACTTTGGATACTTTCTCCTCATGCTTTCTCCAGATTTCAGCTGGAATACGAACAACATCTGTCGTTCCATCTTCAAAAGTAAATTCTAGAATAACGGGCATAGGGATTCCACCAATATTCGATAAATTGAGCTCGTAAAATTGTTTTCCAGAATTAAGAAGTGCAAGTTCTTCAGCATCTAATTTCTTTTTCAACTCTTCGTAAGCTTCTTTTTCAGCTTCTGTTGCTATGTATTTGTCCGCTTTGGCGTAATGATCATCAATATTGCTATCTTTTTCATTTACTGTCTCTTTTATGGATTCTCTGTTCCTGATATCACCAATAAATTCGTGTTTTTGAGCATCAGTTACTTTGTCCTTCGCTTTTTCTGCCACAGGATCTTGAGAACTCAACTGAAACCAATTAACAGCATCTAAACTGATGTCAACATGCTCAGTTGTGTAGAACCAAGATCTCCAGAACCAATCTAAATCTACTGCCGAAGCATCCTCCATAGTTCTAAAAAAGTCGGCAGGTGTTGGATGTTTAAATTTCCAACGTTCACAATATACTTTGAATGCGTAATCGAATAATTCTCTTCCCATAACAGTTTCACGAAGAATGTTTAAGGCTGTTGCAGGTTTGCCATAGGAATTGCTCCCAAATTGCCATATTGATTCTGAATTGGTCATAATAGGAGAAATGTAGTCTCTGTTTCCTCGCATGTAATCTGTTATTAAGTGCGCAGGACCTCTTCTGGAAGGATATCCTCGTTCCCATTCTTGTTCTGTTAAATATTGCACAAAGGTATTTAAACCTTCATCCATCCATGTCCATTGCCTTTCATCAGAGTTAATAATCATGGGAAAGAAATTGTGACCAACTTCGTGAATAATTACTCCCCACATTCCATATTTAGTACGTTTAGAGTAGGTTCCGTCAGAATTTGGTCTTCCACCGTTAAAGCAAATCATAGGGTACTCCATGCCAATTCTGTCGGAATGAACGGAAATAGCAACCGGGTAGGGGTAATCAACGGTGTATTTAGAATAAACCTTTAAGGTATGCACCACTAATTTGGTAGAATATCGTTCCCAAAGTGGATTTCCTTCTTTAGGATAATAAGACATTGCCATGATATTTTTATCACCAATCTTAACACCTTGTGCATCCCACATAAACTTACGAGAGGAGACAAAAGCAAAATCTCTTACATTCTTTGCCTTAAAATTCCACGTTTTTAGCCCTTTCTCTTTTTTCTTTTCTGCTTTTTCCGCTTCTGCTTGAGTAACAATTAAAACAGGTACGTCAGAATTAGCCGCTTTTTTTAATCTACTTTTTTGTTCACTTGTAAGTACATTGTTAGCGTTTTGTAAAACTCCTGTAGAGCCAACAATATGGTCAGAAGGAACCGTAATTGAAACATCATAGTCACCAAAAGGAAGAGTGAACTCTCCTCGACCTAAAAATTGTTTGTTTTGCCAACCTTCTACATCGTTATATACACACATTCTTGGAAACCATTGGGCAATGGTATATAAGTAGTTATCGTTTTCTTCAAAATGTTCGAAACCACTACGACCCCCAATTTTACTCCTTTCGTTGATGTTATACCACCATTTTATGGAAAAAGAGATGGAAGCGTTAGAAGTTAATGGTTTGTCTAAATCAATACGAAGCATTGTCTTGTTAATCGCATATTTCAAATCGCTTCCAGAAGTACTAGTAACAGATTCAATTTTAAAACCACCGTCAAAATCAAACATTTTTCGTTTTACGCTATTTACATTTTGAAAATCTTCCATGCGGTCAACAGAAATAAGCTTGCTGTCAGAATCTTTTGCTCTTACATTTTGATCAAGCTGTATCCATAAGTACGAAAGTGCATCTGGAGAATTGTTTGTGTATGTGATTGTCTCTTTACCAGAAACCTTTTGCTCGGCGTCATTTAATTCAACCTCAATTTTGTAATCTGCCTTTTGCTGATAATAACTATGACCAGGTGCACCAGCAGCATTTCTATATTCATTAGGTGTGGGTAAAAGTTGATCTAATTGAGCAAATTTATTTTCCTGAGAGAATGATAATACAGGCACTATGAGGGCTAATAAAAGTTTAAATTTCATCTGTTTTCTAGATTTATGGTTTGCGTATTTTTAATTTGTAAAAAAGGTTTGGTGTAAGATTTTCCAAATAAGTAGAGAGTAATTTTATTTTGTTGTTCAGGAAATGATTCCATTAGTAAATCAAAGAAAAAAGTAATTTGCTCATTAACCTTAAAAGGTTCTGACTCAAAATAAAAATGAGTCACTCCTGTAAGTAATGTTTTTGTTCCAATGAGAGATAATTGACAATTTTCTTTAGAAGATATTTTAAAATGCTCGAGTAAATATTTTTCCAAATTTATTGACTCTACCACATTGTTACTTGCCATTTCAAGCGCACCTTCAATAACTTTATTCTTATTTAATACGGACTCTAAGTCATGAGTAGAAACAGACAGTGTTACCTCCATTTTACCTGTAGAATCGATGTACTGAACTTCTGCGAATGCAAAGAAATAGTCATGCGCAAAGGTATGCGAGGTTAAAAGCAAAGCAAAAAGGAAGAGAAATGTTTTCATTTAGTACAAAAGTGTCTCAATATTACAAAAATATTAGGAGAGCTATTGTACCATTCATCATTTTTTTACCTTAGAATCACAAAAAATCAAACCAATTTCGGATTGATTATGAAAGTAAAAGTATATTTGTTTCAATGAAAAATGAGATTAAGAAATTATCAATTATAATCCCTGCTTATAACGAGGCGCCGACGATACATTATATTTTGAATAAAATTAAAACACTTGTCTTGTCAAACGGTATTCAAAAGGAAGTGATTATTGTGAATGATTTTTCAACAGATGGCACTGATAAAGTGATTGAGCAATATATTTCTGACAACCCTGAAATGAAAATTCAATTGTTTAACCAGGAGAAGAATAGAGGCAAAGGAGCGGCATTGCACAAAGGAATTGAAATAGCTACTGGAGAATATTTAGTGATACAAGATGCAGATTTAGAATATGACCCAGAAGAATTCAACGACTTGTTGAAACCAATATTAGCAGGTGAAGCGGATGTAGTTTACGGTTCTCGCTTCATTGGAGGTAACCCGCATAGAATATTATTTTACTGGCACTCGATTGGTAATAAATTCTTGACTAAATTGTCGAATATGTTTACTAATCTCAATTTAACAGATATGGAAACGTGTTACAAAATGATACACTCTGATGTTGCTAAGTCACTAAATTTAAAAGAACAACGATTCGGTTTTGAACCTGAAATTACAGCGAAACTTTCTAGGGTTTCTAAAATCAGAATTTATGAGGTTGGAATCTCTTATTATGGTAGAACCTATGAAGAGGGTAAAAAAATAGGATGGAAAGATGGATTTAGAGCCATCTTCAGTATTGTAAAATACAACGTCTTTAGTAGAAAGTAAATTAAAACAAAAAAAGTCAATTAAAATACTTGACTTTTTCTTTATATAAATACACTATCTATTTTTTCTTCTTGTTCTTCACTTGTTCTTGTTGCTTTTTCTGCATCAATTCTAAACGTTCTTGAAATTTAGATTTTCCTTTCTTTTTCTTTGGATTGGCTTGAGCAGAAGCTTTTCTATTCGCCATCTTTAATTTTAATTTCTCCTCATCAACGAAGAATTTTTTAATTAAGACCATTATCAATATGGATACTAAAGTTGAAATGAAGTAGTAATAACTTAATCCTGAAGAGTAGTTGTTAAAGAAGAAAATCATCATAAACGGGAAGAAGTACATGATAATTTTCATATTAGGCATTCCAGGTTGTTGCGGTGTTTGCATGTTGCTACTATTCAACATCTGATAGACAAAGGTTGTACCAGCCATTAAAAGAGTAAATAGAGAGATATGATCTCCATAAGGCCAGATATTAAAACCTAAATTGTAGATGGAGTCATAAGATGATAAATCTTCCGCCCACAGGAATGATCGTTGACGCAGATCGAAAGTAGAAGGAAAAAAACGGAATACTGCCAATAAGATAGGCATTTGAATAAGCATAGGAAGGCATCCGGATAGTGG
>Ga0316208_1000793_pt1 | contig 34392 bp, 37 predicted proteins | sample 3monopyrite_MG_FD_204944 | JGI IMG/M metagenome (GOLD analysis project Ga0316208, IMG submission 204944) | Microbial mat bacterial communities from mineral coupon in-situ incubated in ocean water Damariscotta River, Maine, United States -... | ecosystem: Environmental > Aquatic > Marine >...
TTTTATTTAATAAAAATATTCTCAACGAGTTTTTTACTTTTTAAAAATAAGCCAACACAACTACGGTGAATATTAGACAATACTTATTGTTTGTAGTACTAGGAGCTTGTCCGAGAATAGCGATTGTAGCGAGAGAAAGTTAAATTGAGACAGGTTTTTGCCTAATTTATGCGTATCATCCATGATACTTACCCACATCCATGTGGGCTTGCGTGAAAATCTTTTCCTGAAAGATTTTTGAGGCGAATAGTACGGCTATTTAACGAGAATTAGGTGAAAAACTGTCCAATTTCAACTTTTTCGCAGTAAATTTCTATTCTCGGACAAGCTCATAGTTCAACCCCAAACGATTGCATATTTTATCGGCTGTGTGCTGCCACTGCCAGGATTGTTGCATTTCTTGTGCGGCTGTTTTGCCTTTTAATCGTGCTTCTTCTTGATTGTTATAGACATGTATCAGCAGTTCAGAAAAGTGCTGAGAATCAGGATTCGCCCAGTTAAAGCCTTCATAATAAGGGCATTTTGCTTGAGCTGGAATAGTGCCTGTTATGTTTAACAGGTAACAGTTTTCCTCAGTGGCGAATTCTTGATGGGCTCCCCAATCGGTGGCAATACAAGGAATACCACAGGCCATGGCTTCCATTAGTGGCATGTCCCAACCTTCACCTCGACCTGCTGTAATATAACAATCTATAGAACGATACAACAAAGGCAGTTGATAGTAATCAAAGACGCGGTTGACAATAAAATAAATACGTCCGCCTTGCGAAGACAGGCGCAACTTTTTAATTTCGGCTTGCAAGTCAATACTTGGGTCGCGGTTATTAAGTTTCGCAATCAAACAGACATCATCACTGGCCTTAAAGGTTTTGTTGAACTGTTGCAATTGCATGTGCGGGTTTTTGCGCTCGCCCCATTCTATATTGGTAAAAAAAACAAAGTCTTTGTTGGGGTTTTTGTGCTGTTTGATTTGTGGGTTAAAATAATCGCTATCTACTCCCAAGGGAATGGTATAGATGGGCTTTTTCAGACCACATTGCAGCATGGTTTGTTTGTTAAATTGGCTGGGTACCCAAATTTCGTCCATGCTGTTGGCCTGTTTGATCCATTGTGTCGGAAAACCATCAACTTCTAACATGGTAAAGCCTATTTTGTATTCGCCCAAATTGCGTTTGAACACATCACCTTGACCATATACGATTGAAACTTTTGGTTTTTTGGGAAAAGGCCTTTTGCAAATAACATTGAGGCGGTAATGGTGTGTGTCTTCCTTTTCGGGAACAGGAAAAGGGGTTTTGGGGCCATAAACATAGTTGTAAGTCATTCGGATTTTTTTATCGTCCAAGGCTTTTAGGATTGCTTGACTGCTCATGGCGTAACCAGTTGGGAAATTTAAAATAGACTGCCAGGAAAGATCCGATTGGTATTCATCGATTAACTTTTGTTTCCACTTTTTTGCAAATATTTTACGGGATTGATGGAAGATTTTGGTTCGAAAACTCTCATTGTCTTGTGTTGAACCGTGCTCATTGTGAGTCAATGTTACTGAACCACAACAAACCGTGTTGTAGCCCAGTTCTTTTGCCCTTAGGCAAAAATCTGTGTCTTCAAAATACGAGTGGAAATCAACCGACAAACCCTTTAATTGATCAAAAACCGTTCTTTTGATATAAACCACCGCGAAAATAACTCCTTGAACAACGCTGTCTTGGTTGAACTGATTGATATCTACTTCTAATTGCCCAGAATCCATTTGTTGACCCCAGAGAGTTTCAGCAGAAATCCGAGTGCCTGTATGCATCAACTCTTTTTTGGTGTTCAGTAATCGACATCCGACAATCGCTGTTTTTTTATCAGTATAGGCAGTGGCTTCAAGTCGAGTTAACCAGTCTTTTTGTGCAAACACTATATCGCTGTTAATGAGGATAATATCGGAATCTTTTTGGCAATGTTTGACAGCTTCATTGTTACCAGCAACAAAACCCAGATTGTTCTTCAGAGTGATGACTTTGATCCATCCATAGTTTTTTAGTTTTTCGTGGGTTTCATCACTCGAACCATTGTTCAAGACGATCGTTTCTGTATCCTTTAAGTCAGTTTCACTGAGGGTGTCTAGGCACTTTTGTGTTTCTGACCAATTGTTCCAAGCCAAAATAACGATGGATTTCTTTCTAGTGGTCATTGTGCTGCTCTTTGTCTTTTTGTTGGGTCAACCAAATATCACCCAAAGCGGTCTTGACTTGTGTTTGCTCGTAGTGGTTTTTGGGGAATTTCCCTGTTATGACATCCTCAACAGTGGGCTTGAGCTTGGTTTTGAAATGGGTGTAAAATTCGCAATTATCAACCATATTTTTAAAGTGTGATAAGGTCATGTATTGGCCGTCTTGGCGTTTGCCTAGCAGATTCATTAAACGGCGATAAACAGAGACTATTCCATAACCTACTTTCCACGTTTTTGAAGCGAATAACACTTCCAGATCACGCGATAAATAATCGAGATTTGTTTGCAACTGTTTGCTTCTTTCTCTATTGCTTAAGCGTTCTTGTTCCAATTGTTGCTTAACAAGTTTAAGTTGCTCTGCGTCAGATCGTGTCCTTATCGCCATACTTTTTTGCCAATTGATTCGTTGATGTATTGATTGTATTGTTGCAATATTTCCAAGGTCGGTCCCATGGCTTTGCTAACACCGTTTTCTATCCACAACACTCTATCACAGAGCTCTACAATCGTTTCTGTACTGTGTGAAACCAAGACCACTGTTTGCTTGGATTTTATTCTGTTCTTAATAGCTGCTGAGGACTTTTTCGCAAAGCCTGCATCACCCACTGATAAAGATTCATCAATTAATAATATTTTGGGTTTTATTTCTAAGGCTAACGTAAAACCCAAACGAGCAACCATGCCCGTGGACCAGGTATTGATGGGTTCCTTAATCATTTCTCGCAGTTCGGAAAAATCCAAAATATACGGGATACGAGAAATAATGTATTTTTTGTCCATGCCTTGTAACATGCCACTTAATATTAAATTATCGATGCCATTGAGGTAGGGGACAAATCCCAGTTGCAAACTGAGCAAGGCACAACTTTCAGTATTGCGGATAATATCTCCCTTATCCGCAACATATGTTCCTGCAATAACACGCAGCAAAGTACTTTTCCCAGCTCCATTACTACCAATAACTCCCAAGGTTTCTCCTTCTAGTATATTAAAGCTCACATCTTTTAAAGCCCAATACGGTTTCTTACCTTTGCGCTTAAAGGACAGAGCTAAATTTTCAAATTTCATGAGTTCCATTGTCTATTTCCTCTAAGACTCAGACAGCTTTGCATAACTGTTTTGAAATTTTTTGAACAGTACCACACCGATTAATGTAAAGGCCAAAGCAATCACAAAAGCATACAACATCTCTTTTTGATTGGGTGCTTGTCCTTTGAGCATTACATTTCTTGAGTTTTCAATGATTGTCACTATGGGATTGAGCTCTAAGTAAAAGCGAAAAGGCTGAGGCACTAATTTGATCGGGAAAAATATACCTGAAAGGAAAAAGACACCCAACAAAATGTTTTCAACCACGACGTGAATATCAGGAACAAAGGGCACAACCGCTGACAAACACAATACACAGCCATTAATCAGTAGGAATAAGATTAGCAGTATTTCAATCATATACACATAATTCCACTGAGGCGTGAAGCCCGTCAACCATAAAAAAGACAATAAAATAAAAAACACTATGGCAAACTTTACCGTATTAGCAGAAACTTTAATTATCGGAAATATCCAAGCAGGTATTTTAATTTGCCGCAATAAGTTTATTTGGTAAATAATAACTTCTGATGAATTGGTAATAGAAGATTTGAACCATTGCCATAAAATTAAACCAATAAGCAAGGACTGAACAAAATGTTCATCATTGGATTGGCGCATTTCAACAAAGACCACATAAAAAATCGCCAAGTACATCAAAGGTTCGAGAATCCACCATATAAATCCGAGATATGTTCTTTGTCGTTCTGCTTTTAATTCTGCCTTGGTTTTAAAGATGATTATGGCAAGGTATTGATTAATGGTCATGTGTGTTTTTTGCTGTTGGTTGCTTGGGAGGTTGGTATTGATCAACGAGATACAGTGGTCGATGCTTGTTTTCTTCAAAAAGCCGTCCTAAATATTCTCCTATAATTCCTAGCGCCATCAATTGGATGCCCCCTAAAAACAATATGACGACCATCAACGAAGGATAGCCAGGCAGGTCATTGCCAAAAATCAGGGTTTTTGCAATAACAATCAAACCATAAACAAAGGCAAACAAGGCCACAGAGACACCAATCCATGTAGCAAATTTTAATGGCACATAGGAAAAAGAAGTAATGCCATCAACAGCAAAAGAAAACAGTTTATGCATGTTCCATTTCGTTGTTCCTGCCACTCTTTTTTTACGATCAAAATAGATTGCTTTTTGCTTGTAACCAATCCAAGCAAAAAGTCCTTTCATAAAACGGTTGTTCTCTCGCAATTTATTTAAGGCCCGAACCGCTTTTATGTCCAATAATCGATAATCACCCGTATCTTTTGGGATGGAGATTTGACTCATGGCATTGATGATTTTATAAAACCACGAAGCCGTGGCTTTTTTAAGATATGTTTCCCCTTGGCGTTGTTTACGTGTGGCATAGACAACATCGTAGCCCTGCTGCCACAACTCCAACATTTTTGGAATCAGCTCAGGCGGGTCTTGCAAATCAACATCAATCACCACAACCACGTCTGTATCGGCATGATCCAAACCAGCTGTTAATGCGTATTCTTTACCAAAATTTCGGCTTAGAGAAATAAAGCCGACCCGCGGGTCTTTGTGTCTCAACAATTCAATATGTTGCACCGTCCCATCGGTAGAACCGTCATCAACAAATAAGATACTCCATGTTACTGAGCACTGTTGTAATATATGCTTCATCCTGTCATAAAAGATATCAACAACTTCGTGTTCGTTATAGACAGGAACAATTATTAACAATGTATTCATTTTTTAAGATAACCTGAATAGTGTTTTTACAAAAGGGATTTGCGCGACTAAAACAGCGGCAATAAAACCAACTATAACACCAAGAGTGTTGACATGGAAATCTTCGATGTCCATGGATCGATAAGCGGTGAATGATTGCAATACTTCCATTAATCCACCCATAACAATAAAGGCTATAGCGTACAGGTTTCTGACCCAAGGCTTAGGGTACAACAAGGCAAACCAAAGCATCAAAGAAAAATAAGCGACAAAATGTCCAATTTTATCACCGTTATGAACCTTTGGAATGGCTGCCGCAATAGGAATTAAAGACAAAACAATCACCAAACCCACCATTAGCCAACCGATGAGTAACAGTTGTTTTCTGGAGATATTCATTCACTCACCAACTGAGCCAATAGTTGTGGATCAATATTGCCACCACTAATAATAACACCTATTTTGCCCGAACATTCAACTTGCTGGCTGATTAAAGCGGCCAAGCCCAAAGCTCCCGATGGCTCTACCACAATTTTCATGCGTAACAAAAAAAACTTAACCGCCTCAACTATCGATTCTTCAGAAACTGTTTTCATGGCATCAACATGTTCTTGAATCAACGGAAAGGTGACTGTACCCAATGCGGTGGTTCGTGTTCCATCGGCTATGGTTTGAGGGTTGGCTTTGCTGACTAGTTTACCTGTGTAAAAAGACTGATAAGCATCATCGGCTTGTTCGGGTTCTATGCCAATGACTTGGCACTTGGAGTTTAGGCCTTTAGCTGCAATAGCAGAGCCACTTAATAATCCACCTCCGCCACAAGGAACCAATAAGGTGCTGATATCTGGGACTTTATCCAGTAACTCCAGAGCCGCCGTTGCTTGGCCAGCAATGACTTCACGATTGTCAAACGGTGCAATTAAAGTATAACCCTGTTTGGCTCGGATTTCTTCGGTCACTTGTTCTCTGACTTGAGTTTCTGGATCAAATAAAACAACTGTTGCACCATAAGATTTGGTTGCTGTTAATTTAATTTCTGGTGCGTTAGTCGGCATAATGATTGTGGTTTTTATACCCAGCATTCGACCAACTAAGGCCACAGCTTGAGCATGGTTGCCTGATGAAAAGGCAATAATACCTCGTTTTTTTTCGGCCTCTGACAATTGTGAGATGCAGTTGTACGCTCCTCTAAATTTGAACGCGCCGATGCGTTGAAAGTTTTCGCACTTAAAAAACACTTCTGCACCCAGTTGTTCGTTGAGTGTTTGAGAGCTAAGAACGGGTGTTTTATGTGCGACGGAATGCAATCGATTTTGAGCCGCTAGAACCTGTTGAAACATTTAAATGAAACATTGTTTTAAAAAGGGTTATACTATACCATTTATACCCAACAACTGAATAGGATTAGATATGTTTACCTTAAAAAATAAAGTCGCTTTGATCACAGGTGCCTCTAGAGGCATTGGTGAAGAGGTTGCAAAATTATACGCTCAAGCAGGAGCTCATGTCATTGTCTCAAGCCGCAAACAAGACGGTGTTGATGCCGTAGCTGACACTATCAATCAAGCCGGAGGGAAAGCTACAGCCATTGCTTGTCATATTGGCGATCAAGGCGCTATTGAAGCTCTTATTTCACAAATCAAACAGGACATTGGCTCACTCGACATCTTAGTCAACAATGCAGCGGCCAATCCTTATTTTGGTCATATTTTAGATACACCTCTTTCTGCTTTAAGAAAAACAGTGGAAGTCAATATTGAAGGTTATTTTTTAATGAGCCAATTAGCAGGACAGTTAATGCGAGAGTCCGGCGGTGGTTGCATTATTAATACAGCTTCTGTCAATGGTGTGACACCAGGGCCGATGCAAGGTATTTATTCGATTACCAAAGCGGCTATCATTTCTATGACTCAGGCTTTTGCTAAGGAATGTGCTCCTCAAAATATCCGGGTTAATGCTGTTCTGCCTGGATTAACGGATACAAAGTTTGCCTCAGCACTTACAAGCAATGATGCCATGCTAAAGCAGATTTTACCGATGATTCCCATGAATCGAGTGGCTCAACCTGAAGAGATTGCAGGTGCTTTTTTGTTTTTAGCTTCGCCTGCAGCAAGCTATATCACGGGCATCAATATCCCCGTTGATGGAGGCCTGTTAATTTAAATGACAAACCACTATTTTAAAAAAGAACACCGGCTTATTGCACCAAGGCTGACGGAAAAATTTTTCACTTTATTCTTTTTCCTGCTGATCTTTGCCTTTACTTTTCCTGTATTCTCAGAACCTCTAAAAGGGCCGCTTGAGACTGGCTGGAACAATCAAAAGGTTTGTGAAAAACTCAGTGAAAACGCGCATGAAACTATTTTACGCTGCACATTTCCTCCACAAACAGGTCACGAAAAACACCAGCACAATGCAAATTTTGGTTATGCTCTTGCTGGAGGAAAAATGCAAATTTCTGATGAAAAAGGCACGCGAGTGGTTCACCTGAAAACAGGAAGTTATTTTAATAGTCCAGGAACCTCATGGCACCATGCTGTCAATGTGGGTGAAACAACCATCATTTATTTGATTGTTGAGTCGAAATACGCAGAATAACTACCCCAAATTAAAAAAATCAGATGTCGTTTGAATACTTTGGTTTATAAACGGATGGATATCCTCTTTTCTTAACTCAGCAATAATTTGAGCAATATGAGCCAAGTGTTTGGGTTCATTTCTGCGTGTTTTTAACTTCAGGTCTCTGGGAATTAAGTAAGGGGCATCCGTTTCTATCATCAAACGATCTGAAGGAATATTGACCACCAACTCTCTAAGGTGCAAGCCACGACGTTCATCACAAATCCATCCCGTTATGCCTATATGGCAATCGAGATCCAAATAATCAAACAAGGCTTTTTTACTGTCGGTGAAACAATGAACAACCACGTTTGAAATACGATTTCGGTGTTCTTTTATGATAGCAAAAAAATCTTCGTGCGCTTCTCGCTGATGAAGAAACAGAGGCATTTGAGTTTCTATCGCTAATTTAACATGCTGTTCAAATGAAAAAACTTGAGTTTCACGTGGAGAAATATCCCTAAAATAATCGAGTCCCGTTTCACCAATGGCCACTACTTTTTTGTGCTGGATTAGTTCCAATATTAGATCTTCTGTCTCTCCCGTGTATTCCGAGGCATGATGGGGGTGAATCCCAACTGTAGAATACAGATGGTCAGGGAATTGTTGAGTCAGTTCGTAAGCTTGCAAGGAACATTTTTCTGTTGAACCCGTTACAACCATGCTACTCACACCAGAGGCTATTGCCGAGTTAATCACTTCTTTGCGGTCTTTGTTAAAACTGTCATGTGTCAAGTTTGCACCAATATCAATCATATATTCATTTTTTATTCAGTAAAAATGGCATAATATACCAGCAACTTTAAAACTTGGAGAAAAGCATGCGTTTTATACATAAATTTACATTACTAATTGTCCTGTCATTTGTTGGATCAAATGCATGGCAAGCCAAAGCCTTCACACCTGAATCAGGTTTTTGGTGGAACCCGAATGAACCTGGCTCAGGATATTCCATTGAAATTCAAGATGATTATTTGTTTGTCGCTCTTTATGTTTACGATATTTTTGGCAATCCAACTTGGTACACTGCATCCACTTATTTGAGTGGCAATGGTGGCAACAGTCTGTTTGATGCAAATATTGATTATACCTACAATGGCCCGTGTATCGATTGTACTTACACTCAACCCATTACTATCATTGGAGATCAAGGCCCTATAACTATCGACTTTATTACTGAAACCACGGCTACTTTACAGTTTCAAGGTGCGGTTAAATCCATAGAACGCTTTAACTTCCTCCTTGGAGATGAACTAGAAAAAATGAGAGGCGAATGGCAAGTCATCGTTGATTCTTCAGGATTTGGATTCAGTGGCTATCCTTTCTTTGCTGATGTGCTTATTTTTGATCAAGTAGAGTTTTTAGATGGTTTGGAAACAGCAACAGGTTGCCGCTCTGAGTCCACCTCTTTTAATATTTGTACAAATGTTGCTAATTTAAGTGATGTCGCCGCCTATTATGATGGTGCCGATGGCTATCTCTATGCCGTGGTCGATCATACTGATGCAGAGTATTTGCTTTATGTCGTTAAAACAGGTTTGGAGCAATTCGATGGCGATGCGTACGTATATCTTAAAGGCAACGTTCCAAATACCGACATTGCTGGCTATCGTGTTCGAGGTTTTCGTTCTGCAAGCCGAACCTTTGTAGAAACAGGACAAGGTCCTAGCAGTCAAGACCCTAACAACAAACAGGCAAGTACTCGCACTCAAGAAATAAGCATACCTTTATCAGCTACACTTGATGGGACAAATGCTTCCAAAGAATTGGCTAAAAAATACGGCATCATTAAAAACCTTGAACGTATTTTAGAATTAAAAAAAGCCCTAAAAAAATAAGGTTCCTGGCCGAAAAATATTCTTTGCTGGCCAAGCATTCATTAGGAAAGACCTGTGCTAAATCATCAGGTCTTTTTAATGTTTGTTGGATCTTGATGTATGATAACTTCTGCATCAGGAATTAATGCCACAAGTTTTTTTTCCAATCGATCAGCTATTGCGTGGGCTTGCAATAAGCTGAGCTGATCATCCAACTCTAAATGGAACTGGATAAATTTATTTTTTCCTGATTGGCGGGTTCTGAAGTCATGGATACCAATAGCATCATCGCATTCATCAATGCTTTTGAGTATCAATTTTTCGGTGTCTGCATCGAGGTTTTTATCCATCAACTGTTGAAAAGAGTCATTCCCAATCTGAAAGGCACTCTTAAAAATATACAAAGATATTAATATAGCAAACAAAGCATCAGCCCATAAATACCCATTTAGCGTAAGATACAAAGCGATAAGAATACTGGCATTGGTCAACAAATCAGTAAAGTAATGCAGAGAATCAGCTTTGATTGCGAGATTGTTAGTGATTTTAACCACGTGCCTTTGATAAAGAACCAAAAAAAGCGTTAACACAATAGAGAAAACCATAACCAAAATACCAACACTGCCATGGTTAAGCTCATGGGGGTTTTGCAATCTTTCGATGGCATTGAAAATAAGAAAAACGGCAGATCCTGCAATAAAACTGGCTTGAGCCAAGCCTGCTAACGGCTCAGCCTTGCCGTGACCAAAATGATGATCATCATCCGCTGGCTGCAAGGCATAACGCACAGCAAATAAGTTAATAATTGAGGCAAATGAATCCATCAAAGAATCAATTAATGAAGCTAAGATACCAACGGAACCCGACAAATACCACGCCAATGCTTTTGCAATAATTAAAATAATCGCCGTAGCAACCGAAGCATAAGTGACTCGTTTTAACAAAGAGGCGTGATTGTAATTCATAAAATCGTTAGTTTAAATTAATGGCATATTTTATCTCTTTTTTACCACAAGAGCACCTCAATTAGCTAACTATCTGTACATTTCAGTTCGACATAAAGCATGCAAAGCCCTTCAAAAAACATTTTAATGTTAATTTATTTACTTAAATTGCTACAAAAAAACAACATTTTAGTTAAACTGTAACAAAAATTAGCACAATGAATGGAAAACTCATGGCACAAAAACTTGACAAAATGATGAGCTATATGGCCTACAGGTTGTTTAAACCTATAGCTACGCTCTTACTTAGAAACTTAATACCTTACAAAACTGCGGCCAAATGGTTAAAGCAGGCTTATGTTGATGTGGCACAAAACAACCCAGAGTTTGCACTGCAAGGAAAAAAGCACACAAAATCCAGAATTGCGGTGATTACAGGACTAACGCGTGTTGATGTCGATGCCGTGTTAAAGCTGCCAAAGTTGGTGAATGCATCCGAACAAAATTGGAACAGAGCCACCAAAGTGATCAGTGGCTGGATTAGCGATCCAGATTATATTGAAGATAACGAACCCAAAAGCATCCCACTTACCGGTGGTATTTCTTTTGAGTCTTTGGTTAAAAAATACAGTGGCGGAATTACCGCCCGAGCCGTTATTGATGAGTTGAAACATATTAAAGCGATTGATGTTGAAGACAAAACCGTGAAATTACTTAAAAAAGAATACATCTATAAAGCGGGCAAAGACCAATTGATCACACTGGAAAACATAAGTATCTCCGCAGGAGGCTTGCTAGATACGATTGTCTATAACACCAGTATTGCCAACAAACAAAAAAAGTTCCAGCGTAGCATCATTCAACGCAAAGTACCCGATTCATTAGTAACTCCATTGGAGACATATATCAACGATGAATCAGCTTTCTTTTTACATACTTTAGACCAAAAATTGACACAAAAAATTAAAAACTCACCTTTAAAAGATGAGCCCTCAGAGAATACCGTAGGGCTAGGATTGTATTATTATGAAAATTAAAAAATTAACCCTGTTATTGCTCTGTGCTACTCTTCCTTTGTTGGCAAAAAATAAACCTGAGCCTATCCAAGTGAAAGAAATTATAGGCAGTGGAATTGTACAAATCAACAACAACAGAAACTTCATGGTTGATGACACTACAACCGTGCTTCTGGATAAAGAGGAAATCGATTATACAACTTTTGAAATTATTGGTTCAGGTTACAAGTCCACCTTTATTATAGAAGAAGACAGTAACAGCAACTTTAATACCGGAACCATTGATGTGATTAAGTTAGAAACAGACATTATAGGCCCAATTACTTCCATCAACCCCTTTCGTGTTTTATCACAAGCTGTGTTAAAAACAGCAGATACCAAAACAGCGCTGTTGCAATCGCAGCAAATAGGCGATATTGTCAGTGTGAGCGGATACCTCAATCAAAACAACAGCCTTAAATCGACCCATATAGCAACACAAAATTCAATACAATACTGGAAACTTCGAGGCTATGTTAGCAACAAAAACAACCAAGGATTCAGTATCGGGGATTTGTTGTTTAATTTCAATAATAATGTAAGTGTCGCTTGTGAAAACGGTTTTGATGACGGTTCATTGATTGAAGCCAAAATGTCTCCAGAATCAAATTATCAGGCAGGTATGCCAATAACAGACTTGTTGTCGGTGGAATGCTTGAAATCAAATCAACTTGACAGCAGTCAAACCGGTGAAGTAGCTTCGGTTCTACAAGGCTTTATTAGCGCGACTCAAGGACAAGATTTTTGGTTAAACGATATCAGAATTAACACCAGCAATGCAACTTTGTATGAAAACGGTGAAAAACAATTTATTGAAGAAGCCGTAAACGTTGAAGTGCAAGGGATATTTAATCCAGTTAGTTTGGAGTTTCAGGCAGAAGCCGTACGCTTTATCGACCACCGTATTGAAATAGAATTCCCTGTTCAAAATGAGGACATAGTTTTAAATGAAAGCGTGTTAATTAATGGAGTTGTGTTTAACATAACGCCTCAAACTCAGGATACAAACAATATCCTCTCTCAAGGCTTAAGTCAAAGTCGGCAAGTAAGCATTAAAGGGTATGTGGATTCGCTGGGTGTCGCCTATATTTCAAGCATAAAAAACAAAGGCAATGTTAATTTTAATAATATTGTCTTGCGTGGCGATATTGGTTCAGTCAACAATCCACTGTTTTCATTGCTAAATTTCACTGTTGATGCTCAAAGTAGTTTGATCATAAATTTTGCTCAGGGCGTTATAGATACAGCGACTTTTTTCAATCTGATAGAACCGGGTTCTTCTGTACAAATAAGCAGTGGTGAATTTGATCTAAATACGGGCGTAATCAGCAATGCTCGTATTACTATCAATCAAAGTGTACAGAACAAATCGGCTTCATCAACTGATCTCAAAGAAATTATTGGTTCAGGGATTATTGGCTTGTATGGAACCGCAACAATAAGCTCCACAAACGAACAACTGTTTTACAGTAGTTTTGAATAACAAGCAAAATCAAGAGGGATAAATCATCCAAAAAAGGGCATGAAACCTCCCTATTACGATGGATTAATGAAAACATATATTTCCTTATATTATTAACTTCTAATGTTGCTTAATAGAAACTTAGCCTTTATAATGCACCCGCTTTTAGTAAGGCTAATTGTTTCTTATTTGTATTTAGGAATACAAAAAAAGCAACAATAAAAGAGTTTATGATAACACAACCATCAATTTCAGAAGTTAGAAAAGTAGTTTTTTTACTACCACTTTGGCAAGTATTGATAGGCGTTATCACAGGTGCTATTTTTTATTTTGTCACGGGTTACAATGCAGGAATTGCTGCTTTGTTTGGTGCAAGTATAAGTGGCGCAGGGAGTTTGGTATTTGCCTTTGTAATCTTTGGATTTGGAAATACATCGACAGAAAACAAGGTCAAGCAAATGTTCAGAGCAGAGGCATTTAAAATAATGACTATCGCTCTTATGTTTTACATAGCCTTTGCAAAACTTGGATTACCATTTCTGCCCGTAATAGTTGGATTTATGGCAACATTAATTGTTTTTTTTGTAGCCTTATTAACACTTTTTAGATAAAAAACACAGAGTATATAGAATGAGCGCAGGCGGCATCGGCGGATACATTAAGCATCACTTAAAAAACAACACCCTTGAATTGGTAGAAGATTCAAGCTTTTGGACAATAAACATTGACAGTGTCTTTTACACCTTGTTGACTGCTGTGGTTTTTTTAGGTTTCTTTGGCTATATTGCTAAAAACGCTAAATCAGGCGTGCCCTCTAAGGCACAAAACTTCATCGAACTTATCGTCGGCTTTGTTAACGAGCAAGTTAACGATCTATTTCATTACAAAAGCAAAATAGTTGCTCCCTTAGCCTTAAGCATATTTGTTTGGGTCTTTTTAATGAACTTTATGGACTTGGTTCCTGTTGATTTACTTCCTTGGGCTGGATCGCAAGCAGGCATTGATCAAATGCGCGTTGTTCCATCTACTGACTTGAATATAACTTTCGGTATGTCATTTGGTGTTATACTTTTAGTCATGTTTTACAACTTTACAAAAAAAGGCCCCACAGGATATGCCAAGGAATACTTCGGCCATCCTTTTGAAGCAGGTGGCACAGGCGGCAAGCTTGCTGTAGCACTACCAAACATGTTATTAAATACCGTTGAAACGATTGCTAAACCTGTCTCTCTTGGTTTGCGACTGTTTGGGAATCTCTATGCAGGTGAATTAATATTTATGTTAATCGCCGTATTTACCCTGGGATATGGACTTGAGCAGTTGGCAACACTTGGTGGCATTGTCATGATAATTGCTCAGTTTCTTTTGGGTTTAATGTGGTCTCTTTTCCACATATTGATTATCGTATTGCAAGCATTTATCTTTATGATGTTGAGCGTGGTTTATCTGGCTCAATCGCATGATACGGGTCATTAAAAACCAGTTTACAACACAGTAATAATTTACAAAAATATTTTAAAATTTCGTCAAAAATAACTTAATCGGAGAAAACGATGGAAAACTTGGCTTTAGTCGCTGAAATACAAGGTATGACAGCAATCGCAGTAGCATTAATCATTGGTATGGGTGCACTTGGAACAGCAATTGGTTTTGGTTTATTGGGTGGTCGCTTGTTAGAAGCCTCAGCTAGACAACCAGAATTAGCACCTATGTTACAAGGTAAAATGTTTTTAATTGCGGGTCTTCTTGATGCGGTAGCAATGATCGGTGTTGGTTTAGCATTGTTCTTTACATTTGCAAACCCATTCTTAGGTCCATTAACAGCTGCACATTAAAATTATCTACACTTTATATTTCAAAGATAATTTTAACTAGGAGAGTATCGCAATGAGTATTAATTTCACACTTATCATTCAAATGGTTGTTTTTATTGTGGTTGTTTTAATCACGATGAAATACATATGGCCTGTTATATTGGGCGCCATGGAAGAACGTGAAAAACAAATCGCGGATGGTCTAGCTGCATCAGATGAAGCCGAAGTGGCTTTGAAAAAAGCACAAGCACAAGCTGAAGGCATTTTAAATGAAGCACGAACAGATGCAGGTGAAGTCCGAGAGTCCGCCAATAAAATGGCGACAAAAATCAAGGATCAAGCCAAAGCAGACGCAATTGCCGAAAAAGAACGCCAAATGGCTGCTGCTGTTGCAGAAATCGAACAAGAAGCAAATCGCGCAAAAGAAGATTTGCGCAAACAAGTATCTTCTTTGGCCTTAGCTGGTGCAGAGAAACTACTGAATAAAGAAGTTGATTCTAAAGTTCATGCTGATTTGCTTAAAGATTTAGTTAAAGAGATTTAATCATGGCAGAATATGTGACTTTAGCTCGACCTTATGCAAAAGCAGCATTTGATTTTGCCAAGGATGCAGGTTTGGTAGATTCATGGATGCAACAACTGACTGTCTCTGCTGGCTTGGCTAGTTTAGACAAAATAGAGCATTCATTTTCATCACCAGAAAAAGACAATGCAAAATTGGTTGACATTTTAGCGGGTTCAGAAGCTGATGAAGGCTATAGGAATTTCGTCCAATTGATGGCCGATAACAACAGACTTGCTTTGTTGCCAGATGTTGTCAATGTCTATAAATATATCAGTGAACAAGACGCCAAGTCTTTGAGTGCTGATGTTTATAGCGCAGCTAAATTAAACAAAAGCCAACTGGATGGCATTGCATCATCTTTAGAAAAAAGAACAGGCAAATCTATTAAACTTTCTCAACATATAGACGCCTCATTATTGAGTGGCGCTCGAATTGTTGCTGGAGATTTAGTTATTGATGGTTCTTTGAAAGCTAAACTAGAAAAATTAAAAACAGAATTGTTAAACTAAAAGTTTTTCGGATTCTATTAAATAAATAACGAGTTATAATTTTATAACTCACTAATTGGAAAGAGGACTCGCAATGCAAACGACATTGAATCCATCAGAAATTAGCGAACTTATTAAAGAACGCATAAAGAATTTCAAAGTACAATCCGAGGCAAGAACAGAAGGAACAGTTGTATCTGTCTCTGATGGGATTGCACGTATTCACGGCTTAGCAGATGTTATGCAAGGTGAAATGATTGAACTGCCTAATAACACCTTTGCTCTAGCTCTTAACTTAGAGCGTGATTCTGTTGGTGTAGTAATCATGGGTGATTACACCAATATTTCAGAAGGCGATAAAGCAAAATGTACAGGTAAAATCTTAGAAGTACCTGTAGGGCCAGAAATGGTTGGTCGTGTGGTAGATGCTTTAGGTAATCCTATTGATGGAAATGGTCCAATTGAAACAAAGACTATGTCTCCTGTTGAACGTATTGCACCAGGTGTTATTGAACGTCAATCTGTTGATCAACCCGTTCAAACGGGTCTAAAATCAATTGATGCCATGGTTCCTGTTGGACGTGGTCAGCGTGAATTAATTATTGGTGACAGACAAACAGGTAAAACGGCTGTAGCCATTGATGCGATAATCAATCAAAAAGGCAAAGGCGTTACCTGTATCTATGTCGCTATTGGTCAAAAAAGATCTTCTGTTACCGCTATGGTACGTAAGTTAGAAGAGTTTGGTGCGATGGAACATACTATTATTGTTGCAGCAACGGCTTCTGATTCTGCTGCTATGCAATACATGGCTCCTTATGCGGGTTGTGCAATGGGTGAATATTTCCGCGATCGTGGTGAAGATGCTCTTATTGTCTATGATGATTTGACCAAGCAAGCTTGGGCTTACCGTCAAGTATCACTGCTATTAAAACGTCCTCCTGGTCGTGAAGCTTATCCTGGTGATGTATTTTATTTGCATTCACGTTTATTGGAACGTGCATCACGCGTCAATGCAGACTATGTTGAAGAGTTCACCAAAGGTGAAGTCAAAGGCAAAACAGGATCGTTAACAGCCTTACCAATTATTGAAACACAAGCTGGTGATGTCTCCGCTTTCGTTCCAACCAATGTTATTTCCATTACCGATGGTCAAATATTCTTAGAAACTGATTTATTTAATGCAGGGATTCGTCCAGCAATTAATGCGGGGCTATCAGTCTCTCGTGTTGGTGGAGCGGCACAAACCAAAGTCATTAAAAAATTAGGTGGTGGTGTTCGTTTGGCCTTGGCTCAATACCGTGAACTTGCTGCTTTTGCACAATTTGCCTCTGATTTGGACGAAATTACCCGCAAACAATTGGAACGTGGGCAAAAAGTAACCGAACTAATGAAGCAAGCACAATACTCACCAATGAGCGTGGCTGAAATGGCCGTTACGCTCTATGCTGTTGATAAAGGCTATATGGACGATGTGGCTCTTAATAAAATTGGTGATTTTGAAACAGGATTACTTGATCACATGAACAATTCAAATGAATCTTTCATGCACGAGTTAAGTGAGTCTGGTGCCTACAATGATGAAATTGAAGCAACGATAAAATCAGGTATCGAAGCGTTCATAAAAACAGGTTCTTACTAAATATCTAATTAGAGAATAAATATGGCAGTTGGAAGTGAAATTGTAACCAAAATCAAAAGTGTTCAATCCACCAAAAAGGTGACGTCTGCTTTGGAAATGGTTTCAGCCAGTAAAATTAAAAAAGCCAAGGATCAGATGATGCTTGCTCGACCTTATGCACGTCAAATGCAAAAAATTATAGGTCATATGGCACACTCTTCTCCAGAATACAGACATCCTTTTATGAAGGAACGTGAAGTTAAACGAGTCGGCTATGTCATCGTTTCAACGGATCGCGGACTGTGTGGTGGTTTGAATACCAACCTTTTTAAGAAATGTGTTGCTGATATGAAAATATGGCAAGATAAAAGTGTAGAAGTGGATGTTGTTACCGTAGGAAACAAAGCTTCTAGCTTCTTTAAAAAGGTCAATGTTGATTTAAAGGCAAGTATTTCATCCTTAGGTGATAATCCAGAACTCACTAAACTCATTGGTTTAGTTAAAGTGATGTTAGACGCTTATTCCGATGAAAAAATAGACCGACTATATTTGGTTTTTAATGACTTTGTTAATTCAATTGTACAAAAACCAACGGTCCAACAACTATTGCCACTGGCTCCAGATAAATCGGACGAGAAAATCAAAGAGAACTTTGATTATCTCTACGAACCAGAAGCCAAAGATGTTTTAGAGTTTGTCTTAGGTCGCTATATCGAGTCATTGGTATTTCAAGGAATACTTGAAAACCTTGCCAGTGAACATGCTGCGCGTATGGTCGCAATGAAAAATGCCACCGACAATGCTACCGATCTAATTAAAGAGTTACAATTAATATATAACAAGGCACGTCAAGCTGCCATTACACAAGAAATTTCAGAAATTGTTAGCGGAGCCGCTGCAGTTTAAGTCATTGGAGAAATATGAGATGAGTTCAGGTAAAATAGTACAAATCATTGGCGCAGTCGTTGACGTTGAGTTCGACCGCAAAGACGTACCAAAAATTTATGAAGCATTAACCATTGCTGATACAGGCACAACGCTTGAAGTTCAACAACAATTAGGAGACGGTGTTGTAAGAACGATTGCACTTGGATCTACTGATGGTTTAAAACGCAATCTAGAAGTATCTAAAACAGGCGCACCTATTAAAGTTCCCGTTGGTACAAAAACACTTGGACGTATTATGGACGTATTGGGTAATCCCATTGATAATGCAGGTGATATTAACGAAGATGAAAGATGGGAAATTCACAGACAAGCCCCTAGTTACGAAGAACAAGCTGCCTCTGATGAAATATTAGAAACAGGAATTAAAGTCATCGATCTGGTATGCCCTTTTAACAAAGGTGGTAAAGTGGGTTTATTCGGTGGTGCTGGTGTTGGTAAAACAGTTAACATGATGGAATTGATTCGAAACATCGCTATTGAGCATTCAGGATTCTCAGTATTTGCAGGTGTTGGTGAAAGGACACGTGAAGGCAATGATTTTTACCACGAAATGAAAGATTCGAACGTACTGGATAAAGTTGCGTTAGTTTATGGTCAAATGAATGAGCCTCCAGGAAACAGACTTCGAGTGGCGTTAACAGGTCTAACCATTGCTGAACAATTCCGTGATGAAGGACGTGATGTATTGCTATTTATTGATAACATTTACCGTTACACCCTAGCGGGTACAGAAGTATCAGCACTGCTTGGGCGTATGCCGTCTGCTGTTGGTTATCAACCTACACTTGCAGAAGAAATGGGCATGCTACAAGAGCGTATTACTTCTACCAAAAAAGGCTCAATTACTTCAATTCAAGCCGTTTATGTACCTGCAGATGATTTAACCGATCCATCACCTGCAACGACTTTTGCGCATTTGGATGCAACAGTTGTATTATCACGTAACATTGCTGAATTAGGTATCTATCCTGCTGTGGACCCATTGGATTCAACTTCTCGTCAGCTTGATCCAAATGTTGTTGGAGAAGAACATTACAATGTAGCACGTGCTGTTCAAGGGACATTGCAACGCTACAAAGAGTTAAAAGACATTATTGCAATCTTAGGAATGGATGAATTGTCAGAAGAAGATCAGCAAGTGGTTTATCGTGCTCGTAAAGTCGAACGCTTCTTTTCACAACCTTTCTTTGTTGCAGAAGTCTTTACTGGTTCTCCTGGTAAATACGTCTCTTTGGCTGAAACTATCAGCGGATTTAAAGGCATTATTGAAGGTGAATACGATCACTTACCTGAACAAGCTTTCTATATGGCTGGTTCTATTGATGAAGTGATTACAAAAGCCAAAGCAATGGAAGAAAAAGAAGCCGCTTAATAGTTGGCTAACGATAACGATAAAGAACAGAGAAGAATATGAGTTCAATACAATGTGACATCGTAAGTGCTGAAAATGAGATATTCTCAGGTGAAGTTGCTATGGTATTTGCCACGGGTGTAGCGGGTGAACTTGGAATTGCTCCAAGACATGCACCACTTATTACCCTACTAAAAGCAGGCGAAGTTCGAATCGAAATGCAAGATGGAACGCATCAAAACTATTATGTTTCTGGCGGTATTCTTGAGGTTCAACCCTACTTGGTTTCTGTTTTAGCAGATACAGCAACGCGTGCTGAAGATATTGATGAAGCCGCTGCAATACAAGCCAAAGAAGAAGCAGAACGCTTATTAAAAGACTCTGACAAACGTCAGGATCTTGCTCAAGTCCAAGCTGATTTAGCCAAAGCTGTTGCGCAAATTCAAGCATTAAGTCGTTTGAAAAAGAATTTAAAAAGATAGTTTTTCACTTAGAAATTCATTTAAAAGCCAACTATTCAGTTGGCTTTTTTTGTTACTGGCTATTAAGCTTTGTGATGCTTTCATAGATCTATTAAGCCTATTTGCATGCTCCACGATTTCTATATTAAAATTTGGCATACACCATTGAAAAATACGAGAGAACTATGCTAAGCTAAATTTATGAAAATTTTTATTATTACACTTATCACTAGCTTAACCCTCTCCTCCTGTAAAATTGATTCCAAAATTTCACAGAGCAGCCAGCCAAATACAACGAAGTCCTATTTAGCTCCCGACTCAATCCTTTATAAATATCCGCAAAAAGTTGCAGAAAATATTTATTCCGCCATTGGTGAAACTGCACCACCCACTTACGAAAATTCAGGGCACAATAACAACCTTTCTTTTATCATAACTTCAGAGGGCGTAGTTGTCGTCAATTCTGGAGCCAATTATCTCTTGGCTAAAGCGCTTCATGAAGAAATAAAAAAATTAACCAATCAACAAGTTAAATACGTCATCCTAGAAAACGCCCAAGGGCATGCAATGCTGGGTTCTAATTATTGGCAAGAGCAAGGGGCAAAAATAGTCTCTCAAAAAGACGGTGCTGCGGTGATGAAGCGCTATGCCAAAGCTTCTGTAGCAAGGATGAAAGAAAGGCAAAAAGAAAAAGGAAATTATACACAAGCGACCGTGCCTGACATTATTTTTGATGAAAAATACGAAATAAACCTCGGGGGAACATTGATTCAAGCCCTGCATCTGGGTCCAGCTCACTCTCCAGGAGATATTGTTGTTTGGATTCCACAACAAAAGGTTGTCATCGCTGGAGATATGGCTTTTCATCAGCGCCTGCTGCCTGTCACAGAACACACAGATACCGCTGCTTGGATTGAGACATGGAATACTAAATTTGAACCCTTAGGGGCTGAAATAGTCGTTCCTGGCCATGGAGTCCCAACGACTATGGTTGAAGTTAGAAAATACACCCGAGACTATCTTATTTATGTGCGTGAGCAAGTTGCTAAAATACTGGAAGAAGATGGCGATTTACAGCAGGCCTATGAAATGGACTTGTCCGCTTATGAACAACTTGATACTTTTTCTGATTTAGCTATGCAAAATATCGGTAGAATATTTAGAGCAATGGAGTTTGAATGAATAAACCTCATTAAATTGTAACTATTCAGCGGCGCAGTGTTTGTTGAATCGTTACATTAAATTTATAGTCAGCCTGTCTTAAAATATTAGTCTCAATGCGAGCATGTCAATACAGTGCCAAAGGTCATGGGTGACCAATGGCACTGTTTTTTTTTAGCCAATTTCTGTATCATATTAATAAGTCACCAATTAACAGAAAGAGGTAATCAACCATGACAGATGAAGCAAATGTTGTTGAAGGCAACAATGATCCCATAAATAAATCGCCAACTGAAAACAAAGCCAGTAAAGATGAAAGCAAGGGTTTTGGAAGCGAAAAAAACCCAGAAATTTTTAGCAGAATATTTTACACTCTTCTCTTTGCAGTTATTGCATGGATGTCAATTTGGGTCTTTTGTTTTGTCGTCTTGATACAATTCGGGTTTTTATTAATTACAGGCAAAGTTAACACCAATTTAAAGGGTTTTAATAAAGAAGTCGGATTGTTTCTTTTTGATTTGATTAAATACTTATCTTTTCAGACAAATGACAAACCCTTTCCATTTAAAGACTGGCCTTATGATAAAAAAGACAAGCCAGAAAATAAGTCTGAACTAAATTCTACAGACACAGTCCAAGTTAGCAAATAGATTACATAATCGCTTAAGTCATTTATTTTTTTCATTTACTCCCTCCCTTGGTTCCGGGGTTTTACTACCCTCCCTTTACAACTCTTTCCTCGGAACCACTTTTTTTTACAACAAACATTCAATGCTAATCGCTCAGCTTAGATGTACTGTGATGTTTTTGCTGGATTGATATTCCAATCGCTTGGACTATAAACTTGTTTTCTACAACCAGATTAGGGTACTATAAAGAGAACTTTGCATAATTCGTGTGACGAATAAAAAATGATTACTACACCAGCTTTTTGCCAAAAATTTCGCCAATAGCGGGCTATTACCTTCAATTTTTGGTTCAATCTGGCAAATTTCCTCAATTTTTTCTTTCGCCACAGAATTATGCCAAAATCTCTATAATTAATTTAAAACCAGTTCACCTTATGCAAAAAATTCTATTAGCCTTTTTACTCACAAGTTTTCAAATCAAAGCCATCCAATTAGAAGACTATTTGCCAAAAGATACTCGATACGATACCACTATCCCAACTCCCAGAGCTGTCACAGGTCTGGAAATTGGACAACGGCATTACAGACACGATCAAATCGTTCATTATTTAAGCATATTGGCTGCTTCCTCTTCGCGGGCAAAATTAATAGACTATGGAATGACCCATGAAGGCCGAAGGCTGGTTTTGTTAATCATAAGTTCTGATAAAAACATGGAACATACCGATCAGTTGCTAAAAGACAAATCATTATTACGTGTGTGGAATGGATTTTCAGTGCATGGCAATGAAGCCAGTGGAGCCAATGCAAGCCTTCTTTATGCTTACCATTTGGTTGCAGGGCATTCGGAGGCTATCAATAAAATATTAAACAAAACCGTGGTTATCATCGATCCTGCAATAAACCCCGATGGTTATGATCGCTTTGTCACAGATGTGAACAGCATGCGAGGACAAGCAGACAACTCTGACAGAAATGATGCTTCCCATCAACAAGCAATACCCAATGGTAGAACTAATCATTATTGGTTTGATTTAAACAGGGATTGGCTATTACTGACCCAAGTAGAATCGCAAGCACGACTCAAACAATTTCATTATTGGCAGCCTCATGTGTTAGATGACCACCATGAGATGGCCAGTGACCGCACTTTTTTCTTCCAACCTGGAGTAAAAGAACGAACAAACCCGTTAATTCCCGAGCAAAACATTGCACTGACCAACGAATTAGCACATTTTCATGCCAAAGCCTTAGATGAGGTTGGCATGGCCTATTACACTCAAGAAAGTTACGATGATTTTTACCCAGGTAAAGGATCAACTTATCCAGATTTGCAAGGCAGTGTCGGAATACTGTTTGAACAATCCAGTGCAAAAGGAGGCTATTTAAAAACCAAAGAAGGCATGAGAACTTTGCAAAGTGGTATTAATAATCAGTTTAGAACCGCTTTATCAACCTTGTCAGGGTCTTTTGCGATAAAAGATAAACTTATTAAATACCAGCAAACGTTTTTTACTAATGCCTTATTAGCTGCCAAAAGCGAGGATTTTAACGGATATGTATTGGATTTTAAAAACAGCAGCTTTAAGGAAAACAAAATACTGGATTTTTTTGCAACACACAGCATAAACGTCCATAAATTAAAAAAAACACTGACACTAAACAATCATAAATTTTCAAAAAATACATCCCTATATATTTCCTTAGATCAAGAACAATACACCTTAATTAAATCCTTATTTAGCACAGAAACAAGCTTTAAAGACAATACGTTTTACGACGTCTCTGCATGGAATATAGCGTTAGCATGGGGAATAAGATATTCAAAAGTAAAATCATTGCCAGAATTTACAAAAGCAGACAAAATCAAACCTATCAATAGTTATGATGCCAATGCAATAGCTTATGCTTTTAGCTGGGGAGATGGCAATGCAGCTGGGGCTTTAAATTATTTGCAGCAAAAGGGCATCAAAACTTCAATTTCAAGCCAGGCATTTTCAGTAAAAATACAAGGCAAAACCATTTCCTTTAAAGCTGGGTCAATTATCATTCCTTACCCTAAAACTATGAATGAAAATAACAAAAACGCCATAATTTCTTCTCTTTCTGTAATGGCTGAGTTTTATGGAATTTCATCCTATGCCTTGGCCAATGGTTTAAATAAAACAGGCATAGACCTAGGCTCACCATCCATAGTAAGCAGTAAACAACCCAAAACATTGCTTGTGATGGGTGAAGATATAAACTCATATCAGGCAGGAAGTATTTGGCATTTATTTGATGCAACAATAGGATTGGCTTTAACAAAAATAAATAAAATTCAATTGAAAGACATAGACCTTCATGATTACACACACCTGATACTGCCCACAGGAAATTACAAATCCATATCGGAGGAAACGATTGCAAAACTTCAGGCATGGAACAAACACGGCGGAAACATTATAGCACTACAAAAATCAGCATTGTGGGTGGAAAAAAAGCTACAAAATCTAGAAAAGGATAAAACCACCGCGGTATCAGCAACTAATAAATCCTATGAAAGCTTTGAAGCAGACCAAGCACGCAATACCATTGGTGGTGCAATAATTTTAGCTCATGCCGATCTGAGTCATCCATTGGCCTTTGGCATTCATCATGAAAAGCAATATCCATTGCTGCAAGGCAACTCTTTCATTCAAACATCTAAAAACCCCTACTCAACTCCACTTATCGCAGACGCAAAAGCACTGGCAGCAGGATATATCTCTGCTGAAAAACTTAAACAAGTCAATGACTCGGCTATGGTGGTTGCTGATGTTGTTGGAAAAGGACGCATTATTAAATTTGCCTTCAATCCCACCTTTCGTGGCTTTTGGTTAGGTACTCAAAAGTGGTTGATTAATGCTGTCTATTTTTCTCATTTGATCAAGAAAACAAAAGTGTGATGCACTCGACATTCTGCTGATTTTTTAATTAACTTAATATTCATTGCTTAAATTTATAATGGTCAGACATTTAATTAATTGGGGAAAATTATGAAAAAAAGCATATTAATAGCGAGTTTAGCGTTGTCTTCTTTCGTGTCAGCTAGCAATCAAGTTCAAAGCAACAACATATTCCATAAGGAGTTAATAAAGTGTGGAAACGAAGGGTGTTCTGTTGTCTGCCATGAACCAGGGAATCGATGGGACTCTTTTTTACAATCCAAAGGCAATATTGAAGTCACCTATTTTTATGCCAGTGGCGTCCGTCAACTCAAAGCTGATATGGGACAAGGAGAATATACTATCCTTGATACCAACCCAAATTATCAATCATGCAGAATAGAAGGTATTGTTAATTGACACTTTGTTACAATTGAGATAGGATAATAATAAGCGAGCTTCAATTGCCCAAATCCCGATATAAAATCACAATTTAGAGTGCAATTAATTGATGTGCATAAGGAATTCACAAAAACTAAACACACCTCATTGGTGATGAAGCTTTTTGAGAATTTCATAGGAGCTTGTCCGAGAATAGGAATCGTAATGAAGGAAAGCTGTATTTAGGGCGATTTTTCGCTTTTTTGAGGAGAATAGTCACTCTATTTGACGAGAAAAAGCGGAAAATGGCGCAAATTCAGCTTTTCTGTAATAGATTTTCTATTCTCGGACATGCTCCTAGGCGCCTAAGGGCTTGTACTCTCATTGTGATTTCTTTGTCCGGATTTGGGAATAGCTTGATATCTATTAAATAAAAAATAAAGGGGAAATATATGCGTACAGCAGCAGGTGTTATATTAATTATTGCAGCAGTTTTTAATTTAGTTGCAGGTCTGACTTATTTGGGTGGTGGTGCACTAACCCAAGGTTTATCTCAAGCCTCAGTAATAGCAGAAAGAGAAGCAGGAGATAACATGGATGCCGATGCAAAAGCAGCCATGAATAAGATGCAAAATGAAGTCGGTAATACTGGCATGGGTTTGATGGCATTTGGTGTCTTTTTGCTGGTAAGTGTTGGAATTCTAATTGCTGGAGCTGTGTTTTTATTTCAAAACAAAAAAGCACAGTTTATTCTGATTGCTGGAGGTATGGCGATACTCGCCGAAGTTATTGGCATATTCATTTCTAGTTTTGGACTAACAAATTTACTTGGCTTAATCGGAGGAATATTGGCAATTTTAGCAGCTAAAACCATGGGCACTGGACCTGCACCAGAACCAACAGAATAAACATGAATGCATTGCGATTAAGTGTAGTGACTACACTGGTTCGCCAAGATTTATACTACGCACTAAAAAGTGCCAGAGGCTTGTTGTTTCTGGTATTTTTTGGTGTTTTTTGGTTTTGGCTATTATGGAAATTAAGCAGTGGTAATGCTCAATACTTAGCAAACCCCGAAGCTAGTTTTTTTCTCTCCTATTTTATTGATCCAAAAGTTGCACAAACTTTGTTTGTTAATCGAGCACCAACCTTATCGGCCTTTTTTTATTTAGCCCTTTCAACGGTTCCAATGTTTGTTTTGTTTGCGGCCAGTGACCAAACAGCTAATGATATAGGCAGTAAGTATTTGCGCTTTTTAACGCCTCGATGCAATCGCATAGAAATTTTTATTGGCCGTTTTATTGGTGCAGTAATTTTGGTCGCTATTGCTTATGTTGCCATTAGTATTGTTGCAGCCTTCATTTCAATTTCCGTTGATAAAAACAGTACGGCTATGGTCTTAAGAGATCTTCCATTAATAATGGTATCCTTGGTTATTTACACTATCCCTTTTGTTGCATTAATGTCATTATGTTCTGTTATTGTAGGTTCTGCTGGTCTATCGGCATTGGTAGGTATAAGCATTTATATACTGGTATTAGTTGTTGCAGCTATCATAAACTTTAAAATGCCTATTGCCTCAGAATTTATATCTTATGCCATACCTAATGGAGCAAAGTCATTGTATTTGCAATTGAGTTGGGGCACGCTGATCCAAGCAGCAATAACGGTTCCTGTTTATGTTGCTGTTTATGGTTTTTTTGGCTGGCTTTTATTTACAAAAAGAGACATATAAAATTATGCCTTATATTATAGAAACAAACAAACTTTCAAAAAGCTTTGGTCAACAATGGGCTCTATGGGGAGTTGATTTAAAAGTAGAGAAAGGCAAAACAACCGGGCTTGTAGGCCCTAATGGTGCGGGAAAAACAACCTTGTTTTCGTTGTTGTGCGGCTTTTTGAAACCCAGCAAAGGCTCGTTAAAAATTTTAGGTCATGAGCCTGATTCTCCTGCATTACGTTCACGCATATCAATCTTGCCACAGGATGCTTCTTTGCTTAAGGTGTTGCCAGTAGGCAAGCAATTGGCCATGCTTGCACAATTGCAAGGCTTCAATAAAAAACAAGCCAAGCAAGAATCTTTACGAGTGCTAGAAATGGTTAATCTCGCTTCATCAAGAAACAAAACGGCCGAACAATTAAGTCATGGAATGTTTAAAAGAATAGCCATAGCACAAGCTTTTATGGGTTCTCCAGAGTTGATTTTGTTAGATGAGCCCACAGCTGGACTAGATCCCGAAACGACTGATAACATCAAGTCAGTGATAAGAACACTAAGCGGTAAAACCACAATAATCATCAGTTCTCATAATTTAGAAGTGATCGAAGATTTGTGCCAGCAAGTGATTATCCTTAAAAAAGGTCGATTGCATTCCTATGATAAAATATCAGATCTGACAGCAAGAACACAAGCTATCACTTTCCGTTTAGAGACTGACCCAGAAGAAAGCATCAAAGACATATTTGCAGATTTAAAAATCGTCACTAAAATCAAACTGGGCACAAAAGGCCAACACCGATTGGTTGTGTTTTTTAAGGAAGAAAAAACTCAAATGGCAGAAATAGAAATCCTTAAATGTCTCGCCCAAGCCAATATTCCCTACCGAGAAATGATTCGTGGTGAACGCCTACAAGAGTCAGTCACGGATAAATTAAGTCAAAGTTAATGCGATGAACTATTCAGCATAATTCAATCTCAGAACTATGATTGCTTTTCTGTTATTTTCTCTGACGAGATTTGGGTATCACTTTAAATCCCAAGCATCAATCCAGTTTATTTGGTCACGCTTAAGCTTAAATTCTTTTGTAAGAACGGCTTCCATTTCAGACATATGTGCCGCACCATAAAAAATGGCAAAGGTCTTATGGCCTTTTTCCATTTCTCGACGCAATACTTTGAGGGCTTTTAGATTTCTTGCTGTGACGATGGTTGATCCATTTTCACCTTCAAGGGCTTGCATGATGGGATCCATTTGCATGAATTGTTCAGCGGCTATAATTTTTAATTGTTTTTCACTGTCAGGAGAAAACAATGCTAACAACAAATCCATATCATTAACCGCATTAGGATTGGTCGCTTGTTGTTGCAAGCCGACTAACCACATGCGCATAAACATAGAAAAGAAGGACTCGCCTTTTTCGTCCATGCTGTTTTTAAAGTCTTCGGGTGAAATATCGGCATGTACAAAATTTTTAGCGGAATAATCCACTTCGTCCAATTGAAAACTAAGACCCAAAACTTCTTTCATACCTGTTTGCAAGGCAGACAAAAGGCTCTTACCTTCACTTGCGGCTTTGTCGCCAACTCTGGTTCCCTCAGGAGCAACTAATTCGTACAAGACTACATCGTAGTGTTTGAATAAGTCGTTTAGTTTTTGGTAGTAAGATTGATCTGCGATATGAACGGCACTGATTAGATCAACATGCACATCCTTGGGGATACCATCTTCTGGAACATAACGAACATTAGCTAATTGCATAGAAATAGGCCGGCCATTTCTTTCTCTTTGTAAGCGTAAAAAACGTGTTTTATTCGATTCTACACCTGACGTATGAGTAGTTGAAGCTAAAGATTCTTGAGCTAGAGAGACTCCAGCAAATAAAACCAAGGGAAAGAGAAGCAGATATTTCATAAGCAAAAAAATAATGTATAAGACTACATTCTGTGGGCAATTTTAAAGAGTTCAAGACAAATTCGTGTGCTTTATTACGGTAACCTGTTATTCTGAGATTAACTCATTATGCTTGATTGGTAATAGTTGATGAGTTTGAGGTACAATGTAAATTTTTAGCAACTTATCGAATTTATGAAATCTCTAGCTATTTATTGTTCCTCTAGCGATGTAATCCATCCTGATTATTTTAGTGCTGCTCAAGAACTTGGTCGGTCCATGGCAACAGCTGGATATCAACTAATTTATGGTGGAGGCCGTGTCGGGTTGATGGGTCAAGTTGCTCGCAGTGTTAAAGAGAACGGAGGAAAAACTCTGGGTGTTGTGCCACATGCTCTAAATATTGAAAATGTCGTCAATGACATTGATGATGAATTAATCATTACCGAAGGCATGCGTGAAAGAAAGGCCATTATGGACGAAAAAGCCGATGCTTTTATTGGTTTACCTGGAGGATTTGGTACTTTTGAAGAGATGTTTGAAGTGTTAACACTTAAACAATTAGGCTATCATAATAAAGCCATAGTCTTTTTAAATATAAAAGGCTACTACGACAAATTGTTAGAGATGTTTGAGCATATTTATAGCGAAGGCTTTGCCAAGGAACAGTATCGAGTTATTTATCATGTCAGTGAGACTGTTGCTGATACCATGGCTTATCTGAAATCTTACAAGGCTCCAAAGCTTCCTGATAAATGGTTTGTCTAAAAAACAGGTCTATCAGGATCTATGCATACATCTGAACATGTGTTATATGACAGTTATGTGACATATTTATCATTTGCGTGACATATTCAATTTTTGAAATATTATTGATGCAGAAAGAATGCCTAAATTTGAAATTAAGTTAAAATAACATTTTTTAAAATTTGAGGTCATGAGATGAAAAATATCATTTCTGAAATGCTAGGAAAATCACCTGTGCATCCAATCCAAAATCACATTGATACCGCCTGTGAGTGTGCTGCTTTACTTCCAGCTATTTTTGAAGCCGCTAATTTAAACGATTGGGATAAGGTCGATTTAATTAATGAAAACATCAGAAAATTGGAAAACGAAGCGGATAACCAAAAACTCAAAATTCGTTCAAACCTTCCTAAAAGTTTATTTATGCCTGTCCCCAGACAAGATTTATTAGAGCTGGTGTTAGTGCAAGATAAAATTGCAAACATCTCTAAAAGCATTTCAGGCATGATTAAACAAAGAAAAATTCAAATCCCCGCAGAATTGTACCAGGATTTTTATAAATTCGTAAAATTAAGTATCAAGGCCACACGCTCTGCAAAAAAGAGTGTTCATGAATTGGATGAGCTTTATGAGACTGGTTTCCGCGGAGCTGAGGTAAAATTAGTGCAGGATTTAATAAATCGCATCGACGAAATCGAAACACAAAATGATGACAAACAGGATTTTATTCAACAAGCTCTGTTCAAAATAGAAAAAGACATGCCCCCCATTGATGCCATGTTTTTGTACAAGTTAATCGACAAAGTAGCTGCTATTGCAGATATGTCAGAGCGCGTCGGTCGTCGTTTAGAAATATTGTTGGCCAAATAATAAATTAGAGGAAATTAAAAGTGGAATATCAAACTATATATATCACCTTAGCGGGTGTTTTCGGCTTATTTATGGCTTGGGGAATTGGAGCCAATGATGTCGCCAATGCCATGGCTACATCTGTTGGGTCAAAAGCAATTACAATCAAAACAGCTATTTTAATCGCTGCAATCTTCGAATTCAGTGGTGCAATACTAGCAGGTGGTGAAGTCACCTCGACAATACGTAAAGGCATCGTTGATCCTGCTGTTTTTACAGATTCTCCTGAGCTGTTAATCTTTGGCATGTTAGCTTCATTGTTAGCTGCGGGTATTTGGTTGTTAATCGCTTCCAAAAAAGGCTGGCCTGTTTCTACCACCCATTCAATCGTTGGAGCCGTCGTAGGATTTGCCGCGATTGGTGTTGGCATGGATGCAGTTAATTGGAGCAAAGTAGGTAGTATCGTTATGAGTTGGGTGATTTCACCTTTGACTTCTGGCATTATTGCCTTTTTATTATTCCAAAGTGTTCAGGTCTTAATCTTGAGGACAGAAAATCCGCTTAAAATGGCGAAAAGATACGTGCCATTTTACATATTTCTAACCGCTTTTTTTATGACTTTAGTGACAATTAAAAAAGGCTTAAAACATGTTTCCGATATTCATGTTAGTTCTACTGAAGCTTATTTGTATGCGACCATTATTGGAGCTGTTGTTGCGCTTATAGGTGCATTATTTATCTCAAAAATACAAGCTGATCCACGCAAAGAAAAAGATTTTCATTTTCATACAGTAGAAAAAGTGTTTGCTGTTTTGATGGTCATAACAGCAAGTGGACTGGCCTTTGCTCATGGATCAAATGATGTAGCAAATGCTGTAGGGCCTCTTGCAGCCGTTGTTTCTACAGCAAAAAGCGGAATGATTACTGGTAAAGCGGCATTGGATGTATGGATACTAGTCGTTGGTGGCATTGGTATTGTAATAGGTCTTGCAACTTACGGCCGTAAAGTTATTGCAACAGTTGGACAAAAAATCACACACTTAACACCTTCGCGTGGTTTTGCTGCTGAATTAGGCGCATCAATGACTATTGTGGTTGCCTCTTCTACAGGCATGCCAATTTCAACAACACATACTTTGGTTGGAGCTGTACTCGGAGTAGGAATGGCCAAGGGTTTAAGTGCCATTAACTTAACTGTTGTCCGAGGTATTTTTGCGTCTTGGGTGATTACCATACCTGCTGGAGCAATTTTATCCATTGTCTTCTTCTTTATTCTAAAGACTATTTTTGGCTAATTGCTTCTTAAATTGTAGGATGAAAAGAGCCTTGTCATTCCCATGGAAATGCACGGAGGACTCTGCCCGAATGGCACTTAGTTAAGGCTTAAAGCACCATATATGTCATCCTCACGAACGCGAAAAAACACATCTGGAATGTATTTTCATGCAAACCCTCATGGATGAGGGTAAGCATTAGGGATGACCAGAATTTAAAACTCTATATTTGATTCCCTATGTTTTAAATCATTATAATAAATAAAAAACATTCGTTCCGTTAAACCCTGTTTTGGGTTTTACTTGCATAATGACGTCTAAGCCCGTTAAAATACTACAGATACAAACACAAATCATGCTATTTAATGCCGTACTTGCCAGATCTAATTGAAGAACAGATACCCAACACGGATATGGCGTGGCAGCTACTTGATAGTCAGTTACCCCAATTTAGATCTTTGTATGAGATGTGGAAATCATGGTATTATAAATTTGTAAAAAATCACGCCATGGCAAAAGTTATCAGTGATGCGATGGTGGTTTGTTATGCGCGTATGGCTCTTAGAAACGGATCCTTGAGTCTCAGCCCTCGAAGTTACCACAACGAAACCCATATTGATGATTTGTTACTTAGATTGATTGCCTTATCACAACACAGAACCAGTGACTTTATACCTGAGTACGGTTGGTCCTTATTGTCCTTGTTTATGTGCAGCCATGATTTGCGTCAATCTGAAATTAACGATGATTTGGAGTTAGTTGGCAATAACGAACAAGCGACTTATTTTGAGGTGAAACGCCTTATTAACCAATTGGACAGCAAAAAGGCCGTTCGTCAAGAACACAAAGAGTTACTCAAACTCATGATTCATGGCAGTACTTTTGGTAAAGGAGAAGACACCCATGGCAATATTTACAAGGGAAACTTAGTCAAGTACATCTTAAAAAGCGTGGCCTATTTTGATGACATGGACAAGGAGTTAGCCTATATTGCTTGCGATATAGATACTGCAAATGTTGCAGCTCCTTTAAGTGATTATGCCGTTTCTAGCTTAAATGTTTATCATGAAGTCAAAAGCCTTACAGACAGAGAAATTTCGGCCAAACGATTTTTTGGGGAACAGCAAGAACAGTACTTTTTTGAGTTGCAGAAATTTAATTCTCAAATTGGAAAACAGGCCTTTCACCCATTAAAACTCGATAATGCCCCTATCATTCAAAGTATTTGCACAACCATAAACAACTTGCCTGATACAACCGAAAACCATCGTGTTGTTGAAATCTACCAACAACAAATAAAAGCAAACGCATGATTGTTAAAAAAAACATTTTTGTACTGCGCCATGGGCATGCAGATTTTAATGCTGAAAGCGATTATCAGCGGCCATTAACTGAAAAGGGGCGCAAAGCAACAGAAAGGGCCTCTCTATTTATGTCACAAAAGTGTAAAAAGCATTCTCTGAGTATTGATCACTGTTTATGCTCCGCGGCTTTAAGAACACAACAAACTGCTAAAATAGTGCAACATCAGATAAAATTTCGCACCAGTGATTTTTCAAAAGACCTGTATTCAACCGTTGCTAGCCATTGGCTGGATAAAATTAGTCAAAGCAAGGCAAAAACACTTATTCTGGTTGGTCACAACCCTACTTTGAGCCAGCTTGTCTATCAAACAACGGGGCATGAATTTTATATGAAACCAGCTAATTGTGCTTTTATCACTCTTGAATTTGCTGAGGATGGCTTCATTTATCCAGCGACTTTAGAGGATTTTCATACATGAACAACTATCAATTCCAACGCTTTATCAGTAAGGCGCAAAACAACATTCGTTATTATTTGCTCAAGATTCCAAAAATCACACGTTATCTGCTGCTGACTCTGCTGCTGATGTTTATCTTGCAAAATTTTATTAACATGTATCCGTTGGTTTTACAAAGTCTCGATAGTGGCCGTTTTAATCCCTTACAAATGATTACTTATGCTTTTTTGCACGGGAATTTTGCTCATTTATTCTTCAATGCCTTGGCACTGTGGATGTTTGGATCACAAATCGAGGAATATTGGGGAGAAAAGAGGTACCTGACCTTCGTCATTGTCACCATTGTCGGTGCTGCGCTTTTGCACCTCTTGTTTTCAAACAACAATGTCATTGGCATCTCTGGATTGGTTTTTGCCCTGTTATTGGCTTATGGAATGATGTGGCCAGACCGAGTGATAATGCTTGTTTTGCCGCCCATGCCTGTAAAAGCCAAGTACATGGTTTTAGGGTACGGGATTCTTCTATTTATGAACATACTTTCTTCAAGAAATGATGGCATTGCGCATTTTGCTCATTTAGGTGGAGCACTCAGTGGTTATTTGCTGATTCAATACTGGCGAGGCAAGCCTCCTTTTTCAAAGCCAAGAAGAAAGCGATAAAAAACAACCATTCTCACTATAAGAGACCTTAGCATGATTACTTTCAAAACCGTTATTCTTGGTTTTGGACTAAACAGACTGTGAAAAAGCCAACCCCTAGGAGCTTGTCCGAGAATAGAAATTTGCTGCGAAAAAGTTGAAATTGGACAGTTTTTCACCTAATTCTCGTTAAATAGCGGTGCTATTCGCCTCAAATTAGGCAAAAACCTGTCTCAATTTAACTTTCTCTCGCTACAATCGCTATTCTCGGACAAGCTCCTAG
>Ga0316208_1000796_pt1 | contig 34365 bp, 25 predicted proteins | sample 3monopyrite_MG_FD_204944 | JGI IMG/M metagenome (GOLD analysis project Ga0316208, IMG submission 204944) | Microbial mat bacterial communities from mineral coupon in-situ incubated in ocean water Damariscotta River, Maine, United States -... | ecosystem: Environmental > Aquatic > Marine >...
TAAAAAGCTCATCATCAATTCTGATTTAAGTGAAACAGAGTTAATGCGTATACTTGAAGCAGCTATTTTTTCTGCAGGTCAAACATTAAACATCGATCGTTTAATGGATTTATTTCCTTATGATAAACACCCGGGCAAAGATGCTTTACGTGATGCTTTAACCGCTTTGCAGGAACAGTATTTAGATAATACGTCACTGGAGTTAAAAGAAGTCAGTAGTGGTTTTCGTTTTCAGGTAAGAGATGATTATTCAAGTTGGGTTGCTAAATTATTCGAGGAACGTCCTGCTCGTTATTCACGCGCGACACTCGAAACTCTTTCACTTATTGCTTATCGCCAACCGATCACACGTGCTGAGATTGAAGAAGTACGTGGGGTTGGGGTAAGTTCACAAATTATTAAAACAATGGTTGAACGTGACTGGATTCGTGTTATTGGACATCGAGATGTTCCGGGTAAACCGGCACTTTATGCTACAACTAAGGGTTTTCTTGATTACTTTAATCTTAAAAGTTTAACTGAATTACCTGCACTGGCTGACTTGCGAGATATTGATGCTATTAATGCTGAACTTGATCTTCATGTTCCAACTGTGCCATCAGTGCCAACTGCTGATAGTGAAGAAGAAACAGATGACAATGAATTGGTTTCTGAAGATATTACATCTCAAGATCAAGAGTCAGCTGAAGTTATTCATTAATAGCGGACTAACATTTCAACGCAAAGCCCACAAAGACGCGGAGAACACAAAGAAGAAAATACAAAACTCTGCGTTCTCCGCGTCTTTGCGACCTTTGCGTTTTTTCTAAGAGTTTAAAGATCACACAACTATGAATGAAAAACTACAAAAAGTGTTAGCACGCGCCGGCCTTGGATCTCGTCGTGAGATGGAACGCTGGATTGAACAAGGTCGCGTAAAAGTGAATGATCAGGTCGCAACTATTGGTGATCGCGTTTCCGAAAAAGATAACATCAAAGTTGATAATAAATTCATTACTCAACGCCGCACTCAGGTTCAACAACGCGTCATCGCGTATCACAAACCAGTTGGTGAAGTTTGTACCCGGGATGATCCTGAAGGTCGAACGACCATATTCAAAAACTTGCCAAACCTTAAATCAGGCCGCTGGATCAGTATAGGCAGGCTCGATTTAAATACCAGTGGTTTATTATTACTAACAACGGATGGCGAGTTAGCGAATAAACTCATGCATCCATCAAGTGAAATTGAACGCGAATATGCAGTACGCATATTAGGTGAAGTTTCGCCTGAAGTAATGAATGAACTTAAAACCAATGTACCGCTTGACGATGGTGATGCACACTTTACTGATGTTAAAGCTGCGGGTGGGCAGGGGGCTAATCATTGGTATCATGTTATTTTAAAAGAAGGGCGTAATAGAGAAGTCCGTCGTTTATGGGAATATTTTGGATTTGCCGTCAGTCGTCTTATGCGCATTCGATATGGCAACATAAAATTAGAACGTCGTATACGCCCATCTAAAAGTGAAGATTTAACAGAAAAAGAAATGATTGCCCTTTATAAGTCTGTTGGACTTAAATATGAGGCGCCAGAACCGAAAAAAGATAAAAGTCGTTTTAAAGATAATGTCTCATCTAAAAAAGCAAATCGAATGGTTTATAAAGGAAAAGGGCGTTAATAAAAATTATTAACCGGTTGCTTTCATTTGATGTTTTGAACGAACAGCGTAGGGCTTTAACTCTTCAGGTAACGTAATGTGTTCAGATACCATGACGACAATTTTATGTGTATCAGCGGTTGCAATATTAATTAAGTCTTCAACTAAATCACGGTCATCTAATATTTCGGAATAATTTTTTAAAATATATATACCAAAATGCTTGCTTGCTTCAATATGCTCCATTAAATCGACTGAATTATGTGTTTTAGGTATACCAATATGAGATGCACCTAATCGGTACATGGCATTAGCCGGTTGCGCAATGTAATACGGTTTCGAACTAAAGCGACTAAGTTCAAGTAGTAAATCACACACGCGATCAACCTCATAACTTTCCATCGTTATGACACGGTGACCGCTTTCAAGCATTTTTTCTAATTGATTAAGATATTCCATGACATTGTTTAAGTTTAATTAGCAATGTCAGTATTATAGACACTCAGACTGCACACTGCAGACCAAATATGTGAATCAGTTCATAAACTGATTTAAATTTTAAGCATTTACTGCTGTTGCTTTTTGTGGATCGTCAGAACAAACAACACAGTTTCGGCCTGCTTTTTTAGCTGAATATAACGCTTTGTCGGCACGTTCTAAGATTGTTTTTACATCATCCTGTAATGTTAAACTTGCAGTTCCAACACTAATCGTAACTGGAACAACGCCCTGCCGGCTATTAAAAACATGTTTTTCGATAATATTTCGTAGTCGTTCAGCCGCTAAAGCTGCACCTTCAGCATTCACACCGGGTAACATAACAACGAATTCTTCACCGCCAAACCGAAATAACATGTCGGTACTACGTAAAGCCTGATTACTGCATTCAACACATTCACGTAAAACATCGTCACCTGTCGCATGACCATAGTTGTCATTGATTTGTTTGAAATGATCGAGATCAAAAATCACCATTGAAAGGGCAGTTTGATGGCGATGCGCCAGATCAACTTCACGTTCAAGCATTTCATTCATAGCAGCACGATTGTGTGCGCCAGTTAGAGTGTCAATTTTTGCCGCTTGCAGAGCACGTTGATACCAAATAGAATTTCTTAGTGGGAAAATTAATTGCCCCATTAAGTTTTCAAGTTGCTCCATTTCCTGTTCAGCAAAACGGCGACGGCGTGTAAACACGAGCTCACCCAGAAATTCACCGGCAAGGCGTAACCGGTAGGAACAACGGTGCCGCTGAGTTTTGCCGTATTTCAGGTTGAGATCGCTTTCTTCAAAACTGTAATGAGCAGCATCAAACTTAACTATTTGCTGTGCCGCTTGTAAGAAAAAGTTTAAAACACTGTCTATTTCTAACGAAGTTTGCAGTAAGCCCGCTAATTTAAGCGTTTGCTGTAGTTCAGCTGGCGCAATGCCAAGTTGCTCACGTGCAGCTGTTGGGTTTATGTATTGGTCAATGTTATCCATGGTGACTCCGCTATACCTCAGAAAGTTTGTCAAATGCGGTCACAAGATATAATGCGAAATGTGTGCCAGATTGATCGAATTATATTTATCCTTTAAAATCAATCGGTTATATGTGTTTCATATTGTGTTATGTGCGATAGGTCAAAAATATGACGTTTCCTGATGAATATTTATAGTATTTGAAGTCATATAAGCGTTAACTAGGTTAGTATTGTATTTATAAGGTAGGGAATCGATATGTTAAAAAATACACGTTATTTACATTTTGGGCTGTTTTTTATTTTGGCTGCATTTTCCTGTGCTTTGGTTGCTGAACAAGCTGCCACGTCTACAGCACTTCAGTCAGATATGGTTAACCCTGGTTATCAGGATAAACCCGCCTGGTTTAAAGAGTCTTTTTTGGATTTACGTGAAGATATTCAGGAAGCGACAAAAAATAAAAAGCGTGTTTTACTCTATTTTTATCAGGATGGTTGCCCATATTGCGCAAAATTATTGCAAGATAACCTTGGTCAGAAAAAACTTGCCGATAAAACAAAAAAATATTTTGATGTAATTGCTATTAATATGTGGGGTGACAAAGAAGTCACAGATTTATCCGGTAAGTTAACCACAGAAAAAAAGTTCACCGAACAAATGAAAGTTATGTACACACCAACGCTGGTTTTTTTGACTGAAAATGGTCAGGTTGCGTTACGTGTAAATGGTTATTATGCCCCTTATAAATATGAAACAGCTTTAGATTATGTCCGTGGACATAATGAAAAAAAGTTAACATTTAGAAATTACGCCCGAAAATTTTTAAAAAAAGCGACCGCAGGCAAACTGCATGACGAAAAATTTATTTTAAAGAAACCCTATAACTTACAAAAGTTGCTTAAATCAAATAAACCTCTGCTTGTATTATTCGAACAGAAAAAATGTCATGAGTGTGATGAATTACATAATGATATATTTAAACGTAAAGAGACACTTAAACAAATAAAACGTTTTAATGTCGTACGTTTGGATATGTGGAGTAATGAAAAACTACAGGATTTTAAAAACAAAACAGTTACCGCTAAAGCATTAGCTAAAAAATTAAACATAACCCATTCACCGAGTTTTGTGTTTTTTGATAATGTGGGTGACGAAGTCTTCCGTATAGATGCTTATTTAAAGTCGTTTCACACTCAGTCAGTTTTAGATTATGTTGCTTCGAAGGCTTACAAAACTCAGCCAAATTTTCAAAGGTATATAAGTAAGAGAGCTGACAAGCTGGAAGCTCAGGGAGTACATGTAAATTTAATGGACTGAGTTACGTTAAAATGGCAAACGCCAAAATGAATTTAACTTCAATATTTAAAAAAATGTGGCCACGCAAGTTGGTGTCTCAACTTGCTTTGTATGTTTCTCTTCTTTTGGCTTTGTCGATGGCAGTATACTCCTGGGACACATCTCAGGATCAAATAAAAACAATCACATCAAATATGCGGCTTCAGGCAAAAGTATTGGCTAACAATATTGCTGCTGTTAGTGCTGTTCATATAATTTCCAGAGATTATAGTTCTTTAGAACAATTATTGTTGCGGACAATAGAGTTTCCTGGCGTATATAAGATTCAATTAAGCGATGACAAAGGAAAATTGCTGGGTGATATTACCCGGCAAAAAGTGGGAAAGCCAATATTAAAATATGCTCAACCGGCTTTACTTTTACCTAAGGATAAAAAAAGTTTTGAGGATGTAAGTGATACCGTTATGGTTGTTTGGCAGCCTGTTATTTTAGGTGAATTAATTGGCTGGGTAAAAATAACGTCCAGCCTTGACCCCATTATTTCCCTTCAGAATGAAATGATTAAAAAGTATTTAATCAAAGGATTCTTTATTGTTTTTATTTCAGTTTTATTGTTGTTTATATATGTACGCAAATCTATTCGGGCAATCGAACGCTATACAGATTTTGCCGATGAATTGGATAGTATTCAGGGAACAGAGGTTTTGATCAGTAAATCTTCGGTTGAATTAGAGCGTCTTGGGATTGCACTTAACAAGGCATCAGCGAGTTTATTTGATGAAAGTCGTACATTAACGTCTACATTGATGGAAATGGAACGACTGGCTCAGTTTCCTGAGATGGATCCCAATATAGTACTCTCAATGGATGAAAAAGGTGAGGTGTTGTATTTAAATCCATACGGTAATGAATTAATAGATTCATTAGATATATTGCAATCTCATATGAGCATCCTGTTACCAGAGAATATAAAAATTATTATTCATAACTGCATACAGAACAATGAGACCTTGAAGGCTGTAGAATCAAATTATAAAAACCGAACTTTTTTATGGACGTTTTCTCCTATTTCAAATCAACAGATAGTACATGGCTATGCACTTGAAGTTACACAACGTCGGGAAGCTCTGGCACAAGCTCATGAAGCTAAGTTAGAAAAAATGGCAGCTGAAGCGGCGAATACCGCTAAAAGTACTTTTCTCGCAAATATGAGTCATGAAATTCGCACACCCTTGACAGCAATTATTGGGTTTTCTGAGTCATTACTTGATACGTCTCAAACTATGCCGGAACGTGTGCAGTCGATAAATACCGTTATACGTAGCGGCAAACATTTAATGCAAGTAATAAATGATATTCTGGATTTATCTAAAGTAGAAGCCGATAAATTAGAAATTGAGCAGTTAAATGTTTCACTCTTTGAATTATTTAATGATGTTCATTCACTTATATCTCTTATGTCTGAAGCCAAAGGAATATTTTTTGATGTTGAATATGATTTTCCTATACCTGAAACAATAGTCACGGATCCTGTTCGTTTGAAACAAATAATTATAAATTTATGTAATAACGCCGTTAAATTTACGGCTAAAGGCGGGGTTCACATAAAGGTTTCATTTGATGTTAATAATTCTTTATTGAGCGTATATGTTACAGACACGGGAGTTGGTCTAACCCCAGCGCAAATCAGTAAAATATTTGATCCTTTTACGCAGGCAGACACATCAACGACACGGCAATATGGTGGAACAGGCCTGGGGTTACATTTATCACAACAACTTGCTAAAAAACTTGGGGGAAGCATTAGCGTTGAAAGCACGCCTAAAGTTGGGAGTTGTTTTTGTCTTACAGTTGCAACAGGAGTAACCGATAAAAGTAAATTGCTTTCTTATATGCCAGAGATAAAACTTGTTTCAACTCACTCCATTGTTGATGAATTCGAAATCAGGCTGAGTGGTAAGGTGTTATTAGCAGAAGATAATATTGACAACCAAAGGTTGGTATCAATGTATCTAAAAAAATTAGGTGCGGATGTTATGGTTGTTAACAATGGTAAAGAAGCGATAGAGCAAACAGGTAAAGATGAGTTTGATCTAATTCTAATGGATATGCAAATGCCTGTGATGAATGGAATCGATGCGATCAAACGTTTGCGTGAAATGAATTACAGTAAACCGATTGTTGCTTTAACCGCAAACGCAATGAAAGAAGATGTGGATGCTTGTTACGAAGCAGGGTGTGATGATTTTATTCAAAAACCAATATCACAGCAGCAATTTAAAACCAGCGTGACTAAGTTTTTAACGGCATCAACAGAAACACAAGAAGAAAATGAACCTTTGCTCTCCTCTTTGCTCACAGATGAACCTGAGATGATGGATTTGGTTCAGCGCTTTGCGTATAAATTACCACAATACATGGAAAATATTTCTGTAAGTAATAAAAATAAAAAGTGGGATGAGCTTCGAGATTACGTGCATGACTTAAAAGGCACAAGTGGCAACTATGGTTTTGATGATTTGTACAAGTTAATGCTTAATATAGAGTTTGAATTAACCAAGGAAAATTATAACGGGGTTCATTCGTTAGTTAAAAGCCTTGGTAATTTGTGCCAAAGAATTCAGGCTGGATTAAAAGTTGAATAAAAAGCCCTATTATTTTCAATTTTGTATCGAAAAATCATTAGGGTAGCTGTCGCGCTTAATTAGCGATACAAATTTTCACCATTAGCAAATATGTAAAGCCCTGCTGTTTTAATTTGTATTGAAATATAGACTTATTTGTTTTTAAATATGTTTTATGAGTTGTTTGTTATTATTATTCAATAAGTTATGAGTTAATATTCATAATTTACTTTAAGTGTGGTTAAGTGGTGCATTGAAGTGAGTGGAATGCAATAGATATCAAATAACGCGTGTTTTTGTCAGTCATTATGCATTTCATCTATTCACTTTGATAGATTTCCACTTAACCTCCTGAGCCGGTATACTTCGGTCTCAAATTTATGCGGATGTGGTGAAATTGGTATACACGGTAGATTTAGGTTCTGCTGCCGTAAGGCGTGAGAGTTCGAGTCTCTCCATCCGCACCATTTTTTCTAAAAACAAATAATTTCTGATTGAAATAGAGGATAAAGGCAATGCAAGTTTCTGTTGAAACCACCGATGGTCTTGAGCGCAAAATGACAGTTGCGATTGATGAAGAACGTATCTCCACAGTTGTTGATGGTCGTCTTCAGGACATGACAAAAACCGTAAAAGTTAAGGGTTTTCGTACCGGTAAGGTGCCTCTAAAAATTGTAAAACAGCAATATGAACAACAGGTTCGTCAGGAAGTGGTCGGTGATGTTCTGCAGTCGACTTTATACGAAGCGATTGGACAGGAAAAATTGAACCCGGCAGGCCAACCTCGTATTGATTCGCTTAAAAGTGATCCAGGCCAGGGTATGGAATACACCGCTTTATTTGAAATTTATCCGGAAGTGAAGTTAGGCGATTTATCAAAAGAAACGGTTGAAAAGCCGGTTGCAGAAATAACGGATGCTGATGTTGATGAAATGTTAGAAACTGTTCGTGGCCAGCATAAAGAGTGGGTATCGGTTGATCGTGCTGCGAAAGAGGGTGACCAACTCAATATCAACTTTAAAGGTATGATTGACGGCGAAGTATTCCCAGGTGGAGAAGCGGCGGATATGCCTATCGAGCTAGGCAGTGGTCGTATGATCAAAGGCTTTGAAGAAGGCCTAATCGGTGCTAAAGCCGGTGATGATGTGACTTTAAATGTGACTTTCCCGGATGATTATCACGCAAAAGAATTGGCCGGTAAACCTGCTCAGTTTGATACTCATATCAACAAGGTTGAAGAAGCTAAATTACCTGAATTAGATGATGAATTTGCGAAAAAGCTGGGCATAAAAGATGCAAGTCTTGAAAATATGCGTAAAGAAATTAAAGCAAGCATGCAGTTAGAGTTAGATAATCGTTTAAACACGAAAATGAAATCTGCTGTGATGGATGCATTGATTAATGCGCATGATTTTGATGTACCAAAACCATTAATTGAAGATGAATCAGAAGCGATTAAGAAAAATATGCTGGAAAACCTGAAACAACAGGGCATGCAAGACCAGGGCATGCAGCTTGATGCGAGCATGTTTGCAGATCAGGCAATTCGTCGGGTAAAGTTAGGCTTAATTATGTCTGAAATCGTCAAATCTGAGAAAATCGAAGCTGACGAAGACCGTGTTAAGAAAAAAATTGAAGAAATTGCTGCGCCATATGAGCAACCTCAGCAAGTTGTTGACTGGTATAATGGTGATCAACAGCGCCTCGCCGAAGTACGTGCGTTGGTAACTGAAGAACAAGTTGTCGATTGGGCTATGGAAAAAGCAAAAGTGGTCGATAAGAAGGTGACGTTCAAAGAAATTATGGAATCAGAACAAAATAAATAGTGCTGTACGGAGATCTGGAAGTAAGTTTCCCACTTAGTGATACCTTCCTGATATTCGTAAAAATACATCAAATATTTAACAATTTACCCTTAAGGATAAGTTTCCGTGACCGATAAAACAGTTAATACAGAGATTATGAGCCAGTTGGTTCCAATGGTTGTTGAGCAAACGTCTCGCGGCGAGCGCTCTTACGACATTTATTCAAGATTACTGAAAGAACGTATTATTTTTCTGGTAGGGCAAGTTGAAGATCATATGGCAAATCTGGTGGTTGCCCAGATGCTTTTTCTTGAGTCTGAAAATCCGGATAAAGACATTTATTTATACATTAATTCGCCAGGGGGCTCGGTAACAGCAGGTTTGTCAATTTATGACACCATGCAGTTTATTAAGCCGGATGTCAGCACTTTGTGCATCGGTCAGGCAGCCAGTATGGGTGCCTTATTACTGTCAGGTGGCGCAGCAGGTAAACGCTACGCATTACCGCATGCACGCACCATGATTCACCAGCCATTAGGCGGTTTTCAGGGGCAGGCAAGCGATATTGAGATTCACACTAAGGAAATTTTAGAAGTTCGGGAACGATTGAATAAAATTCTTGCCGAACATACAGGTAACTCGATGGAAGATATTCAGCGTGATACTGACCGTGATAATTTTATGAATGCGGAAACATCCGTTGAATATGGTTTGATTGACGAAGTGATGGCACAACGACCACAGCCAGCAGAAGATAAATAGCCTTTAATTTAGACTGCTACTGTACAAAATACGAGCAAAATCAAGGGCAAAAATGCGATGTCATGACTTGAAAAAGTCATTAAAACGCCGCATGGTATAGAAGTTGATAATGTTCGTGATGAGGCGAATAACATGAGTGATGATAAAAGCACCGGAGACGGTGGAAACAAACTACTGTATTGCTCTTTTTGTGGCAAAAGCCAACATGAAGTGCGTAAACTGATTGCAGGGCCTTCAGTCTTTGTTTGTGACGAGTGCGTTGAATTATGTAGCGATATTATTCGTGAAGAGATTCAGGAACAATCCAGTAAAGCGGACGGTGATGCTCTTCCTACGCCACACGAAATCAACGATATTTTAGATGAGTATGTTATTGGTCAGGAGAAGGCTAAACGCGTGCTTGCTGTTGCTGTCTATAATCATTACAAACGTTTAGAAACAGGTCTGAAAAAAGATGATGTTGAACTTTCTAAAAGTAACATCTTGCTTATTGGGCCAACAGGTTGTGGTAAAACACTACTGGCAGAAACACTTGCCCGTTTATTAGATGTACCGTTTACGATTGCTGACGCAACAACATTAACCGAAGCTGGTTATGTTGGTGAAGATGTTGAAAACATCATTCAAAAATTATTGCAAAAATGTGACTACGATGTAGAAAAAGCACAAACGGGTATTGTGTATATCGATGAAATTGACAAAATTTCCCGTAAGTCAGATAACCCGTCAATTACACGTGATGTTTCCGGTGAAGGTGTACAACAAGCTTTACTGAAATTGATCGAAGGCACGATTGCTTCTGTTCCCCCTCAAGGCGGACGTAAACATCCACAGCAAGAATTCTTGCAAGTCGATACATCCAACATTTTATTTGTTTGTGGTGGCGCATTTGCTGGTTTGGATCGCATCATTCGTGATCGTTCTGAAAAAGGTGGCATTGGTTTTGGTGCTGAAGTTAAAAGTAAAGACGACAAGAAAAGTGCCAGCGAGATTGTTCACACTGTTGAACCCGAAGATCTCACTCGCTTTGGTTTAATTCCTGAGTTTGTCGGGCGCTTACCGGTTGTTGCAACACTGAGCGAGCTTGATGAAGCTGCATTGGTAAGAATTTTAACCGAGCCTAAGAATGCGTTAACCAAACAGTATCAAAAAATGTTTGAAATGGAAGGTAGTGAGCTTGAGTTCCGTGACAGTGCATTAACTGCAATTGCAGAAAGAGCTATGGAGCGTAAAACGGGTGCTCGTGGCTTACGTTCTATTTTAGAACACGCATTACTTGATACTATGTATGACTTACCTTCACTCGATAATGTCGAAAAGGTGGTTATTGATGATTCCTGTATTGACGGAGAAGGGGAACCGCTTTTCATTTATGAAAATCTGGAACCACTAGCCGCATCAGCAGACGATTAATAAAACAAAGGGGTATTTTTTAATGCCCCTTTTTTATTTTGGAAATAGAAAAATTCTTAATATTTAAACGGTGTAATTTAATGAGGTGTTATTTCATTCTCTACTCTTGAAACGTCAGGTTGTTGACCACATATCGTTAGGTAATATTCTTTTAATAACGTGCAATTTATAATTACAGGACAGCAATATGTCTGAAATGGTCGAAACTCAATTATCCGCTATTCCGATTTTACCACTACGTGATGTTGTGGTTTATCCTCATATGGTTATTCCTCTTTTCGTCGGTCGCGAAAAATCTATTCAGGCATTAGAAGCTGCAATGGATAATGGCAAGCAAATTTTATTAGTCGCACAAAAAAGTGCATCTAAAGACGAGCCTACACAAGAAGATTTATATGAAATTGGTACGGTCTCCAGTATTTTACAACTACTTAAACTTCCTGATGGTACAGTTAAAGTTCTTGTTGAAGGTAATAAACGTGCACGAATAGTTCACTTTCTTGGTCAGGAAGAATATTTCACTGCTCAAATTAAAGAATTAAATGATGAAGTTGTCGATGATCGTGAATCTGAAGTATTAGTGCGCTCTTTAACAAGCCAGTTCGATCAGTACGTTAAACTGAATAAAAAAATTCCTCCTGAAATTTTAACCTCACTTTCCAGTATTGAAGAAGCTGAACGTATGGTTGATACCATCGCAGCTCATATGTCTCTTAAGCTGGATGAAAAGCAAAAAATTCTTGAAATTGTCGATTTACATGAACGCGTCGAACACCTGATGGTTTTGATGGAATCTGAAATTGATATTCTACAGGTAGAAAAACGTATTCGCGGACGTGTTAAACGTCAAATGGAAAAAAGTCAGCGTGAATATTATTTAAATGAACAAATGAAAGCCATCCAGAAAGAACTGGGTGATATGGATGATGTGCCAAATGAAATGGATGATCTCGAAAAGAAAATCGAGAATGCAGGCATGTCTAAAGAAGCGCTTAAAAAAGCAAAAGCTGAATTTGCAAAATTAAAAATGATGTCGCCAATGTCGGCAGAAGCGACGGTTGTTCGTAACTATCTTGACTGGATGGTTGGTGTGCCATGGAAAAAGCGTAGCAAGATTCGTAACGATCTTTCTAAAGCGGAAGAAGTGTTAGAAGCCGATCACTATGGTTTAGAAAAAGTTAAAGAACGTATTCTCGAATACCTGGCAGTTCAACAACGCATGAAAAAAATGAAAGGGCCTATTTTGTGTTTAGTAGGGCCTCCTGGTGTTGGTAAAACGTCTGTCGGTAAATCAATTGCCAGAGCAACCAACCGTAAGTTTATGCGTATGGCATTAGGTGGTGTACGTGATGAAGCAGAAATCCGTGGTCATCGTCGTACCTATATTGGTTCAATGCCCGGTAAAATAATTCAAAATTTATCCAAGGTTGAAACGCGTAACCCATTATTCCTTTTAGATGAAATTGATAAAATGGCAATGGACTTCCGTGGCGATCCAGCTTCGGCGTTATTAGAAGTACTCGATCCGGAACAGAATCACACCTTTAACGATCATTATATGGAAGTGGATTATGACTTGTCAGAAGTCATGTTTGTTGCCACTTCAAACACTATGAATATTCCTGGTCCATTATTAGATCGTATGGAAGTGATTCGTTTATCAGGTTATACCGAAGATGAAAAACTCAATATCGCCATGCGTTATTTAGTGAACAAACAAATCAAGAATAATGGTTTAAAAGATGACGAAATCAATATTTCTGAAGATGCGGTACGTGGAATTATTCGTAATTACACCCGTGAAGCCGGTGTACGCAATTTAGAACGAGAAATTGCAAAGTTATGCCGTAAGGTTGTAAAAGAAATTTTACTCGACAAAGGTGTTTTGAGTGTTGAAATTACAGGTGAAAATCTTGAAAAATACCTGGGTGTAGAACGTTTCCGTTATGGTGTTATAGATGAAAATGATCAAGTGGGTCAGGTTAATGGTTTAGCATGGACGGAGGTTGGTGGTGAATTATTAACCATTGAAACGGCCGTCTTGCCAGGTAAAGGTAAAAGCAGTGTAACTGGTCAGCTTGGTGATGTGATGAAAGAATCCATTCAGGCGGCAATGACCGTGGTCAGAAATCGTGCCTCTGTCTTAGGAATTGAAGATGAGCTTTTTGAGAAAAAAGATATCCATGTTCATGTTCCTGAAGGTGCGATTCCTAAAGATGGACCAAGCGCGGGTGTCGGTATGTGTACTGCTTTAGTTTCTGCATTAACAGGTATCGCTGTACGTAATGACGTTGCCATGACCGGTGAGATTACTTTACGTGGTGAAGTGCTACCCATTGGTGGTTTGAAAGAAAAATTACTTGCGGCACATCGTGCAGGAATTAAAACGGTTTTAATCCCGGAAGAGAATCGCAAAGATTTAGCTGAAATTCCTGATAATGTAAAAGAAAGTTTAGATGTTAGACCGGTTCAATGGATTGACGAAGTTTTAGAAACGGCATTAGTTACATCACCTAAACCTTTATCGGGTGCTGAAACTGGTGGAAAAGTGAGCAAATCTAAAAAAAGTGATAGTACAAATATACAAACTCACTAAAAAGTGCTGGTTTTATGCGGTCATACAAGTAAACTGTGTATCGTTCGCTTGACCTGGTCTAGTTAGCATTGGTATAAATTCATAAGTTATATAAATATTTATCACCGCTTTGGTTTTAATTAAGCGGTATTTTTTTTGTCATTCCATAGGGGGAGAATTAAGTGAATAAATCAGAACTCGTAGAAGCAGTTGCAGAAAGTGCAGACATTTCAAAAGCAGCAGCAGCCCGTGCTGTAGATACAATGGTAAACAGCATTATCAGTACCTTATCAAATGGTGACCAAGTTGCGATTGCTGGCTTCGGTACTTTCACTGTACGTGATCGCGCAGCTCGTGTTGGTCGTAATCCACGTACTGGTGAAGAGATTCAAATCAAAGCATCAAAAAATCCTGGATTTAAAGCTGGCAAAGCATTTAAGGATGCATTAAACTAGCGCGCGTTCGATCAGGGGTGGTTAGCTCAGCTGGTAGAGCATCGCCCTTACAAGGCGAGGGTCACAGGTTCGATCCCTGTACCACCCACCAAATCGCGGAGCGGTAGTTCAGCTGGTTAGAATACCGGCCTGTCACGCCGGGGGTCGCGGGTTCGAGTCCCGTCCGCTCCGCCACTATTACGAAAGGCGCAATCTATTTAGATTGCGCCTTTTTTTATACAGAATTTATAAATACAAGAATAAATAAACGACGTATAATAGCGTTCAAATTAATCATAAATAGAAAAGTTTAAGTTATGTTGCAAGCAATTCGTAATAATGCCCAAGGTGTCTTTGTCTGGATCATTGTGGGTTTAATCGTCATTTCCTTTGCCTTGTTTGGTTTAGGAAGTTATTTATCCGGTGCTTCAAAAGTTGTTGCCGCTTCAGTTAATGGTGTTGAAATTAGCAGTACAGCATTAACACGTGCTTATCAGCGCTATCAGGAACGTTTGCGTAATATGCTTGGCGAACAATACCGTCCGGAAATGTTTGGAACAGTGCAGGTTAAAAAAGAAGTATTACAAGGTTTAATTTCTCAAGAAGTTTTAAATCAGACTTTAACAGAGCAGAATTACTCGGCTTCTGCAGAGCAGATTTTTGAAAAAATTAAATCATACGAAGCATTTCAGCAAGATGGTGTGTTCTCTCCTAAAAGATATAAGCAAGTTTTATCTTTGCAAGGTATTAATGGAGAAGCTTTTGAAAAAGATTTATCCCGGGATATAGCATCACAACAACTTCGTACAGCAATTGTAACAAGTACTTTTTTAACAGCTAAAGAGAAACAAAAGTTAGCCGCATTAGAAAACCAAAAACGTGATATTGGTTATTTTGATATTTCAACGAAGCCATACCGTAACTTAGTGACAGTTAGTGATGATGATATTAATTCATACTACGAGAAAAATGCTCAACTATTTATGACGGATGAAAAAGTACAGCTTGAATATATTGAACTAAATATGGATGCGGTTGCGGCACAACAGGATGTGACCGACGAAATGATTAAGCAACACTATGAAAGTTCCCCAGAAAACTATATGGCTGCTGATGATGCTGCAACTAAAAAGAAAATGGAATCAATTCGTAAACAAATCCAACAAGGTGCAGACTTTTCTGAATTAGCAAAAAAATATTCTCAGGATAAAGGGTCAGCAAAGCAGGGTGGTGATCTTGGTTATTTAACTCGTGGTATTGAAGAACAGTTTGATAAAGTTGTTTTTGCATTAAAGAAAGGTGAAGTGAGCAAGGTCATCAAATCTAAAACAGGATTTCAGTTAATTAAACTTGATGATATTCGTATGGGTGATCCGGAGGAACGCAAAGTGCGTCATATTCTGATTAAACCAAAACGTACATTAAAACCTTTAGCTGATGTTAAAGACGAAATTAAAAAAGAATTACAATATCAGTTAGCCGGTAAAGTCTTTTTTGATGATACAGAACAAATGAATAACCTGAGTTATGAATCTCCCGATTCTCTTGAGTCTGTAGCAGAAGCATTAGGCATCAATGTGAAATCAAGCGCATTAATAACTCGTCGTGGTGGAGCAGGTTTGTTTGCCAATCCTAAAATACTGACTGCCGCTTTTAGTGATGATGTTTTAAAACAAGGACGTAACAGTGAATTACTTGAATTATCAGACACTCACGTTGTTGTCTTACGCGTTAAAGAACATAAGCCCTCATCTGTACTTGCTTTAGATAAAGTTAAGTCGAGCATTAAAGAAAATTTATTACAAATTAGTATAAGTAAAAAATCTCAGGAAATTACAGCTGATGTACTTGCCCGGGTAAAAAATAATGAAAGTATTGATTCTATTAAAAAACGTTATCCTGAAATCAAATGGAATAAAGCAGGTTTAATTAAACGTAAAGCAGAACAGAAATCAAATTTAGCTAAGACAATCAGACAATACGCATTTTCAATGGCAAAACCGGTTGATCAAACAACATGGGGAAAGGTTGCTTTAGCAGCAGGTAATCAGGCAGTAATAGGATTATTTAAAGTTGTCGATTCAACTGATGGTACAGTAGATATTGCCCGAATTACTCAGGCTATGGGGAATGCGGATTATAATTCATATGTACAATATCTAGAATCACAAGCTGATATTTCTATTTCACCTGCTGCACTGGATGTTGATACTGAAGCAAATCAATAACGACCGCATGATAAATAAAACATGATTTGTTTTTAGTAATCGTAATTATGAAATGAACTTAAATTATGATTAGAGGATAAATCATGTTTAAAGCACTTCTCGGACTTAAACTTCACTGGCAAATTTTAATTGCTTTAGTGCTTGCAGTTATTGCCGGTATTTTTGCCGGCAAAACAGCAGGTTTTGCTGGTATTACTTTCTACGAAATTTTTTCATTCTTTGGTGCATTATTTATGAATGCACTGAAGATGATTATTATTCCTTTAATTTTCTCCTCAATTATTGTTGGTGTCGCGGGTATAGGTGGTGGTGATGGATTGGCTCGAATGGGGGGCCGAACACTTCTTTATTACGCAACCACCAGTCTTTTTGCCATATTGTTAGGCTTATTGTTTGTTAATACACTTACACCCGGATTGATAAATGGAATACCGGTACAAGAAATTTTAGGACTTGATGTTGAACAGGGAAAAATAGCTGCAGCTAAAGTGGCTGAACGCGGCGTTGGTGATATCGCCGGAGTTTTTCTCAACATGGTTCCTTCGAATGTTGTTGCCGCTGCCGCGAATGGACAACTTTTAGGCTTAATCTTCTTCGCAATTTTATTTGGTTATTTTATAACAAAAATTCAGGAAGCATATGCAGAAGCGCAATATAATTTCTGGCAAGGCGTATTAGAAGTCATGATGAAAATCACTGACATAGTAATGAAATTTGCACCTTTGGGTGTCTTTGCCTTAGTCGCTAAAGTAATTGCGGGTATGAACGGAAATGAAATTCTTAGTCTAGCCTCTACACTTGGCTGGTTCTCTTTAACGGTTGTACTTGCGTTGGCAACACACGTTTTTGTGGTACTTCCATTAATGTTAAAATTTATCGCAAGAGTTAACCCCGGGCGTCACTTTCGTGCAATGTCGCCGGCCATGTTAACCGCATTTTCAACCGCATCTTCCTCTGCAACTTTACCCTTAACAATGGAATGTGTTGAGAAAAATGCAGGCGTTTCAAATAAGACAGCATCCTTTGTTTTACCGCTGGGTGCGACGGTAAATATGGATGGTACTGCGCTTTATGAATGTGTTGCTGCCATGTTTATCGCTCAGGCCTATGGACTAGAATTAAGTTTTACCGTTCAATTTACTGTTGTATTGGTGGCGTTGCTCACCTCTATTGGTGTGGCTGGTATACCTGCTGCGAGTCTGGTGGCAATTACTATTATCCTTGGTGTAATCGGTTTACCTGTAGAAGCGCTGGGTCTGATCCTGGCGGTGGATCGGATTCTGGATATGTTTAGAACTTCAGTGAATGTCTTTAGTGACTCATGTGGCGCAGTCATTATTGGACGTTTGGAAGGTGAAGAAAATATTTTGCAGGAAGAAAGAGCTTTAGTTTGATTTTTTGTAGGTCGGCCTTTTAAGCCGACGCGGTATATAAACATCAACCATTCATGGTCTGATGAATTAATGCTTTTTGATATCGCAGTGTCATCCTGAAGGTCGGCCTACAAGATCATAAAAGGCCGCATTATGCGGCCTCCCTTTATTAGGCAGATGAATTATTCTGCATCAAGCGGACGCATACCTATCGTACTGTAACCCGCGTCAACATACGTGATTTCACCGGTAATACCTGAGGCTAAATCAGAACAGAGGAATGCAGCTGCATTTCCTACGTCTTCAATTGTGACGTTACGACGAAGTGGAGCGGTTGTTTCTACTTCATTGAGCATTTTACGGAAATTACTAATACCCGCTGCCGCTAATGTTCTAATTGGACCAGCAGAGATACCATTTACACGGATACCATCCGGGCCAAGGCTTTGCGACATATAGCGCACATTGGCTTCTAAACTGGCTTTTGCCAGTCCCATTACGTTGTAATTAGGCATCGCACGCGCTGCACCTAAGTAGCTAAGAGTTAGTAATGAGCCGTCACGGCCTTCCATCATATTACGTCCCGCTTTTGCCAGGGCCGCAAAACTGTAAGAACTAATTTCATGTGCTAAACGGAAACCATCACGTGTCACATTGTCTAAATAATCACCTTCAAGCTCATTACGAGGTGCAAAAGCGACAGAATGAATAATAATGTCTAAACCATCCCAGTAATTATCAAGTTCGTTAAAGACGTTTTCGATTTGCTCATCGCTGCTTACATCACAAGGAACCACGATTTCTGAATCAAATTCAGCAGCCATTTTGGCAACGCGATCCTGTAATTTTTCGTTCTGGTAAGTGAAGGCAAGTTCAGCACCTTCGCGGTGCATGGCCTGGGCAATACCGTATGCGATTGAACGGTTGCTGGCTAAACCAACAATAAGAGCACGTTTGCCTTGTAGAAAACCCATAATGTATTCCTCTGATTCTTTATTTGTATTTAGTTATTTTTGCATATAAAACTAATGATAATGCTTTCGCACCGAGTATTAAAGTAATGTTTTCCCCTAAATTCAGAGTTTGTTAGCCAAGTCATTGGTCACTCAATTTCAGTCGAGTTTGGTTATACTAAATGGGTGAAATTAAGGTAATATTCAGGCAATAATTACAATAATAGCCATATAGGAAGCGCTGGGTGCAGATCTTTAAATTGATAGTGTTGTTGACTTTTTTGCTTTTACCTCAAATGGTTACGCTAGCCGCACCTTCAATTGGTTTAGGGTACTCACCAAAATATTCTGAGAATTTCAAGCACTTTGACTATGTGAATCCGGATGCACCGAAGGGTGGAAAAATCATCTTATCGGGTTTTGGGAATTTTGACAGTTTCAACCCGTATATCTTAAAAGGTGTTTCAGTTGATGGTTTAACGGATCTTATTTTTGAAACACTCATGGTTCAAAGTACAGATGAGCCATATAGCCTTTATGGTCATATTGCTAAGGATATTAAATTAGCAAAAAATAAACTCTCGGTTACTTTCAAACTTAACCCCCTGGCTCGATTTTCTGATGGCAGCCCAGTGTTAGCAAAAGACGTAAAAATTTCTTTTGATACAATTAAGAGTGACAAAGGCCACCCTAGATATCGCTTTTATTGGGCAGATATAAAGCAGGCGATTATTGTCGATAAACGAACCATTCGCTTTGAATTCTCACGACTTAACCCTGAGTTGCATCTTATTGCTGCACAAATCCCCGTCTTTTCTCATAAATGGGTAGAAGGCGAAGCCTTTGATAAATTATCCCGTAAGCAACCGATTGGGAGCGGGCCATACACCATTGAAAACTATTCTTTAGGCAGAGATATAACTTACAGACGTCATTCGAATTACTGGGCGAAAGATCTCCCGACACGTCGGGGAATGTTTAATTTCGATACTGTGATTTATAAATATTATAAAGATGCAACAGTGATGCTCGAAGCTTTAAAAGCAGGTGAATATGATTTTAATTTAGTTAACCATTCAAAACAATGGGCGCGAGATTATGTTGGTGAAAAGTTTGATTCTAAAAAAATAATAAAAGAAGAAATAAAACATTATAACAATGCCGGGATGCAGGGTTTTGTATTTAATACCCGCCGAGCATTATTTAAAGATAAACGTGTACGCAGGGCGCTAAGTCTGGCTTTTGATTTTAACTGGTCAAATAGTATGCTTTTTTATAATCAATACACGCGTTCCGACAGTTACTTTAGTAATAGTGAGCTTGCTTCTAAAGGCTTACCTAAAGGTAAAGAACTTGAATTATTAAATCGTTACAGAAAAGATCTTCCGGATGAGGTTTTTAACAAAGTTTGGACACCACCATCCAGTAAAAATAAAGGTGATATGCGTAGAAATTTGATTAAGGCAGCGGCACTTTTAAAACAAGCAGGTTGGTTTGTAAAAGAGGGCGTTTTGCAAAATAAAGAGGGGCGTCGTTTTGAATTTGAAGTGTTGCTGGCACAAAAAGGTTTTGAGCGTATATTAGCACCGTTTGCTTACAACTTACGTAAGCTTGGCATTATACTTCACTATCGAACGGTTGATGTTTCACTATATATTCGTCGTAGTCGAACGTTTGATTTTGATTTAATGGTTGCTTCTTATCCGCAGTCACAATCCCCGGGTAATGAACTTTACAATTTATGGCATTCGTCATCAGCAAATCAAGAAGGTTCACGTAACTTAATTGGTATCAACAATAAAGTAGTCGATAAGCTGATTGACAATATTGTTTTTGCTGAAAACCGGGAGCAAGTTGTAACGGCAGCCAGAGCATTAGATCGTGTTATGTTGCACGAAGAATATTTAATTCCTAACTGGTATATTGCGGTACATAGAATTGCTTACTGGGATAAGTTTTCGTATCCAAAAAAATTACCACTCTATTTTTCAGCAAATAATTGGGTTTTAAGTTCGTGGTGGAAAAAATGAAATCGAGCAAACAATAATGGCAGTTTATATATTAAAAAGACTGTTATTAATGATTCCAACTTTATTTGGCGTTATGTTGCTAACATTCGTTGTTACACAGTTTGTTCCAGGTGGTCCCGTTGAGCAGCTAATTCACAAAATGCAATCACAAGGGCAGTCTCAGGGTGGTGAGGCGAGTGGTGGCAGTCAACGGTTATACCGTGGTAATGCGGGTTTAGATAAAGAAAAACTAACAGAATTAAATAAACTTTACGGCTTTGATAAACCTGCCTATGAACGATTCGTTACCATGATAGGTAACTATATTCGATTTGATTTGGGAGACAGTTATTATCATCAACAATCAGTTGTACAGTTAATTGTATCAAAACTTCCTGTCTCAATTAGCTTAGGTTTCTGGACCTTTATTTTAGTTTATTTAAGTTGTATTCCCTTAGGTATTATTAAAGCAGTGAAAGACGGCACATCATTTGATGTGTTTACCAGCACCATTATATTAATTGGCTACGCTATTCCTGGTTTTGTTTTAGGTATTTTCCTTTTGGTACTATTTGGTGGTGGTAGTTTTTGGGATTTATTTCCTTTGCGTGGTTTAACCTCGGATAACTGGGAAACATTAACCTGGTTTGGCAAAATGACCGATTATCTCTGGCATATCACTTTGCCGGTTATTTCTTTAGTAGTGGGTAGTTTTGCGGTAATGACCATTTTGACCAAAAACAGTTTCCTTGAAGAAATCCGCAAGCAATATGTTTTAACCGCAAGAGCAAAAGGTTTAACTGAAAACACCATTCTCTATAAACATATTTTTCGAAACGCTATGATTCCTCTGGTAACCGGTTTTCCCAGTGCATTTATAGGTGCTTTTTTTGCGGGCAGTATTTTAATCGAAACAATTTTTTCATTAGATGGTTTAGGGTTGCTGGCTTATGAATCTATCTTAAAGCGGGATTATCCGGTGGTATTAGGTTCGTTGTATTTATTCACCTTGTTAGGACTGATTGCAAAATTAATAACAGATCTAAGTTATGTCCTGGTTGATCCGCGTATCCAGTTTGAGACACACAATAATTAATATGAATAATCAAACCAACATAACAGTACCCATGCCGGAAAAAGAAAGCAGCCGTTCCAATCGATCATGGAAACGTTTTAAAGCAAGCAAACGCGGCTATTATAGTTTGTGGCTATTTATTGTTTTGTTCTGTTTAAGTTTGTTTGCAGAAATTTTAAGCAACGATAAACCCTTGTTAGTTTACTATCAGAATTCGTTTTATGTTCCTATTTTAAAAATATATCCGGAAACAACATTTGGTGGCGACTTTGAAACAGAAGCGGATTATGTTGATCCTTATGTTAAACAATTACTTAATAATAATGGTAACTGGGCAATATATCCATTAAACCCGTTTCGATACGACACCATTAATTATTACAGCCAACAGCCTAATCCTGCTGCACCATCAAGAGCGAATTTGCTTGGAACGGATGATCGTGGACGAGATGTTTTAGCGCGTTTAATTTATGGTTTTCGTTTATCTGTTTTATTTGCTTTTGTCCTGACTATTATCGGTGTTGTACTTGGTGTAGTAGCAGGCGCGATACAAGGCTATTTTGGTGGGAAAATAGATTTATATGCGCAACGACTTATTGAAATATGGGGCTCTATGCCAGAGCTTTATTTATTAATTATATTTGCTTCTTTATTTGAACCCAGTGTGTTGTTGTTAATTATTTTGCTTTCAATATTTGGCTGGATAGGGTTGGCTGATTATGTGCGTGCAGAATTTTTACGTGGCCGCAATATGGAATATGTTAAAGCCGCACGCGCATTGGGTTTATCAAATCGAGCAATCATGTTCCACCATCTTTTACCAAACAGTATGACGCCGGTTGTGACTTTTTTGCCTTTTCGTATTAGTGGTGCAATTTTAGCGTTAACCAGTTTAGATTTTCTTGGTTTAGGTGTGCCTCCATCAACCCCGAGTTTGGGCGAATTACTCTCACAGGGTAAAGAGAATATCGAAGCATGGTGGCTTTCTATGAGCACGTTTGCTGTTTTAGTGGGTACCCTGATGTTATTAATTTTTATTGGTGAAGCGTTACGTGAAGCGATGGATACGCGCCGTGGATAATATATTTAGGTCAAGAGATTTCAACGCAAAGAACGCAGAGGCGCAGAGGACGCAAAGTTTATTATTGCTTTCTCACAATGATAACAAACGGCTGGATTTTACAGGAATCACCATTGTCAGAATTTAATGAAAAAGAAAAAACCATATTGTCTGTTCGAAATCTCGAAGTAGCTTTTGGGCTTTCACCTGAGCCATTAACTTCTGTTGTGCGTGATATAAGTTTTGATATTTTTGCAGGACAAAAACTGGCTTTAGTTGGCGAGTCAGGTTCAGGTAAATCTGTTACTGCTCATTCAATTTTGCAACTTCATGATCGCCGCCAAACACATTACCTAAAAGGTGATATTCAGTTTGATGGAGACAATATACTGTCATTTGATGAAGATAAAATGCGTAAGATTCGTGGCCAGGATATCGCCATGATTTTTCAGGAGCCAATGACGGCGCTTAATCCTGTTTATCGTATTGGCGATCAGTTAATTGAAAGTTTGATAGTCCATAAAAATATGTCACGTGCTAAAGCACGGCTACACATGATTGATTTACTTGATCGTACCGGTATTATAGAACCAGAAAAACGTTTTGATGCTTACCCTCATATGTTATCTGGAGGGCAGCGTCAACGCGTCATGATAGCGATGGCGTTAGCATGTCAACCGCGGTTATTAATTGCAGACGAGCCAACAACGGCGCTTGACGTGACTATTCAGGCGCAAATAATTGAATTACTTGAAGATCTTCAAAAAGAATTCGGCATGGCGGTATTAATGATTACGCATGACTTAAATATGGTAAAACGATTTGCCGATTATGTTTGTGTAATGAAAGAAGGTGAGATAGTAGAGAAAAATAACGTTATTGATTTATTTGTAAGTACAAAACATGAATACACTCAACTATTATTAAATAGCCAACCTGAAACACTGGTAAAAGACAATGAACCTGATGACAATAAAGACAATGAATTATTAAAGGCGAATAATATTCATTGTTATTTTCCAATTAAAGCAGGCTTTTTTAATCGAAAAATTGGTGATGTAAAGGCGGTCGATAAAGTCTCATTACTTTTAAATAAAGCAGAGACACTCGGTATTGTTGGTGAATCAGGTTCAGGCAAAACAACATTAGGTATGTGCCTGCTACGTTTACAAAATTGTGAAGGTGATATTGAGTTTAATAACAGCCGCATTAATGGTTTAACCCAGCGCGAACTCAGACCGTTACGTAAAAAATTCCAGGTTGTGTTTCAGGACCCGTTTTCTTCTTTGTCGCCAAGAATGACAATTAAACAAATCATCGAAGAAGGTTTGAAAATTCATTTCCCTGAACTTTCTTCTGAGCAACGTTATCAAAAAATAATAAATATACTATGTGAAGTTGGTTTAGAGGAATCAATGTTAACACGTTATCCTCATGAGTTCTCAGGGGGGCAACGTCAACGTATTGCCATTGCGCGTGTCGTTGTTCTTGAACCTGAACTTATTTTACTTGATGAACCTACCAGTGCGCTCGATGTATCTGTGCAAAAACAAGTATTGAGTTTGTTAAAACAACTGCAAAAAAATCATAATATAAGTTACTTGTTTATTACACATGATTTGAGAGTGATACGAGCAATGGCGCATAAAGTGATTGTAATGCGACATGGTGAAGTTATAGAAGAAGGTGATACTGAAAAATTATTTGAACAACCAAAAAATGAATATACAAAGACGCTATTGCAAGCGTCTTTATTTAGAGAATAGAGAACTTTTCACGGATAGCGAGAAGCTAGAGAACAAGGCAAAAGCTGACGAAAAAGCGGAATGTCCAATCAGTACATGAGTATTTTGAGGAAGTTTTTCATAGTGCCCCACATTGGATATAGTGTGGAGGGTAAACGCCGTAATCTAGCTTCGCAGCATTCGTGATTATGAATTTCCAGATTGACGTGCAACATCAACAACCAAAGTTAACCATTGACCAGGTTGTAAATATTTTTTGCTTCTTACACTTTTATTCCAGCGTTTTAGCTGACTAATCGACACTCTAAATTTATTAGATATTCTTGCCAGTGAGTCTCCATTTCTAACACGGTAACCAATACGTTTTGTTATGCTTCTACGGGGTGGCGCGGATAAGTTTTCAATATCTAAGGATGAAGAAACGGAACTGCCACGACGTGACCAGATAATTAAATGTTGTCCTGCTTGCAATTGATCACGTGGTGCCATGCTATTCCATTTAGCGAGCTGTCTAACACCAACCCGGTGATAACGCGCTAAGTCCCAGAAGGTATCACCTTGCTGGACGATATGAGAAACCTTACGTCCCTGACGCGGAATGTTTTGTAATTTACTTTTCCGCTGGTTGGCACTTAAGTGATATTCACGTAATGAACGGCTTGCGACAGGAATCGTTAAGCTACGACCGACACGAATCATTTTGCCACGTAAACGATTAACCCGTTTAATAGTTCGAATACTGGTATGAAATTTTTGAGCAATTGTGCCGAGTGTTTCACCTTTACGTATCCGGTGACGAATCCAGCGAATGCGTTTATTTACAGGTAGTTCAGCTAATTTAGTTTTAAACTCTTCAACGTGGGTGACTGGTAATAATAAATTAAAGGGACCATTCGGTGACGTTGCCCAACGGTTATAACCTGAGTTTAGGCGATAAAGATCATTCAGCGGTAAACCGGCCATTTCAGCTGCAAGTGCAAGATCGATTTGGCTATCGAGCGTAACTTGATCAAAATAAGGACGATTTGGAATCTCATCAAGTGTGATAGCGTACTTTTCCGGGAACTCGATAAGATCTCTTAACGCTAACAACTTAGGAACATAGGCTCGCGTTTCTTTCGGTAATTTTAATGCAAAGAAATTAGTCGATTTACCTTCACGTTTATTACGACGTATTGCTCTTCTAACTCGGGCACCACCGGTATTATAGGCTGCTAAAGCATGCATCCAGTTGCCGTTGAAATTTTGATTTAGATTTTTTAATAACTTTATGGCAGCTTTTGTAGATGTATATACATCACGACGACCGTCATACCACCAGTTTTGTTTTAAGCCATAACGCTTGCCTGTTGCCGGAATGAATTGCCAAATGCCTGCAGCACGACCATGTGAATAGGCAAAAGGTTGAAAGGCACTTTCAACAATAGGCAGTAATGCGATTTCTGATGGAATACCCGCAGCTTCAACGGTTTCTATAATGTAATGTAAATAAGGGCGAGCACGTTCAACAACACGTTTAATATATTCAGGGTGACGCTTAAACCAGTTTAGTTCTTGTTGAACACGTTTATGCTGAACATCGGGTAAGTCAAAACCATTTCGAATTCGTTGCCATGTATCTATTTCGGGAATATCGGTTTCTGCTTGTTCTGCAACATCAGCATTTGTTTCAGGCGCCAGATTTGCTTCTTCAAGTACGGGTTGAACTAAACAACCGCTTAAAAATACAATGAGAAACGAAAGCACTAAAAATCGTGTTGGTAATTTATTAGTGTTTAATGATACTTTGTTGAAAAATAAGTTATTGAGCATTATAAAATTTCTAGTGATTTTAATGAGATACGGTTTATTATGTACGTATAGTATGAATTAAGTGGCAGTGGGTCAACTCTACTAAAACAGAATGCCAACTGCATCAATATTAGGATATTTAGAAAAAAATGTTTCCCCGATTTGTACAAGGCCTAAAAAAATCATTTCAGCAACGGCAGTTAGTGCGCGATGAAATTAAGGTCTGGCAGCAGTTCCAATTATGGTATGCCTCTGCGCTAGGTAAACGGCTGGCAGAGCGCGAAAAACACATTTTGGATGAAACTTTGCCCGATTTGTTTGGCTATTATTTATTGCAGTGTGGTTGTCCTGAAATACAAGCAGAGAAAGGCGCTGGAGACTGGCTGAGTAGTAGTCGTGTTTCAACCCGGTTTTGCCTGGATTATGTTAAAAATCAAGGGGTTAACTTTCAGGCTAACCTGGCACATTTACCAATGAAATCGGATAGTTTGGATATCATCATTTTACCGCATGTTTTAGATTTTTCTGCTGAGCCACATCAGGTTTTGCGCGAAGCAGAGCGGGTTTTAATTGCGGAAGGGCACGTTGTTATTCTTGGCTTTAATCCCTGGAGTTTATGGAATATATCGCGCTTTTTCTTAATTTGGTCGAAACAAGCGCCCTGGAGTGCCCGTTTTTTTAGTGCTGCACGTGTGATGGATTGGTTGGCTTTGTTGGGTTTTGAGGTAGTTCAACGTCAGGGTTACTTTTATCGGCCGGCTATTCAGAGTAGCAAAATGAGTGAAAAGCTGGAATTTTTAGAGAAAATTGGCCGACGAATTTGGCCAAACTTTGGTGCAGGTTATGTGCTTGTGGCACGTAAGCGTGTTGAGACGTTAACGCCTATTCGCCCTAAATGGCGTACACAGCGCAAGGTTGCTGCGGGTGGTTTAGAAACAACAAATAGGAACAAGCTGTGAGTAAAGTGATAGAAGCGTTTACCGATGGCGCATGTCGAGGTAATCCGGGACCCGGTGGTTGGGGTGTATTATTGCGTTTCAACGACCATGAGAAACGATTATGTGGTGGCGAGCCAGAGACCACGAACAACCGTATGGAGTTAATGGCGGTGATTCAGGCGCTAGAAAGTCTAAATCGGGAATGTATGGTAAAAGTGACCAGTGATTCCCAGTACGTCTTAAAAGGCATTAACGAGTGGATGGAGAACTGGAAAAAGCGTGGCTGGAAAACAGCAGCGAAAAAACCAGTAAAAAATGTCGATCTTTGGCAACGCCTGGATAAAGCCCGGGAAATCCATGAGATTGAATGGGTTTGGGTAAAAGGGCATAGTGGACATATTGAAAATGAAATTGCCGATGAGCTGGCAAATCAGGGAATTGATGAATTGTAGTCTATACCGGTTCCATGTCCTTAGCGTTAAGCACATAACGTCGTTCAGATAGAGTGATAAAGAGATAACAAATATGCGCCAAATCGTACTAGATACAGAAACAACCGGTCTTGAGCCTCGCTTAGGTCATAGAATTATTGAGATTGGTTGCGTTGAAGTCATTGACCGCCGTGTTACCGGTAACCGCTATCACCAGTATATTAATCCCGAACGTGAAATTGATGAAGGCGCAGAAGAGGTTCATGGAATCAGTACGGCTTTTCTCGCCGACAAACCGCTTTTCAAAGACATTGTCGATGACTTTCTGAATTTTATTCGTGGTGCTGAACTGGTCATTCACAATGCGCCTTTTGATGTGGGCTTTATCGATCACGAGCTGAACCAGCTTAATCAACAAAATAACCATATGGAGAAGATCTGTACGGTATTAGACACCCTTGTTTTAGCCCGTAAAATGCACCCCGGGCAGAAAAACAATTTGGATGCCTTATGTAAACGCTACGGTATTGATAATTCTCAGCGTGATTTACATGGCGCATTGCTGGATGCTGAAATATTAGCTGACACCTATTTAGCGATGACCGGTGGCCAGACAATGTTGTCATTAGGTGGGCACAATGACGGCTCAAATAATGAAAACACGGTCAGCAAGCCCCGAATAGTGGATATTGAGACAGGACACTTAAAAGTGGTGAGTGCTTCTGCGGAAGAACTGGCGCTGCATCAGGCTCGATTAGCCGCGATTGACGAAATGAGTGGCGGAGCATGTGTGTGGCTAAAAGAAAGTGCTCAAATTGAACAATAATATTAAATAATGATATTTAATTTAAAAATATGATAAATAACAACAAGTTAAAATCATAAAAATATTAAAGACGGGGCCGGAGATGTCGATAACTTAACTATATAGATTAATATTTTGTCGTGATTTTTTAGTTAGGTCGTTCCTCCTCTTGCGCATTTGCGCTAATTTTTAAGCCTCACATATTTGTGAGGTTTTTTTTTAACAACATTAAAGTTTTTTTATTTTTCTACGGTTATACTTTAGTATAATTAGGCAAATAGGTTTACAGTTAACGTTAAGTGTTCAGCTAACAACATAATATAGGGAATCGAGTATGGCAATTTCAGGTAATGTAAGTGATGGTGGCAATTCAGTATTAATCAGCATAAGTGGTCGATTTGATTTTAATGCGCATCATGATTTCCGAAACATTTATCGAAATGAAAAATCAGATGCTGCGTATACAATCGATATGTCCGGTACTGAGTACATAGATAGTTCAGCTTTAGGTATGCTTTTATTACTGCGCGAACACGCCGGGAACGAGAGCTCAAAAATTACAATCAATGGCTGTAATGCAGATATTAAAAAAATATTTTCTATTTCGAATTTTGAAAAACTGTTTACAATTACTTAGTTTTAAAAATCTATAATTATTAAAAAGGGTTTTATCATATAATGATAAAACCCTTTTTCTATTTTAGAGTATATCTACTGGTCTCGGTAAAGGAACATCAAATAAGATATAGTATTTATATTTAGGGTAGGTCATATTGAGCACCAATAAAAGTAGTATTCATAACGTTTTTAGAAAAATCAACTTACTTAATGAAGTAGGCATTGCTCTCTCATCTGAAAAAAACTTCTCCAGTCTTTTAGAACAAATATTGATTGGTGCAAAAAAAATAACGCATGCAGATGGTGGCACTATCTATTTGTTAAATGCAGATAAAAAACTTGAAATGGTTGTTGTTCAAACCGATTCCCTGGATATACATCTTGGTGGTAACACCAATAAACCCATCACCTTTGAACCGGTTAACCTTTATAGTGAAAAGGGCGAACCTAATTTAAGCATGGTAGTGACACGCGCGGTTATAGAAGATAAACCAATAAACATTACCGATGCTTATAATACCCAGGGCTATGATTTTTCAGGCACTTATGAGTTCGATAAGAGCACAGGCTATCATTCACAGTCTTTTTTAGCGGTGCCAATGAAGAATCATGAAAATGATGTGATTGGAGTACTGCAATTAATTAATGCAAAGTCTGAAAAGACGAGTGAAATCATTCCTTTCAGTGACGAAAACCAGCATCTGGTTGAATCGTTAGCAAGTCAGGCTGCTGTTGCGATTACAAATAAGCAGTTAATTGATAGTCTAAATCAGCTTTTTAATTCATTAGTACAGCTTATTGCAACCGCGATCGATGAAAAATCACCTTATACCAGTGGTCATTGTAAACGGCTGCCGATTATTACCATGTTAATTGCTGATGCCGCGCATAATACAACAAAGGGGGCATTTAAAGATTTTTTACTGAGTAATGATGACCGTTATGAATTAGAAGTCGCCGCCTGGTTACACGACTGTGGAAAATTAGCGACTCCTGAATATGTCATGGATAAATCCACTAAGCTTGAACGCATTGTTGATCGTATTGAATTAGTTGATTTACGATTAGAAACCATAAAACGTGATGCAGAAATCGAAAAGTTAACTGCTTTGTCTCAAGGTGTTAATAGTGATGAAGTGAATGCCACTTATGAGGAAAAAATTAAGACTATCAATGAGGCTGGAGAATTTATTCGTCGTCATAATAAAGGCGGAGAATTTATGCATGAGGAAGATATTGAAAAAATAAAAAATTGTGCAAAGCTTAACTGGAAAGACAAACAAGGTGTCATGCAGCCATTACTCAATCAGGATGAAATTGATAATTTGTGTATTGTAAAAGGGACGTTAACTCAGGAAGAACGCGATATTATTAACAACCATATTGTTGCAACAATAAAAATGCTCGAAACGTTACCTTTCCCAAAACATTTACAAAATGTTCCTGAATATGCCGGTGGTCACCATGAACGTGTCGATGGTAAAGGTTTTCCAAAAGGGCTGGTTAAGGATGAAATGTCTGTGCAAGCCAGAATAATGGCAATCGCAGATGTTTTTGAAGCGCTCACCGCTCGTGACCGACCCTATAAAGATCCTATGAAGCTTTCACAGGCGGTTTCAATATTGAAGAATATGAGCGAAACGGGCCATATTGATCCTGATCTATTCGATGTCTTTATTAATCAGTCTGTCCATATTAATTATGCCAACGAGCATTTATTACCTGAACAGAATGATCTTTAAATCCTGCCTTTAATTAAAATTCAAAAGCTCAGTCCGTGTAATTTTTGCTGCGGATGGTTACAATAGCGCCTTAACTTATTTGTACGTTTTATTTATTGGAGAGTTTATGTCCATTCGGACCCGTTTTGCCCCTAGCCCAACAGGTTATTTACATATTGGTGGTGCCCGTACTGCCTTATTTGCCTGGCTTTATGCCCGTAAACATGGCGGCAAATTTGTTTTACGTATTGAAGATACCGATCTTGAGCGTTCTACAGAAGAATCTGTTAATGCCATTCTCGAAGGCATGGCATGGATGGGGCTGGATTATGACGAAGGCCCTTTTTATCAGACGCATCGTTTTGAACGCTATGAAGAAGTCATTCAACAACTCCTCAATGATGGCAAAGCGTACCGCTGTAACTGCACAAAAGAACGCATTGAAAAGCTGCGCGAAGATCAAATGGCAGCGAAAGAAAAGCCACGTTATGATGGCCATTGTCGCGGCCAGGACATTTCAGCCGATGAACCGCATGTGATCCGTTTTTTGAACCCACCAGACGGTGCCGTTCAGTTTGATGATTTAGTGCGAGGCTCGATTACTGTACAAAACAGTGAGCTTGATGATCTTATTATCAAGCGTACCGATGGTTCACCAACGTACAATCTTTCTGTTGTGGTCGATGACCTCGATATGAAAATCAGCCATGTCATTCGTGGCGATGATCATATTAATAATACGCCTCGCCAGATTAATATATTACACGCGATCGGGCATGAAGCACCGACCTATGCACATGTTCCTATGATCCTGGGTGAAGACGGTGCCCGTCTGTCAAAACGCCATGGTGCAACCAGTGTGGTTGATTACCGTGAAATGGGATACTTGCCTGAAGCAGTGATGAATTATTTAGTACGCTTAGGCTGGTCAGCCGGTGATCAGGAACTCTTTACCTTAGATGAAATGATTTCACTGTTTGATGTGGTTGATGTGAATAAAGCACCGTCAACCTTTAATACTGAAAAACTACAATGGATTAACGCACAATATATTAAAGAAGAAGATGCATCACGTGTTGCACAATTACTCAGTGTGCATTTAGGTAATCTCGGTATTGATCCTTCTGAAGGGCCAAACCTGGAAGAGGTGGTTGTTGCACAACGTGAACGTGCTCAAACATTAATTGAGCTTGCAGAAGTGAGCCAGTTTTACTATCGCGACTTTGACGAGTTCGATGAAAAAATGGCAAAGAAACAGTTACGTCCTGTTGCTGCCGACGTATTGCAAACAGCACAAACCGATCTAAATACATTAGAAAGTTGGGACATAGACTCTATCCATGATGTGATTCATGGTGTTGCAGAAAAGCTTAATATTAAAATGGGCAAAGTCGGCACACCTTTACGCGTTGCTGTAACAGGTGGAGCAGCATCACCCAGTTTAGATTTAACCCTCTATTTAATCGGTAAAGAAGCGTGCAATCGACGTATCGATAAAGCGCTGGAATACATCGCAAACAGAGCAGAATAAACATTAACCGCTAAGGTGCAAAGAATCCAGGAAAAAATTAACTATTTTTCTCGGCGGCGGTTAAAGAATTTGTAGGTCGGACTTCAGTCCGACGCCCATACATAAAAAAGTACATAGTATTAAATTAAAACATATAAACAAAGAATCAAAATAATGAGTGACACAAACGAAACAACAAAACCGCGCCACTTTATTCAGCAATATATCGATGCTGATATCGCCGCCGGTAAAAATGCTGGCAAAGTGGCAACACGTTTTCCACCTGAACCGAATGGTTATTTGCATATTGGGCATGCAAAATCTATTTGCCTGAATTTTGGTATCGCTAACGAGTTCAACGGTACCTGTAACTTACGCTTTGATGATACTAATCCAGGTAAAGAAAAAGAAGAGTTCGTTAGAGCCATTGAACAGGATGTGAAGTGGTTAGGCTTTGACTGGCAAGACCGTCTGTATTATGCCTCAGACTATTTTGAACAGTTACACGATTTTGCGATTGAACTTATTAAAGCCGATAAAGCCTATGTTTGTGATTTGAACGCAGAAGAAGTACGCGCTTATCGGGGAACGCTACAAGAAGCGGGTAAAGATAGTCCAAATCGCACTCGTTCTGTCGAAGAAAATTTGGTTTTGTTTGAAAAAATGCGTGCAGGTGTGTTTGCAGATGGTGAACGCGTATTACGTGCAAAGATTGATATGTCATCACCCAATATGAATATGCGTGATCCGACTTTGTATCGTATTCGTCATGGTGTTATTCACCATCAAACCGGTGAAGCATGGTGCATCTATCCAATGTATGACTACACACATCCTATCTCGGATGCATTAGAAGGTATTACGCATTCTCTATGTACATTAGAGTTTGAAGATCACCGTCCGTTGTATGACTGGGTGTTGGACAACATTAGTCTTGAATGTCATCCACAACAGATTGAATTTTCTCGTTTAAATTTACAATACACCATTGTCAGTAAACGTAAGCTGACTCAGCTGGTTGGTAACAACCATGTATCCGGTTGGGACGACCCGCGCATGCCAACCATAGCGGGTTTACGTCGCCGGGGTTTTACCCCTGCATCAATTCGGGATTTTTGTGATCGTATTGGTGTCACCAAATCAGATAACTCGATTGAAATGGGCGTGTTAGAAAATTGTATTCGTGAAGATTTAAACGAAATTGCGCCACGCCGAATGGCAGTAATGAATCCACTAAAAGTGGTTATCGAAAATTATCCGCAAGACAAGGTAGAACAGTTAGAAGCACCGAATCATCCGCAAAAAGAAGACATGGGAAAGCGCATCATCCTGTTTACTAAAGAAGTCTATATCGATAAAAATGACTTTAAAGAAGAAGCTAATAACAAGTACAAGCGTTTGAAAACAGGTGGCGAAGTGCGCTTACGTAATGCTTACGTGATTCGTTGTGACGAAGTTATCAAGGACAGTCATGGCGAAATAACAGAACTACGTTGTTCGTATGATCCTGACACACATAATAAAAATCCGGCAGATGGTCGTAAAGTGAAGGGGGTTATTCACTGGGTGTCTGCAACACAAGGTGTTGAAGCTGAAGTGCGTCTTTATGACCGCTTATTTACTCATGCAAACCCAGATGCGGCCGCTAAAGAAGGCAAAGAATTTACAGATTATATTAACCCAGAATCATTAGAAACGCTGTCAAGGTGTTACCTCGAGGCATCTCTTGAAAAGGCCGAAGCAGGGGAGCGATTCCAGTTTGAACGCGAAGGTTATTTCTGCCGTGATAGTGATAATTCGGCTGCAGGAAAGCCTGTTTTCAACCGTACGGTGACATTGCGCGATACCTGGGCAAAAATTGAAGCCACTGGGTAAAAACTATCGGGAATAGTTTTTCAAGAGCGCAGCGAGCCCGAAGGGTGGAGCGCCGAGTTAGAAAGCGAAGTGTTCCATAAAAACGTATTAAATTTAAAGAAATTTATTGACATAATTGGCCTGCTAACGTAAATTGCGCGCTCTCTTACAGGGGCTATAGCTCAGCTGGGAGAGCGCTACACTGGCAGTGTAGAGGTCGGCGGTTCGATCCCGCCTAGCTCCACCA
>Ga0316208_1000798_pt1 | contig 34244 bp, 11 predicted proteins | sample 3monopyrite_MG_FD_204944 | JGI IMG/M metagenome (GOLD analysis project Ga0316208, IMG submission 204944) | Microbial mat bacterial communities from mineral coupon in-situ incubated in ocean water Damariscotta River, Maine, United States -... | ecosystem: Environmental > Aquatic > Marine >...
CAACCAGCAGCTGAACCTGCTCAAGAGCCGTGAAGGCATGTTCGCTTGCGGTCGATGTTTCCCCTTGCTGATACAAAACCTGAGCGATGTTCGTCTCGGCCGAAACGAGGCTTGAGCGGTAAAGGGGAACGTCGGGACGAGACTGAATCAGCAGCAGGTAGTCAGCGACACATTCCTGATACACACCCAGCCGCGCGCTCAGTACGTCGTCTCCGCTCAGCGCATTCGCGAGGCTTAACCTTGCATCAGCGCGGCCACTCAGAAATCGAGTGTCGTCAGGATTGGCGGCGACGAGTCGCGAAAATACCTGAATCGCTTCTTCGAGTTTTGACCGTGCCTCTTCAGACTGACCTATCAACTGAAGAATCCTCGACAACTCAACGAGCGATTTCGCATGTTCTTGCAGGCTCTCAGGAGAAGCAGCCATTTCCGCGATCGTGCGGAAGTCCGCCTCGGCATCCGTCAGGCAATGCAGCGAGTCATCCAGCCGGTCCGTTCCGCTCAGCAGCGTTCCTCGATTCGCAAGAACTCTCGCCTTCAACTGGTGCAGCACGACGCCCTTTTCCGGCTCGGGTTCGTTCGCCGTGGCGATGAGAGCATCGACTGTTTTCAAGGCTTCACGGTAATACTCATCAGCTCTGGCTACCGGATCGTCTGCGTCCGCGGCCCGTTCCAGCGGCGCGGTCGTTGCCCAGGTCAATCCCTGCCCGTTCAAACAGGTCACCAGCTCGGTCACGGCGACACTGTTCGACGGGTGCAGTTTGGCGATTTCGGCCAGTTGTGTCTGAGCCTTTCCGAATGAGTCCGTCGCTCGCTCGAAGTTCCGCAGCAGACGCCAGACCTCTCCCAGCCGGACCAGCGACCGCGCGGCTTCAAGTTTTAATTCGGGAACTTCGCTGCGAGTCCCCGCCAGCCGTTCGTACTCGGCCGCCGCTTCTTCGAGCAGCTTGACGCGAAGGCTTTGCACAGCCGGGTACTCGCTGAGCGAATCGCTGAGTTCTCGATAAAGCGTGTCGACGGTCCGACGGGAAGACAGAAAGAATTGAGTCGCTTCCTTCTGCGCCTGTTCGGCGACCGCCTTCGCTTCTGCTTCAGCTTCAAGCGCGATCTGAGTTTCTCCGTGAGCAACTATCTCGCTGTTCCGCGCACTATTGACCACCAGAGCTGCCGCAACAGCCACCACTATGACCAGCAATGCCGATGTCGCCAAAGACTGAGCCCAGGTTCGATTCTTGCGAAGCCACCGCCCTGCTCTTTCCTGCCACAATTCCGTACTCACCGACACTGGCTCATCCGCAATGTATCGTTGCACATCTTCGGCGAGCTGTCGCGCATCCTGATAGCGATCCAGGTGCGAATGGCTCATCGCCTTTGCACAAATCGCATCGAGAGACCGGTGAATCCGGGGGTCAAGATCGCGCACGCTGGGCGTCGCGCCGACAGAGATCCGAGTCAGCAGGTCCTGGGTATCCTTGATGCGGTTCTTCGTCTTGTTCCCCCGATGCGGCGAGACGCCTGCCAGGATACAGAACAGGACGCCCCCCAGACCGTAGACATCGGTTCGTGCATCAACGTGATCACTGCGACCGGCAGCCTGTTCCGGAGCCATGTAAGCAGGCGTGCCAACGACGCCTCCCGCATGCGTCTCCGTTTCGTCCAGCACGGAAGCCAGTTCGATCTCGCCTTTTTCATGAACGTCATCGGGCTGTCCAATTTTCTTGGCAAGTCCCCAATCGAGAACGAGGACTTCTCCAAAGTCGCCGACCATGATGTTCTGCGGCTTAAGATCTCGATGAATGACACCACGAGCCCCCGCATAAGCGATGGCGTAGCACATGTCAGTAAACGCGTTGAGCAGGTTGACCAGGTCCAACGCGTCGTCTTCCCCAGCCTTACGTTTTTTGTGGTACTCCTGAATCTTCTCGTGCAGCGTCTTACCACGCAGAAACTTCATGGTGTAAAACGGGCGGCCCTTGCTGTCAGCATGCTCCAGCTCGTAGACCGGGATGATGTTGGGATGTTCCAACTGCCCGGTAATCTGAGCTTCTTTGATTAACCGTAATTGAGCGTCGCGGCTCCCGTCTTTACCCGGTCGAATTCGCTTCAAAGCGATTTCGCGTTTCAATGCGGGGTCCGTTGCCAACCAGACCTGACCAAGCCCGCCTTCGCCATAAACCTGCGTCAACGTGTAACGCGAATGGTATTCCGGCTTGTAATCAACGGTGTCGCCGAATTCAGATTTGCGGCTGCCGTCTGACGTCTTCGGAACCTTTTCCTTTTCGGGCTGACTCTCCGCCTGATAAATCAATGTTCCATCAAATGGGCTGGAAGCGTCTGCGTCTGTTTTGTCCTTCGACTCACTGGAAACGTGCAAAATCACTGTCGCTGGGAACTCATCCTGCGGAGGCTCCGGTGTTTCAGGGGCCGCTGCTTCAGGGACCGGTGCAGGCGTTCCATCCACGTCTGAGGATGCACCAGTTGCATCGTTGGACGAATGCGTTCCTGGTCGGACGAGTGTTTCTTCGAGACTTGCGGCGTCATCGGCGACGCTGGGCGAAGACTTCTTTTCAGACCGAACACTGCTGTCGTAAAGCGAGATGAACTCATCGACCTCCGCCGACTGACTCCGAGCAGAACGAATTGCAGACTCAACGTTGCCGCTGGCTGCCAGAACCTGCGAGTCCATCTCCGAGAGAATCTCCAACCGCACAGTGGCCGAGACCCAGCCAGCTCGAACCATCTGAGCGTCCAGCGGTTGCGATTCGTCGATGCGTTTCAGCAGGCTCGCAACCTGTTGCGGAGAGACCAACCCACGTTGAATCGCCAACGCTCCAAACAACCTCCCGAAGTCGTCCGTCATCTCAATTCCTGTCCGTAATGTCTGCACCAGATTCACTACTGCCCCGTCGTCTGCACCAGTTTACTCACAGAATCAGTGGTCCAACTACTCGCGCGTCTGTTCACGTCGCACCCGAACTTCCAGCGTGGCAGTCACCCGGAAAAGTCACGGTCGCGCCACGATCGATTACGCCACAGCCCCTTGCTACGATCCGGCTCGCATTACGAATCATTGATATGAACAGTTCCTTCCGCAACTTTCCAACGAGTCCTTCGCCATGCGACCACCACTTCTGGCATTCATCTTTGCTCATGCATCGCTGGTTTTGTCCGGCACTAAAGTCATCGCTCAACCCCTACTTCACAGCTTTGATCAGGTCGTACTTTCCGAAGAGTTCTTCAGCGAAGGCGCCTGTCTGACTGACATCGATGGCGACGGAAAAGTCGACGTTGTCTCGGGTCCATACTGGTACGCAGGGCCAGAATTTCGAACTCGTCAGGTCTACGCTCCGGCCCGCCGATTCTCGATCAAGGGTTACTCGGACCACTTCTTTACCTTTGCCGAAGACTTCAACGCCGATGGTCGCCCCGACCTGCTGACAATCCCGATCCCCGGTTCGAACTCGTACTGGTACGAGAACCCCGGCAAGCTCGATGTCCTCTGGAAAAAGCATCTGGTCCTGGACGATGTCGGCAACGAATCGCCAACACTCGTCGACCTGACCGGCGACGGACAGACCGAACTCGTCTGTTGCCGCGGCGGAGCGATCGGCTATGCCTCGCGCGACACCAGCGACCCCGCGAAGCCGTGGAGTTTCCAGCCGATCTCCGACAACCGAGGCTTTGGTCGCTTCACACACGGACTTGGAATCGGCGACGTCAACGGCGACGGGCGGAGCGACGTCCTCGAACGAGCCGGCTGGTGGGAACAGCCCGCCGATGCCGGCTCACTCTTTAAGTTCCACCCGTTCCCGTTCGCCCAGTCGGGCGGGTCGCAGATGTACGCTTACGATTTTGACGGCGACGGCGACAACGATGTCATCTCCAGCCAGAACGCTCACGGATTCGGACTGACCTGGTTCGAACGTCGCGGAGCCGGCTCTGACGTCTCGTTCATTCCGCACCCGTTTCTGACCGACAAACCCGCAGACAACGCGTACGGGTTGAGCATCTCGCAGATGCACGCCGTGGCGCTGGCGGATGTCGACGGCGATGGCGTGAAAGATGTCATCACCGGAAAACGATACTGGGCCCACGGCGGCGGCGACCCCGGCGCACAACAACTGCCCGTCCTCTACTGGTTCCGCACCATCCGAAATGCGAACGGAGTCGAGTTCCAACCGCAACTGATCAGCAAGCTCTGCGGAGTCGGCACTCAGATATCCGTCGGAGACGCAACGGGCAACGGCCTCGACGACATCCTGATCGGCAACAAACTGGGGACCTTCCTGCTGCAACACAAGACGACCACCGTCACCGATCAGGAATTCGCTGCGGCAGCTCCGGCAAAGACAAAGACGCAAGCCCACACCCCAGGCACGAACCTGTTCACGTCGCACGTTCGCGAGACCGACCCGCTGACTCCGTCCGAAGAACAGAAGACCTTCGTCTTACCAGAAGGTTTCGAAATCCAACTTGTCGCCAGCGAGCCAGACATCGCCAAACCAATGAACCTGGCTTTTGATCGACGCGGTCGACTCTGGGTTTCGAGTTCCAGCGAATACCCCATGCCGGCTCCCGCTGACCGCAAAGCAACCGACACGATCAAAATCCTCGAAGACACGAACGGCGACGGGAAAGCGGACGTGATCAAGACATTTGCCGACGACCTCAATATCCCGATGGGGATCTACCCGTACAAAGACGGCGTCGTCTGTTTCAGCATTCCCGACATCTGGTTCCTGCGAGACACCGATGGCGATGACAAAGTCGACAAACGGGAAAAACTTTACGGCCCTTTCGACACCAGCCGAGACACGCACGGCATGTGCAATGCCTTTACCCGCGGCCTCGATGGCTGGCTCTACTCCTGCCACGGTTTCAACAATCAATCGAAGGTCGCCGGAGCCGACGGCCACGAAGTCGTCATGAATTCCGGAAACGCGTTCCGCATCAAACTGGACGGCTCGCGTATCGAACATTTCACGCACGGCCAGGTCAATCCGTTCGGCATGGCGTTCGACCAGAACGGCGACCTCTTCAGCGCTGACTGCCACACGAAACCAATCTCTCTGCTTCTGCGAGGCGGCTATCACGACAGCTTTGGCAAGCCGCACGACGGCCTGGGATATATCCCGAATGTGATGGAGCATCTGCACGGTTCGACGGCTGTCGGCGGAATCGCGCTGGGCGAAGCGACCAATTTCCCCGAGGTCTACCGAAACAGCTCGTTCGGCGGCAACGTCGCCACTTGCCGCCTGAACCGTAATTCGCTCGTCCGAGTCGGCTCGACCATTAAGGCTCAGGAAGAACCGGATTTCCTGATCAGCGGCGACCCCTGGTTCCGCCCCGCTGAGCTGCAAGTCGCTCCCGACGGCTCGCTTTACATCACCGACTTCTACAATCGAATCATTGGCCACTACGAAGTAAAGCTCGACGATCCTCGCCGCGACCGCAGCCGAGGCCGCATCTGGCGAATCGTCTTCAAAGGCTCCGACACCAGACGCGACGATCCACCGCGAAGCGAGTCATCTGTAGTAAAACCGGCCGTGCTGACGAACATCCCGAGAGCGACACTCGACCAGCTCATCGCTCAACTTGATTCGCCGCTGAAGACGCAAACGGATCTCACGATCGAAGAAATCATCCAACGATTCGGGGCGTCGACCGAAACAGCCGCTCGTCAAAACTCGGACCATCGATCACCACGAATTCGAGCGGCAGTCCTGTGGCTACTCCACCGTATCAACTCTTTGAATTCAGACGACCTCGCAAAAGCGATCGGCGATGACTCTCCTTTGGTACGTACGCACGCGTTCCGAGTTCTTGCAGAAACCGCCGACTCTCCCGGCAACGTCGGCGAGTGGCTCGCAGCCAGTCTCAAGGATCCCGACCCACTGACAAGACGCGCCGCCGCGATGGCCGCGACCGTCCATCAATCCGGGAACCTGGTCGGCGCGTTGCTCGCCTGTTTCAGGTCGACTCCGGCTGGCGACGTTCACCTGCGACACGCCACGAAAATGGCTCTCCGAGATCATCTGCGAAACGAAAACCTCTTCGAGCAACTCACGAAACAGCAACTTGAACTCTCGGATATCCAGTTGATCGGATCGCTCTGCCAGTCCCTCAAGACGCCGGCGGCGGGCGAGTTCGTTGCCGCTCACATCGAGAAACTGGCGGGGGCCGAGCGAGACCAACTCGGCGACTACATGAAATTCGCCGTTCGGTACGTGTCGCCCGAAACCGTGTCGTCACTCGCGAAAACGGCGCTCGATCAATTTGGAAGCGACCTGGAATTTCAACTGGTCCTGTTGAACGCCGTCCGCGACGGACTTCTCCAACGAAGAATCGACGCACCGGAATCAGTACAGAACTGGGCCGCCATTGTCGCCGGCAAACTTATGGGAGTGGACGGGCAAGGCAAACTGCCTCGCAACGAGGCCGAACAACTGACGTGGACCGGCGTCGCCCATCCGGACGGTTCCACAGAAGTCGACACGTGGACGATCTCACGCACGCGTAAATCGTCCGACGGCATGGCGGCAACGCCGCTGTGGAGCAGTTTTCCGAAGGGCGAGCAACGCACCGGAATCTACAGGTCGTCTCCGTTTGTTCTGCCTGCAGAATTTGGATTCTTTCTTGCCGGGCATGACGGGTCGCCGAGCAAACCGCTCGAGAACCGAAACTTCGTCCAGGTCAAAGACGCACTGACTCGCGAAGTTCTGCAACGCTGGTCGTCGCGCCGCAACGACACCGCTCAACCGATTCATTGGGAGACGGAGAATCTCGCCGGACGGCAGGCTTTCGTCGAACTCGTCGACGGTGACGCGGGAAGCGGGTATGCGTGGCTGGCTGTCGGAAGATTCTCAATCGACGCGCTCAACCCAGGCCGCAACACACAGGACCGTCGAAGCGGAGCAGAACTCGCAGCCACATTCAAACTCGACCAGTTCCACGATGTTATTGGCGAGGCAGCACTCAGAAGTCTGACAGACCCCGCTAGCGTGACAGGATTTGCAACCGCTCTCGCCGGGATGACTCCGCAAGCCGACTCTCGACTGCAAGCACTCGCCGAAACGACCTCGATCATCGGACAAACCATTCCGCAACGTCGCGAGATCGTCCAGACTTTGATTGCTGGAAAGACGGACGCCGTTCCTGAATTGCTCAGCACGGCCATGCTCGCGGCCAGCTCGAATGAGCAGCGTCGAGTCGCCGAGGTACTAGCGTCCGATTCGTCCGGAGCCGGTCTGCTTGTAGAACTCGCCGAAGCCGGACGAGCATCGGCTCAACTCCTTAAGCACCCGCAGATCGAACCAAAGCTTCTGGCGGTAGCTGACGCCGGATTAAAGAAAAGGATCGGCGTCCTGACGAGCCGATTACCAAACGAACCCGAAGAACTCATCCAGCTGATCACCGCCCGAAGAAAGAATCACGCCTCAGTCGCTGGCGATCAGGCATTGGGAGCGGCGTTGTTCACAAAGACCTGCGCAGCCTGTCACCAGATCGCCGGCAAGGGCAAGAAGGTCGGACCGAACCTGGACGGCATCGGCAACCGCGGCCTCGATCGACTGGTCGAAGACATTCTTGCCCCCAACCGCAACGTCGACGTCGCGTTCCGATCGTCAACGATCGTGACTGACCAGGGGAAAGTGCTGAACGGTCTTGTCAAACAGACTGAAGGAGCGCGACTCATCCTTGTAAATAGCAAAGGCGAAGAAATCTCCGTCGCCACAGACTCCATCGATCAACAGATTCTTTCAAACCTCTCGCCGATGCCTGCCAACTTTGGCGAATCGCTGACTCCGGAACAGTTCCGCCAGCTGATGGCGTATTTACTGTCGCTCCGCAGCTCTTAGGAACTGGCCCGAAATAAGTTCCTTGTTTGACCCGAAGCCGCAGGCGATGGTGTTTCAGACGCCGGCACGCATTCAATACACCATCGCCTGCGGCTTCGGGTCAAACAAGGCTACGGAAATCGGGAATCTATTTCGGGACTGATCCTTAGCAAACGGAATCATCAAACGGGCTTCCTCGCTGACGTAGGGTTTGACAAGCGGAGCGTCGGCATACCTTCAACCAGAGGGTACGCCGGAGTTCCGCTTGTCATTCCCTCGTCATTTCGGCCAGAACCACGCTCGGGCAGGGCGAATCTGCCGGGGAAATGTCGCTCGTCTTAGTAGACATGCTTCGCTCGACTCACGAAAACTCCGCTTCCGAGCTGACAGCAGAAACGTAACTCCTCAAAACACACAAAAGGATTCAGAACAATGGTTTGTCGATCTTTGCTTCTTGTCACTATCGCCTCCGTAATGCCGTTGAGCGCGAATACTGCTGAGCCCGCGAAATTCGAAGATGCCACACGAGCGCCGTATTCATCCGTTGCGGAGAAGTCGCGAAACGGAAAATCGATCACCGACATGAAGAAGAAGGTTCAGGAGTCGTGGGACAAAATCGTCTTCAAGAAAGACGGAAAGCCCGTTGACTACATCGTTACATTTTCAACGGATGCTGGCGACATTGATGTTGAGATGTGGCCGGACGTCGCACCGAACCATTGTCGTAGCTTTATTGCTCTTGCTCAGGCCGGATTCTACGACGGTTTGATTTTTCATCGAGTAATCCCTGGCTTCATGATCCAGGGCGGTTGCCCACTCGGCTCTGGCAGCGGCGGTCCCGGCTATTGCGTAAAGCAGGAGTTCAACGACAAGTCCCACGTGCGCGGAGTTCTGTCGATGGCGAGAGCTCAACCCGTTGATTCTGCCGGCAGTCAGTTCTTCCTTTGTGTCGACAAGGCAACTTTCCTCGATAAGAAATACACAGCTTTCGGAAAAGTCATGAAGGGAATGGAAGCCGCTGACAAGATCGTCGCTGCAGACCGCGACGGCGGGGACCGACCTTTCGAGCCAGTCACAATTAAGAGTGCCAAAGTAACGCTGAAGAATGCAGCTGCGGCGAAAGTCGAGTAATTGCTTCACGCTGCCGCTCCTGAAATAACGATCGCCAGGCAGCAGCGCCGCCTGGCGATTTTCTCATTCCCAATGACCTGACGCCCAATGACCTGACGTTGTCAGATCAAACGAACCTTGCACCACGAACGCGATCAAACTGCCAGCCTTTCTGATTGTCTGCCTGCTCTGCGTCGTGAATTTGCCACTGGCGACAGACAAGGCATCACGTCCAAACATCATGTTCATCATGGTCGACGATATCTAACGCCGGCTCACGCGAAGTGCCTGGAAACCGCTTATTTTTAAGTGTTTCCGAACACTTTTGGCTTCGCTGAAAATTTCGAAATGGCCCCGAATTGACCGTCATCTGGCTGCAGTTGGTGCAATCTGCACCAACCCTGCGATGAAGTTCGTTCCAGCTCAATCGAAGACAGCCATCGGCGGATCACACCGCAGCGACGAACAACAATTCCTCGAAGCAAGCGGGCGATGCAACCGCCTGCAGTTAGCAGAATGCGGAATTCGCAGCGGTCGCGCGACACGAGACGCACGAAGCAAATCAAGAGCGAGTCATTCTGACTACGCACGTAATGTTTTCCCTCGCGTCGCAGTGAATCAGATTGATCGCTGCGGTGACGGAACAAACCAACGCGGCTTGTCGAGATTGATGAGGCAGGCGCTTAGTCGATGATTGTATCGACGCCGCTTCCGCCGCTGAGGATGTCATCGCCGCTGTTTCCGCGGAGGGTGTCGTCGCCGGAATCACCATTGAGCACGTCGTTTGAGCCGCCGCCGAGCAGTTTGTCGTCGTCGTCGCCGCCTGAGATTGTGTCGCTTCCTCCGTTACCGTTGAGGGTGTCGTTGCCGCTGCCGCCGATGATCTGGTCGTTTCCGTCTTCGCCGCGAACGGAGTCGCGTCCGTTGCCAACGTCTGCATAGTCGTTGCCGGAGCCAAGGTTGACCAAATCGTCGCCTGCTCCGGTGATCACTCGATCGTTTCCGCTACCGGCGGTGACCGTGTCGTTCCCGGCTCCACTTTCAAGAGTGTCGTTTCCGGCGCCGCCGTCAAACGAGACAGTGTGGACTGACGTGATGAGTCTGGTGTCGAGGCTGTCGTCACCGTTTGCTCCAGCGAACGTGATCTGGCCAGCGAACCCATCGAATGTGGCGAGGAAAGTAATCAGATCGTTGCCTGAGCCGCCGGTGATGACGACGTCTGTGATGTCCTGAAGACTGGCAACGGCTGCGTCGACGAGCGGTGTGGTTTGACCGGTCGGCGTGACCTGAATTCGTGTTCCCGTGAAGTGAACATCGAACGTGCCACCGGTGTTGGGAAGTACGACAGAAAGAGTCCCGTCGACGAGCGATCCACTGCCGCCCCCTGGTGAACTTCCGCTGTCACCGCCTGGTGAACTTCCACTGGCGCTGTCGATCAAGATGTCGCTCGAGTCACCTCGCAATTTGTCCGTGCCTCCTCCTCCGGCAACCGTGTCGAACGATCCTCCCTGGCCATTGACGATATCATCGCCGAGGCCGCCGTCGAGAAGATCAGTGTCGCGGCCGCCCAGCAGCGTGTCGTCACCGTCGCCACCGAACAGCGAATCGTTCCCGCTGTTCCCATTGATGAAGTCGCCTCCCGCGCCGCCGGACATCGTGTCGTTTCCGGTTCCGCCGATCAGATTATCGTTGCCGGAACCTCCAGTGGCACTGTCGTCGCCGTCTCCACCGTCGAAGAGATCGTTCCCGTTACCGCCGATGAACGTGTCGTTGCCGGCTCCGCCAGAGAACGAAGTCGTCAACGCCAGACTCGAACTTCCATCGTTCGAGACGTCGAATTTGTCGTCACCGCCTCCACCGAAGAACGTCACCTTGCCACTAAAGTCCAGCGACTCAGCAACGCCGACAGCGTCGTTGCCATCGCCACCGTTGATCAGCAGTGTGTCGACAGCCTCAAGCATTGCCTGAGCAATAACTTCGCCGTCAACGGCGTCGCGCCGGACCTGGATGTATTCAACGGTGTCGATTTCGACATTGCGAATCTGGAATGTACCGCCTGTTGAGGGCAAATTGACGTTCAGCGTCGAACCCTCCGGGCCGTCGGCTGATGGAGGGACGGTCGAGGGAATTACCGACGAGTCCGGGAGGAAGATATCCGAGGCACCACCCCGCAGAGTGTCGACCCCGCCACCACCGGCGACAACGTCTCCACTCCCTCCCTGACCGTTGACGTAGTCATTCCCGGATTTACCGTCCAGAACATCGGGGCCTGCTCCACCAAGAATGCGATCGTTGCCGTCGTCACCTGAGATCGTATCGGCTCCCGCATTGCCATTCAGAAAGTCGTTGCCGGCACCGCCCGACAGCTGATCATTGCCCGAGCTGCCGATCAGTGAGTCGTCGCCGGCTCCCCCGATCGCACTGTCCGAACCGCTGCCGGCTACCAGTGTGTCGTTGCCGCTTCCGCCAAGGAATGTGTCATTGCCGGCACCGCCGAACATTCTGAGATTTCCTGAAGCCGTCGATGCGTCGAACAGGTCATCGCCTCCGCCAGCGTTGAACGTGATCGTTCCGGAATATCCCGTCAGATCACCGAGCGTCACGAGGTCAGCACTCGAACTGCCGTCGATAGTCAGATCGCCAGTCTGGGACAGTGGCAGAGCGACGATCAGCTCATTCGATGGTAGCGCCCGCCGAATTTCAAGGTCGTTCCCGGATGCGGATACAGCAACGGTGTAACTTCCACCGCCTGCCGGCAGCGAAACAGCGACCATCTCCAAGTTCGAACCGTCGGTTCCTCCACCGGCACCGGCGAACATCCATGTGTCCGAAGCGTTCACTTCCAGAGCGTTACCGGCAATATCACGAATGCCTGACTCCACAGCGTTCAACGTCAGCAGATACGTCCCCTGCTCACCGGTGAACGAAGACAGATCGATCGTGTAATTCGCGCCGGCGCCGGAGACCGGCAATTCACCGAGCGGAATCGATGTCTCGTCTCGCGTCAGCGTGAAGTCGTCAATCGTGACCCCCGTTACCGGCTCGTCAAAAGTGATCGAGATAATTCCAGCATCTTCGACGCGAGGATCAGGATCCACATCGACGATATCCGCCGTGGGTGGCGTCACATCTGAGGTCGCAACGATCGTTTCAACGGCGCCGATGTCTGTGGCAATTCCCTGCTCGCGAGCGACGCCGCGTTGATCGAACGGCAGGTTGAGTGGGTTGCTGCCAGCATCGATGGCCGGGCTGTTGGGCAGCGGCGCGTGTGTTGCAGTCGAGCCGCCGTTGTTTGCCAGCGGGCCCAGCAGTGGATCGATGGGCGAAGCTGAAGTTCCGACCAGGTTTCCGTTGACGCCGTTAACGATGCCGGTCGCACCGTCGTCCGTGCCGATCAAGTTGAAACCGCTCGCCGAGTCAAACGCGCCAAACAGGTCGTCGGGTGTGTCGGCCCCGACCGGTCCACGGACGTTGCCGGCGACGATCGAGCTGCTCACCAGGACCGGGGCGGTGCTGCTGCTTCTGTTCCGTTCGACGGCAATGCCGCCGCCACGGCCGAAGCCCTCGGCGTTCTGGTCCGAACGGTTGTTGGTAATCGTCGAGTTGCTGACTTCCAGCACGTTCCCGTCAAACAAAATGCCGCCGCCCATGAAGCGCGTTGTGTTGCCGCTAATCGTGGAATTAATGATCTCAACCGATGCTCCGGGGTCGCGTCGATCAGGGTCGAGATTGACGGCGCTGATTTGCAAACCACCGCCCTGGTTATTGCTGAACGTGCTGCCGTCGATCGTCACCAGGTCTGCGCTGTCTATCGACACACCGGCGAAACGGTTTCCGGTCGCCGTCGTCTGAGTGAAGGTAACGCTCCCGGCACGGCCGTCGCTGAAGAACTCCACGGAGATTCCCGTACCGTTGTCTTCGGCCCTGGTCTGAGTGAACGTGACAGTGGCGGAGGTGGTGCGGAACAGATCGTCGGTCAGTCGAATGCCCGTATCGCCGTTTTGTGAGTAATTGCCGCCGACATCGCTGAACGAGGCAACGTCATGTAACAACGCACCCTCGAAACGGTTTCCGGCGACAGTGACATCCGTGAAATCGAACGTGCGGGAAGCCTGCGTTTCAATGCCTCGCCGGTCGTTGTCCACCAGTTGGACGTTTTGCAGGGTCAGGTCTCCGCCAGCTGACAACTGACGAATGCCGTTGCTGGCGTTCTGCACGGTCAGGTCGCGGACGATCACATTGCCGGATGCAATCGTGATGCCGTCAGCAATTGTCCCCGGATCAATCACCGTGCCGGCACGTGACCCCGTTCCGTCAAGAGTGACGTCGCGTACCAGGGTGACCTGTTCTGGATAGAAGCCAGGGTTAATGTTGACTGTACCGCCCACCGCGATAAAGGTGACGCCTGCCTGGATCGTCGCGAAGGAGTCCACGCCGAAGTTGGTCGCCGGCCCGGCCCCGTCCGGATCCTGTCCCAGGACTGGGTTGGCAAAGTCATCGTCCACGTAGACCATCTCGGGGACGAGCCGACTTTCCAAGGCGCCAATGTCGATCGGGCCTTGTTCGCGAACAAGCCCACGTTGATCGAACTGAAGACCGAGCGGGTTGCTGCCGGCGTCGAGGGCCGGGCTGCCCGGCAGAACTTCATGAGTCGACGTGGGACCGCCGTTGTTCTGCAACGGGCCGAGATTGGCGGCGGTGTTGTTCAGGTCGCTGGGTTGGGACAGTCCGGCGTCGTCCGTCGAGAGATTGTGGCCGACCGACGTGATGATCCCGGAAACGTTGCCGCCTGTGTTGTTGGCCAGGATTGTGCTGACCAATGTCGCAGGGCCGCTGATGCCGCCGCCCGCGGTCGCCGTGTTGGCTGCGATCGTGCTGTTGCTGATGTTCAGCGTCCCCGTGCGGTTAAAGACTGCGCCGCCAAGACCTGCGCCGTTGGTTCCGGCCGGAGCGGAGCCAGCTCCACCACCGCCGCTGCCGCCTCGCGCGGTGTTCGCGGACGCGGTTACGTTCGTCAGCACAACTTGTCCGCCATCGTTGAAGATGGCTCCGCCGAGCCCGGCACCACCGCCACCTCCGCCCGCTGCGCTGCCTGAACCGGGTCCGCCGTCGCCTGCGCCAACGCCGCCTTCACCCGGCTGCCCGAATCCCGCTACGCCGCCGCCGCCACCGCCGAAGCCACCATTGCCAGCGTCGGCGATCGCACCGGTTGAGCCGCTGCGGTCTCCACCACCGCCGCCGCCACCGAAGCCACCGTCTTGCGTATTGGTGCCGCCATTCGTGCCGCCTCCTGCACCGCCGGCGCCAGTGAACCCGCCGTTACCGCCATTGCCGCCGACGGCCTCATTGCCGCTCAACGTGCTGGCGAGAATGGTCAAACTTCCCTGATTGAAGACAGCACCGCCTAAGCCCGCGCCGCCTCCGCCGCCACCCGATCCGACGGTGCCACCGTCGCCTCCGACCGCACGGCCGTTTTGCAACGTGACGTTTTCAAGTGTCAACGCACCGTCCGGCGTCACTCGAAACAGACGAAGATTCTCGGCTGCATCAGAACGTTCGATTGTGATCCCGTCGGCGCCAGTTGGTCCGACAATCGTGATGTCGCTGTCGATCAGGAAGGCCGAAGGGCCGAACGCTGTGTCGAAGGCAAACTGCACTTCGATCGTCGCAGGGCCTTGAGCGAACAGGCCGGGGGCAAAGACGATGGTATCGGCGCCGTTGGCTGTGTGGCCCAGATCGGTGGTCGAATCTTCGTTGGCGGCCCGGATGGCCTCGGCCAGCGTGACAATGTTATCACCCGTGAGCCCAAAGACGCCCAGGCTGTTCACGACCAGAAGATGCTCATCGATCTCAAATGAGCCAATGTCCGTTTGGATGCCAAAGGCGCGCTCAGCTCCTCGTTGATCGTTAGACATTTCGAAGGGGTTGCTGCCCGCGTTGATCGCCGGACTGTCTAACTGGAGTGCATGGGTCTGAGTTTGACCTCCGTTGTCAGCCAGCGGCCCCAGGCGAGGATCGATCGGGTTGAGATCCGTGCCGATGAAGTTGCCATTCACGTCAGGCGCGTCGACCGGAGCCCCGACGAGGATAGTTCCCTCGTTGTTGCCGATCAGGCTGAACTCGACGGTCAAGTCGTCTGCGTTGTCATCCAGCACCAGGTCCGGGTTCGTGCCCTGCTCGGCTCGGTTGCCGGCAACAATCGAGCTCCTGATCCCCACCTCTTCCGTCGCGAAAACGCCGCCGCCGTCAGCGTCCACCCCCGAGGTTGAGTTTGCCGTAACCGTGCTGTTGGCCAGGACCAGACTGCCCGCGATGATGCCGCCGCCCGATGCAGAATTTCCGGCGGTTGAGTTATCCGACAAGGTGCTGTTCAACACCCCCGCTGTGGCAGCGGCAATTCCGCCGCCCGCCGAGTCTTCGCCCGCCGTCGAGTTCCCGGAGACAGTGCTGTTGACCAGAGCCAGCACGCTGTTCGCGGCGCCACTGACCGCGAGTATGGCACCCCCAGGTGCGAAATCGCCAGTGGTCGCGTTGCCGGACACAGTGCTGTTCTGAATCAACAGGAAGCCGTCTGACACGAACCGCACGGCGCCGCCGCCATGCGTGAGGTCCTCAAAGTCCAGGCCGTCTCCGACAGTGAGTCCGCCGGTCAGCGTCAGACTGTCGAGTGTCACATTTCCGGCGGCCTCCAGAATGTTGAAGATGCGGGAATTCTGTTGCGCGTCGATCACCGTGTTCAGTGCGCCGAGGCCTGCAATCGTCACCGTGTCTGTGATGACCAGTTCACCCAACTGTAAGACGAAAACAGGGCCAAACGATTCGGGTGTATCAAACTCGATCCGCTGCTCTCCTGTGTTTTCGTTGGCGATCGCGATCGCTTCTCGCAGACTCGTCAAACCGTCGTCAGGGTCAACAATGTCGTCCGCCGTCGTTACCACAATCAATCTGTCATCGTTCAATATGACTCCGGCGGCCGTCTCCTGAATGATGCGGACCGTGACGTCGTCGGTCGTCAATCCACTCAGCCGCCCGATGACCGTCTCATCCGCTTCGTCGCTCGTGTCGTCATTTACCGTGACGGTGGCCGTCAGAACGGTATCGCCTGGTTGAAATACCAGGGTTTGAGTGGCCGGCGGCTGATAGTCCCCATCGGCCGCCGTGGCGGTGCCGTCCTCGATCGAGAGGTCCACACTGACCACCTCGGCACTGGGAGCCGACAGGCTGACTGTGAATTCAAGCGAACCAGTCGCCTCATCGACGGATTCACCTGTAATTGACAGTTCAATAATGTCGAGGACATTGATGGTGAAGTCGGCCGTTAACGCGACGGCTACGCCATCGCTCGCTTCGACGGTGATTTTGTGGCTCGTCGAGGACTCGAAGTCCAGCTGCGATTCGTTCGCCACGCTGACTACGCCGGTGCTGGAGTCGATCGCGAAACGTCCGTTGGCGCTGTCGACCAGTCGGTAAGTGACTGTCGAGTTGTCGATATCCGTCGAAGAAGCAGTGATGCCGACCGTGAAACCGTTTGACGCGTCTTCGACGACTTCGTTTGTTGCTGAGTCCACATCGACTGGTTGCGTCGGGGCGTCGTTAACCGGGGTGACGTCGATCAGGACGGTGACTGGAGTACTGGTCAAAGCCGCTCCGGCCGTATCGTCATCCGTCACGGTGAAAGAAAAACTGTCGCTACCGAAAAAATTGACGTCTGGTGTGTAGGTGACTTCTCCGGTTGCTGGATTCAACCCACTGAGTGTTCCATTCATCGGCGGGGTGTTGATAGCAAAGGTGAGGTTCTGGTCGAGGGCGAAATCTCCATCATCGCCGGTAAGAGTAATTGGAAGATCCACGTCCTCGGCAGTCGTCACTGTCTGGGTATTACCAAACGGAATATCGTTTGCGTCAACCTCTAGGAACAGCGGAACTCCTCGTTCTAACTCTTCAGCGCTTCCGATTTGGGTAACTCCGCCATCGCGGGCAATTGCGGTGAACTCCGTGCTTCCCTCGGGAACGAGCGTTGCGTAGACCTGATTAGGTGCAAGCGTTCCGAGCGCTGCCGGACCGCTTCCTCCAAATCGCGGATTATGAACGAATCCGCCCTGCAGCAGAGCTAGTGCGGCGTGACCGCCCACCGAGAGTTGCGGATTCAAGAGCGTTCCGTCCGTCAGATTGGCGAATACCAGAAGATCGTAGCCTTCAAATTCGTCCGGCCCGCTGTCGAGCAGCAACAACGCTGCGGATGCGGACGCGGGAGCATCCGCCAATTGCGAGAAGTCGGCTGTCGTCAGTCCGGCCAGCAAGCCATAAGCTTCCGCTCCGCCAATCAAGTCTGGCAAGTAGGGCGTCAGCGGAGCGCCTTCGATAAATGGATTGACATTGCGAGGTCCAACAGTGCTGACCTCGTCGGACAACGAAACATTTGCCTGGAAGGGAAGAATTCCTGTGTTGTTGCCATAGATGAACCGGCCGTTTTCGCCATCGACACCGCCGCTCCCGCCGCTCGCAAACAGCGCAACGGTCGAGCCTTCCAGTACAGAACCGACCAGCTTCACGGTCCCGGCCGCGCCACCACCGCCTGCTGCTCCATCTCCGCCGTCGCCGCCAGCTCCGCCGTTCGCGCCCTGGCCACCAACCCCGCCCGCACCGCCGTCCGAGCCACATCCTTCGCAGTTGTTTTGGGTGTCACCAATGTCACCTAAACCTGAAAAAGAAGGCTCAGTACGCGGGCCGCCAATCGCTCCGGGATTTCCCGGCTCCAGGTCAATTTCTCCGGGCATTCCGGCCACCACCGGAGAACTACTGCCGCCTGTCACGATGAACGACCCGCCCACGGTGAACCGTCCCAGAGCGACGATCTCGATCGCACCGCCACCGCCGCCGCCAGTACTGCCGCTGGCTCCAACACCGCCTTGCGAACCGGCTCGCCCATTCCCGCCGCTCCCGCCGGTGCTGCCATTCGCTCCGCTGGAAAATAGGCCGCCATGACCACCGCCACCACCGCCAGCACCTCCACCGCCGCCACCACCACCGGCACCGCCGCCTCCGCCGCCACTTCCACCCGCCCCGCCACCGCTGCCGCCGGAGAGCGTTACCCCTGTCCCTTGATTTTGCCCACTCCCTCCAACGAATCCGTTCCCTCCGTCACGACCGTTTCCGAATTCAGCGTCGCCAGACAAAGGATCCCGAAATCCAACTCCACCAGTACCTCCGTCCTCCCCGTACCGCCTGGTAGGCTGGATGGTATTCAAAGATTGGCCACTTGCACCTTGTGTTCCACCGGCTCCGAAAAGACCGCCACTGCCAGCAAATCCTCCCAGGCCACCGACGCCGCCTCCCGGAGAGTTGACACCTGACTGACCGGCACCACCGGCCATGCCGATGGTTCCCGAAGTACCCGGCTGTCCGGACGTCCCTGGGGCGCCGCGGAAGCCTGCCACTCCGGGCAGCCCGTTGCCAAAGTCTGAGTCACCGCCCTGGCCACCACCACCACCGAACCCACCAAGTCCACCTGCTCCGCCAGTGCCACCAGCGCCGCCACCGCCGGACTGGCCTCCAGAACCGCCACCTGGCCCTGGCGCAGATAGCCCCGCTGAGAAATTAAAAGCAGCTCCCGGTGCAATGGTCACATCGTTGCCGACGAGCAGCGAAACGGCCGGACCATTGCGAGACGCCGCAAAGATGTCAGTGCGCGGAATATTCAAATCGCCCTGGATTCGAAACTGAGCCACGCCGCCCACGACCGACGCGGTGAAGGGAACTCCATAGATGGCGTTCGGGTCGTTGTCGCCATCGCCCACGACGGTAAGAGATTCGGTGTTGATGAAGACAAGATTTTCACCGGAAATGACGTTGGATTCGATTCCCGAAACCTCGATGGATACTTCCGCTGTGGAAGTGGAGACTCCGTCGCTAACCGTATATTGAAACGTATCTGTCAGCGATTCCCCGAGCAAAAGGTTGTCCAGGCGGCTCGACGGTAATGGATCATAGAGAAACGTGCCGTCGGCGTTCACGGTGACTTCCGCACCCAGGTTGGTCGTCACAGGAGTTCCTGGCGCTGAACCATTAACATCGACCACGCTCAGGGTTTCGGGGAGGAAGCCATCGTTGTTGAGCAGAGAGCTTGAACTAATGACTGGATTATCGAACAGGCCGAACTGAGTGTCACCGTTAAAAGTCCCCTGTCCGCTGCGCCGCAAAGCGATTTCGCCAGCAGTCCAGTCGGGATTCGTAAACGTGGTCGAAAACACGTTGTTTGAATTGGTGCCGTCCGTCAACGTGATCGTGAAGACGCCGGTCGCGGCATCCACTTCGACCGCCAGGTTGTGACGAACGGAAGAAGCAACAGGGAATAAGTTCTGGTTGCCGAATCCACCAGGTCCTTCCACACGTAGCAGGCCAGTCACCGTCCCCGGATGAAAGACGATATTGTTTTCGCCGATCCGTAGCCCGACATTGAAAACTCCCGGAAAGGCGGTAGCCCCACCGATGTCGGCGGAGACGCGAAGACTGCCTGAATAGTCGCCCAGCACGATTTCCTGAACGGTATCCCCCGCTGGACCCGTCAAATGGGCCGCGCCGCCGAAGACCGCGATGTCGCCTCCATCGGGCGCGCGGAAATCAAGCGGCGCGTAGGTGTTTTCAAATCCAAATTTGCCGTTAACAACACTGGTGTCAAACGTTTCAGAAAACACTTCAACTGACGAAACAGGTGAATCCTCGTCGGTGCTGAGTAGATCGGGAGCGACCGTAAGTGTTGTCAACAATTGGCGCTGTTCAAGTGGTTCAGCCGATCGTCCATTGCGGCGACGAACACCCCGTCGTTTGTTGTTCTGGAGGCGGGCGTACGATTTGATTCGGTTCAGGAAATTGTTTCGGAAACTCAGCATGTGTTATCCTTTCGGGTTGGCTTTCTAACCGTGGATAACATTCCGGCTCGACAGACGACACGAATTCCGGAGTTGTCCGAGAATATTGCCCGCTGAATCCAAATGGTTGATCTGGTTGACGCTTAAACTGCGCGCAACTTAAGTTCAGAACAGGTGTTAGGCGAGATGGCGGCAATGGCGAACGACGAGTCGATTGATTTGCTGGACCGAGTTCGGGGCGGCGACGAACAGGCAGCGACCGATCTGTTTGATCGTTTCGTTGAGCGTTTAATCAAGCTGGCGCACAGCCGCCTGTCGAATAAACTCCGACGTCGCGTCGATGCCGAAGACGTCGTTCAGTCTGTGTACCGCAGTTTTTTTTCAAACGCGCAGGACGGTCGTTATCAGCTTCAACAGAGCGGTGATCTCTGGCGCCTGCTGGCAGCCATCACGATCAACAAATTGCGAAATCAGGCACGGCATGGTAAAGCGGCAAAGCGGTCAGTCGGGGCCGAAGAGAGTTTCGCTGGAAACGACAGCGTGATGGGGATCGCTCCCGAAGCCGTGTGCAATGATCCGTCGCCCGAAGAACTCAGTGTGCTGCTGGAGGAGCTTGAATCTGAGATGAGCGACCTGTCGCCACTGAAGCGCGAGATTGTCGAACTACGACTTCAAGGTCATTCGAACGAAGAGGTCGCCGGCGTCGTCCAATGCACCGAACGAACCGTGCAGCGGACGCTGAAGCAGTTGAGAGAACGTCTCGAAGCGAGGCTGCTGGGCAACAAATGACCAAGCCAACGTTTCGTGAAAGCGACTTTGAATCGCAGTTGGAGGCATTCGACCAGGCATGGCAGGGAAGCCGGCCGCCAGCGATCGACGATTTTCTGCCGCCGCTCGATGTCACTTCTTCCGCCGGCTATGGCCGACGTGAGCTGCTGGTCGAACTCGTCATGATCGATCTGGAATGCCGCTGGCGACGAGGGCTGTCAACTGGTGATTTGACACTCGATGAAGCAGTTGCCGTCGCTTTGCCAGACAAGCCGCTGGTGGACGACTATCTCGAAGTGTATCCCGATCTCGAAGCCGGCGATGAGCTGTTTATTCAACTGGTGACGCAGGAATATCAGGTTCGGCATCGTTGGGGAGACCGGCCGCTCCAGGACACCTTCGTCAGCCGGTTTCCGCAGCTTTCGGATTCGCTGCCTGCGGCCCTGACGGCGATCGATCGTCAACTCGGTGCATCACTCGGACGCAATGTTTTGCAGGTAGACACGAACCGGTCAGGCACGAACAGTGACGCAGCAACCGGTCGAAAGAATGCACAATCAGCCTCTGCCAGCGACGGTTCAGAACTGCCGAAAAGTATCGGCCGCTATCGGGTTGTCCGACTGTTGGGCAGAGGTGGTTTCGGGTTGGTCTACCTGGCTCAGGACCACGAACTCGATCGCCGCGTCGCGATTAAGGTCCCACACGAAAAACTGATCGCGTCGTCAGAAGTTGCGGAATTGTATCTGTCCGAAGCTCGCGCCGTCGCGAACCTCGACCATCCGAACATCGTACCGGTTCACGACGTAGGCGCTACGAGCGACTATCCCTGCTTCATTGTTTCGAAGTTCATTGAAGGGACCGATCTGGCGACGAAAATCGGGGAGGCCCGGCTCAGCTTTTTGGAATCCGCGGAAATCGCGGCCACGATCGCCGACGCACTACACCATGCCCACACTCGAAGTGTGGTCCACCGGGACGTCAAGCCTGAAAACATTCTGATCAACCAGACCAGCGAACCGTTTATTGTCGATTTTGGTCTCGCATTGCGCGATCAGGACCTGGGTAAAGGGCCACACTATGCCGGCACGCCAGTCTACATGAGTCCTGAGCAAGCTCGCGGAGAAGGACATCGAGTCGACGGACGCAGTGACATTTTCAGTCTGGGTGCCGTGCTCTACGAAATGCTGGTCGGGCGACCTCCGTTCATGGCCGACACAAGAGCAGAAGTCCTTGAACGGATCGTCTCGCATGAACCCAAGCCACTTCGGCAACTGCGGGACACCATTCCCCCAGAGTTAGAGCGGATTTGCTTGAAGGCGATATCGAAGCCGGCGACGGATCGCTATTTGACGGCTCAGGACATGGCGAATGATCTCCGACATTTTCTGACGTTGCAGACTGAGCGGACAGAGGCCGCCAGCAGTGAAGCTCGCGTGCAGAACGACACGCCCCCTGTCACGTCGGCGTTCGAAAGCTGCCTGATTCGTGTCATTCCCAAGGGCTTGCGGTCATTCGACACGCACGACTCCGACTTCTTTCTGGAGTTATTACCGGGACCTCGCGATCGTGAAGGACTGCCAGACAGCCTGCGGTTCTGGAAACGGCGCATCGAAGAAACCGACCTCGACAACACCTTCTCCGTTGGCTTGCTCTACGGCCCCTCAGGATGTGGCAAGTCGTCGCTGGTCAAAGCTGGACTGCTGCCGCAGCTCTCATCAAATGTGATCCCAATCTACATCGAGACCACACCCGACGAGACCGAGACACGCTTGCTGTATGGGTTGCGGAAGCGATGCCCTGAACTGGAGGACAATCTGAGTCTCAAGGAAATGCTGGCAGCATTGCGGCGAGGCCACGGCGTCCCGGACGGCAACAAAGTGCTCATCGTGCTTGACCAGTTCGAACAGTGGTTGCATGGCAACAGGAACAGCCCGAACAGTGAGCTGGTGCAGTCACTTCGCCAGTGCGACGGTGGTCGAGCGCAGTGCATTGTCATGGTGCGAGACGATTTCTGGATGGCAGCGACCCGCTTCATGCGGGAATTGGAAGTTCGACTCGTTGAGGGCCAGAACTCGGCGGTTGTCGATCTCTTTGACCTGGACCACGCCCGGAAAGTGCTGGCCGCGTATGGCCATGCTTTTGATCGCTTGCCCGAACGACGTGATGCCATCACTGCCGACCAGAGTTCATTTCTGAATCAGGCCGTCGACGGACTGGCCGACGACGGGAGGGTCATCTGTGTTCGCCTGGCCCTCTTCGCCGAAATGATGAAAGGCAAATCCTGGACACCCCCGACGCTCCGGGAAGTGGGCGGCACGATGGGCGTGGGGGTCACATTTCTGGAAGAGACATTCACCGCTTCAACCGCACCGCCGCAGCATCGCTATCATCAGAAAGCCGCCCGCGCTGTCCTGCAAGCCTTACTTCCCGACCTGAGTGTGGACATCAAAGGCCGAATGCGGTCGTACGACGAACTCCTGCAAGCATCCGGTTAGGATCAGTCCCGAAATAACTTCCCGATTTCCGTTGCCTTGTTTGACCCGAAGCCGCAGGCGATGGTGTTTCGAATGCGTGCCAGCGTCTGAAACGCGGGCGCCTTCGGCTTGCGGTCAAACAAGGAACTTATTTCGGGACAATTCCTTACGCGTCTCGCCCCCAGGACTTCGACGAGTTGATCAACATCCTCGACAGTGAACTCCGCCTGATCACGCCAACCGATTTGCAGGGCATCGAGAGCAAGCCGGATTCGCAGACCTCGGTCGAGCACGGACAACGCTACTATCAAATCACTCACGACTATCTGGTGCCGTCCTTGCGCGACTGGCTGACACGCATGCTGAAGGAATCCAGAAAAGGACGAGCCGAACTGCGACTGGCAGAGCGGTCGACAGTCTGGAATGCCAAGCCGGAAAATCGCCACCTGCCGTCATGGTGGGAGAATCTCAACATTCGCCTGTTCACGAACAGAGCGACGTGGACCGAGCGACAACGAAAGATGATGGGCGAGGCACGTCGAGTACACGGGATTCGTTCCGCGCTCATCGCGGTCCTGCTGATGGCCGCCGTTCTGGGCGGACTCGCGATTCGCAATAACATCGACAAGCGGCAACGGGAACTCGTTACTCAGAAACAGGAAGAGCAGAACGACGCCGAAGCCAGCCGTCTCGTGGAAGGTCTGCTGCAAGCGGACACGTCGCAGGTGAAGGTAATCATCGAGAATCTGTCCGACTATCGGAAGTGGGCGAACGACGATCTGAAGGTGGCATTTGCCGAATCCCCCGACAGTTCCAATGCCCGGCTCCATGCAGCACTGGCGCTGTTGCAGGAAGACAAGGCGGTGCTGCCATTCCTCAAGGAGCGGTTGCTGACTGTTTCTCCCGTTCAGTTTGGGCCGGTGCGGAACTTCCTCGAACCCCAGAAGACCGAACTTGTCTCCGGCTACTGGAAGATTGCAACTGATGGCGGTCAAGACTCGGCTCGGCGTTTTCAGGCCGCGAGTGCTCTGGCGAGTTACGACGCGGAGAACGAGCGTTGGCAGGACGGAGAGTTTCGCGAGTTCGTTGCCGATCATCTGGTCAACGTCCTGCCTTCAGAATTGCTGCCGTGGCGCAACGCTCTGCGTCCGATCAAGAAGCATCTGACCGCTCCACTGGCTGCCATCTACCGCAACGACAACAAGGGCGAACAGGTCCGTGGCTTCGCGACAGATACGCTGGCCGATTATCTGAGTGATGATGCCGACGGCCTCTTCGATCTACTGGCAGATGCCAACCAGATGCAGTTTGGACCTGTCTTCGACAAACTGGCACTCCATGAAGAACGGGCAGTTGAACTCGGTAACATCGAAGTCAGCAGAGAATTGTACGAGCGGGAAAACGAAACGCTGTTGATGCGTCAGGCGAACGCGGCCGTCATGCTGCTGCGAATGAATGCAGCAGATCAGGTCTGGCGGCTATTGAAGCACAGCCCTGATCCGAGGGTTCGTAGTTACATCATTCACTGGCTGAGTCCGCGGGGTGGCGATCCGCAAACAATCGCGGCTCGCTACCAACACGAGAGTGACGTTTCGATCAAGCGAGCCTTGCTGATCTGCCTCGGCGAGTTCGACCAGTCCCGGCTCTCTGAGAATGATCGAGCTTCACTGATCGAAACACTTTTCACCGTCTACCGAAGCGAACCCGATGCGGGACTGCACGGTGCCGCCGAATGGCTGCTGCGGAAGTGGGGACAAGGCGAGCAGGTCGCTGCAATCGACAAAGAATTGCAACAGACCGAAGAACAACTCATCGCCGATGAGGCCAGGAAGAAGCAATGGTATGTCAACGGACAGGGCCAGACCTTCGTGGTTCTCGACGCCGGAGAATTTGAGATGGGCTCGCCGGAATCGGAAGCCGGTCGTAATCAAAACGAAGTCCTGCATCAGCGACGAATAGGCAGACGCTTTGCGATTTCAAGCAAAGAAGTGACGAAGGCACAGTGGCGAGAGTTCGACAAGACAGCCAACATCTGGTCGGTGGATCAAAAGCACTTGGAAACTCACATCCACACCGACGATTCACCAATGGTCGCCATGACCTGGTACGAAGCGACTCAATACTGCAACTGGTTAAGCGAGCAGGAAGGCATCCCGGACGACCAGTGGTGCTATGAGACGAATGAGAGCCACAGATACGGTCCCGGTATGAAAGCCAGGGAAAACTTTCTGGAGTTGAGCGGTTACCGATTGCCCACGGAAGCCGAATGGGAGTTCGCCAGTCGTGCGGGCACGAAAACCAGTCGATGTTACGGACACAATGAGTCGTTGTTGCCGAAGTACGCCTGGTATCTGGCCAATGCTGAAAACCACGCCTGGCCGGTGGCGAGTTTGAAACCGAACGACTTCGGCCTGTTCGACATGCACGGTAACGCCATCGAATGGTGCTACGATCTTCTCACAGGCTATCCGGCTTTTGCCGAAGATTCTCCGAGCACCGGCGCGGTTTCTGGGACTGCCAGGCGCTTGCTGCGTGGCGGATCGTTTTACACTCAGCAGTCGGGCGTCCGATCCGCACAGCGTGTGCTCTATCAACCGACGCTCCGCGACGGCGCCGTCGGTTTCCGCCCGGCAAGAACTCTACCGCTCGTCGCCCCTGCTTCCCGTTGAGGCATGGCCTCAAAACAACTTCCCACCATGGCTCCGTACTCCGTGCGGAATGCCCCGTCGGAAAGCGCCCGGCGGGCTGACGGGACGGAGTCGCGCGCGACAGAAAATTCGTGATCCACGAGGACGGTCTGGATTTTCAGCGGGCGTCGCCGGGACGTGAAGCGTCTCGCATCAACCGAGGGGCTGATTCCCGGTAGTTTGAAGCCTACTTCTTTCCGGCCGTTGTGCGGGAACACTTCAGATTCCGCTCGCTCAAATCTGCGGTAATGCGCTTTGGCAGCATTTTTCAGAATTCCTGTCGGCTGTCGAGTGCAAAAGTTATCTACGTTTCGACGGCCTTCGGAAGCAGTGGCTGGTAACGCCAGCTTCCAATGCGATGGCGGGGTCCACGCCAACCGTTCGAGTGAGCAGTGCGGTGGACACTTAAGCAACTCAAGGAGCGTTTTGACAAGAGACCGTTGGGCGAGTCGATTGGTTGAAATGACAAAACAGACCTTCACCGAAAACGATTTCGAAGAGCGAGTGGAGCGGTTTGATCAGGCGTGGCAAAAGAGTTCGCCACCGGCGATCGACGATTTTCTGCCACGCGTCACTGCGCCAACCAAAACGGGATTCGGCCGCGGCGAATTGCTCGTCGAACTCGTCATGATCGACCTTGAATGCCGCTGGCGGCGAGAGCTGCCAACTGGTGATTTGACACTCGATGAAGCAGTTGCCGCCGTTTTGCCAGAGAAGCCGCAGTTGCCAGAAAAACCACTGTTGGAAGATTACCTCAAGCTGTATCCCGATTTGAGGACGCCTGCTGAGCTGCCAGTGGAACTTGTTGCGCAGGAGTATGAGGTACGGCATCGTTGGGGAGATCAGCCGTGTTGCTCAACATTCGTCAGTCGCTTTCCAGAACTCGGGGATTTACTGGCGTCGGTTCTGACGAAGATGGACCGTCAACGCAAACAAACGCCCGTGCGAATTCAATTCGAAGATTCACAGACACTCTCAGCAGGTCTGAGCGATCATTCGGTCAACGGACCACCGGAACCTCCGACACATATTGGGCGATATCGTGTCGATCAACTGTTGGGTCATGGTGGTTTCGGACTCGTGTACCTGGCATACGACGATCAGTTGGATCGTCCGGTGGCGGTTAAAGTCCCTCACGCCAAACGTGTTTCATGTGTAGATGATGCAGCGCCCTACCTGGCAGAAGCTCGTACGGTCGCGAACCTTGATCATCCAAACATCGTGCCGGTTCACGACGTTGGCAGTACGAGCAAGTTTCCCTGCTTTGTGGTTTCCAGGTTGATCGACGGCACCGATCTGGCAACGGCGACGAAAGATCGGCGCTTGAGCCTCATCGAAGCCACGAGTTTAGTTGCGACAATCGCCGACGCGTTGCACTACGCACACGAGCAGGGAATCATTCACTGCGACATCAAACCTGGCAATATTCTGATCGATACTGATGGCAAACCGTTCCTGGTCGATTTCGGTTTGGCTTCGCAGGTACGAGACGCGGGACAGGAACCGAAGTTCGCCGGGACGCCGGGCTTCATGAGTCCCGAACAGGCTCGTGGCGAAGGTGACCAGGTCGACGGCAGAAGTGACATTTTCAGCCTGGGCATCGTCCTCTACGAACTCCTCACCGGACAGCGGTCGTACTCTGCAAGTAGTTATCTGGATTACATCGACCAGGTGACTAACCACGAGCCTCAGGCACTTCACGAATTCGACGATACAATCCCCGAGGAACTTCAGCGGATTTGCTACAAGGCAATATCTAAACAGGCTTCCAATCGATATTGCACAGCAAGAGACCTGGCAGACGATCTGCATCACTTCGATGGACAGGCCGTCTCGGCAAATCCAGCACAGCTCTTGCTGGTCGACGACAACACGACAAACCTGCAGGTGCTGTCGCAGATTCTGGCGAGTCAGGGGCATCGGTTATTGATTGCGAAGAGCGGCGAAAGCGCGGTCTCAATCGCTCGCAAAGCGCGGCCGGATCTGATTCTGTTGGACATTATGATGCCGGGGATTGACGGCTTTGAGACCTGCCGGCTGCTCAAAGAAGATCCTGCGACTCGCGATTCAGTGGTGATATTCCTTTCGGCGCGTTGCGAAGTATCCGACAAAGTCCGCGGACTGGAATTGGGCGCTGTCGATTACATCACCAAGCCATTCCAGGCGGAAGAGGTGATCGCGCGTGTGCGTACCCAACTGAAGAACCGTCCCATCGAAGCAATGCCGCCCGACCATCAGGCGACCTGTAAGGGCATGAGCGAATGAATCGAGAAATTGGAGACGAACTGCAGGAGATTCAACCAATCGGCCCCATATTCCGTTGCTCGGATTTCGCTGAAGCGCCGGAAATTCCGGAAGAGATGCTGGCACGGTGGAGGACAACGGCCAATCTGATGGCGGAGATCGCCGGAGTCCCCACGGGCGTTATTACGCGAGTGCATCCGACTCAACTCGAAGTTCTCGTTGCGTGTGACCGTGAAGACAATCCTTACAAGCAAGGACTGCGTGCCGACCTGAACACGGGAATGTGCTGTGAGACCGTCATGCAGGAACGCACCCAACTGTTGGTGCCCAACGCGCTGAAGGATCCGGAATGGGCCGACAACCCGAACGTCTCCCTCGGGCTGATTTCCTATCTGGGTTTTCCGTTGCAGTGGGACAGCGGCGAAGTCTTCGGGACGATCTGCGTTCTGGACAATAAGGAAAATGCTTTTGGAAGCACTTATCAGAAATTGCTTGAAACGTTTAAGCACGCCGTCGAGTCGGACCTCAAACTCGTAACGCAGATGGCTGAACGCAGACGCGAAAATGTGGAAGTGGAACACTTGCTGACCGATCGCCGTCATCTTCTGACCCTGATCGAGTCGACAAGCGACTTCGTCGGAATGGCAAGCCTCTCCGGCGAAGTTAAGTACATCAACCCGGCGGGCATGGCGATGCTTGGGCGAGCGAGTGAAGACTATCGCGAATTGACAGTGGCCGACACGCATCCTGAACAGGACACGCAGACGCTTTTTAATGTCGCCCAGCCGACGTTGAAAGAACGCGGAATCTGGAACGGCGAATTGTCGATGATCCACCGAGACGGCTCTTTGATCCCAGTTTCCATGGTTCTCGTCTTATTTCGCCGCGTCGGTCGACAAAACCGGAGGCAAATAGCATCGAAGCTAACTCGCAGAAGCTGGACAACCCGACGCGTCAAGGCGGCTCGCCAAAGTGCAGCAGATGTGGCAGACCTTAGCACCTGTGCGCGACATCGACGGCAATGCCGTTCTGGAGTTGAAGCCAGCCCAGTGCGCGCGGGATCGTATCAGGTGTAACTCTCAGACTAACCGACCGCGTGGTATACTCGGCGGCTATCGACCGGATGAACAGGCCACGATGAACTTCCATCCGGAACGTGACCGCAGGGGCTTTCACGGTTCCCTCATTCCCCAACGAAATGAGAATCTGATGATGCGTAGACGCTATAGACCATGGCAGTTGGCCATAGTGATTATGTCGACGACGTGTGCGTTACCGCCATATCGGTCAGCCCTAAGCGATGAGCACGCCACAACTACAGTCGAATCAGCGAGCAAGCGGCCGAACATCATGTTCATCATGGTCGACGATATGGGGTATGGCGACCTGCCGACTTACGGCGCGAGGGACGTTCGGACTCCGAATCTCGATCGCTTTGCCTCACAGGGAGTTCGACTGACCAGTTACTACGCGGCTGGTGCCGAGTGCACGCCGACTCGGACGGCACTGCTGACGGGTCGGTATCCGCAACGGGCTGGCGGCATGGAGTGTGCCATCGGGACCGGCAACGTCGGTCGCTACGACGACGCCATCCGCCTGCGTGAAACACACGATCTGGGTCTGCCTGCTGAGCAGTCCGTGCTCGCTTCCTCGCTGAAGAATGCTGGTTACCAGACGGTCGTCTTCGGCAAATGGCACCTTGGCTACGAGCCGAAGCATCACCCACTGAATCATGGATTCGATCAGTTCTTCGGGTTTCTCGGCGGGTACGTCGATTACTATCGGCATCGCGAGTTCTCGGATCTGGATGTCTTGTTCGAAGAACGAAAGCCGGTTGAAGCGGAAGGCTACATGACTAAGCTGATCACCGACCGCGCCATCCAGTTTGTCGACGCCTCTTCGAAGGATGCCCCATTTTTTCTTTACGTCGCCTTCAGCGTTCCGCATTTCCCGTTTCAGCCACCCGGCATCGATTCCGGAAAGATGGTTGCCAAAGAAGAACTCACCAAGGGAACCCGGAAGAATTACGTGGCAATGCTTGAAGATATGGATCGCGAAGTCGGTCGCCTTCTCTCGTCACTCGAAAAGCGTGGACTGACAGAAAACACGCTCGTGGTATTCGCAAGCGACCACGGAGCCATCTCGCCGGGCAGCAATGCTCCGTTTCGAGGATTCAAGAGCGGCCTGTTCGAAGGCGGAATCCGAACCGCCTGCATGATTCGCTGGCCAGGGCACCTGCCCTCTGGTGTCGTTTCCGACCAGCCCGCCATCACGATGGACCTGACGACTTCGTTCATCAACGCCGGTAGTGGCAAGACTCCGGACGGTTACAAGTCGGATGGAATCGACATCATCCAGCATCTCTCGAACAAAAAGCCAATTCCGCAACGCACTCTGGCCTGGAGAGCCAAACGTGGCGACCGAGTCTGGCGAGCCATCCGTCACGCCGACTGGAAACTCGTCACACGACTTGAAGACGGCAAATCGGAGCAATGGCTTTTCAACCTGAATAAAGATTCCGCCGAACAGGTCGATCAGTCCGAGAATCAGCCGCGACGTAAAGAAAAACTCGTCAGACTCCTGACCGACTGGGAAGCAGAAACGAAGTCTTCACGCTGATTGAGGTTCAGGCGAGGATCCCGTCAACGACTGTCCCACCGACGTCGGTGAGACTTTCCTGGCGGCCCTGATGGAAGTACGTCAGCCGTTCATGGTCAAGCCCCATCAGATGCAGAATCGTCGCGTGCAGATCGTGCAGATGGACGGGGTTCGTTGTCGCCTGGAAACCCAATTCGTCGGTTTCTCCATAACGAATTCCACCTTTGACGCCGGCTCCGGCGAACCACATTGAGTATCCGTAGGGATTGTGATTTCGACCGGGTGCGTCTTTACCCTCGCTGAATGGCATCCTGCCGAATTCGCCGCCCCATACCACCAGCGTCGAGTCCAGCAGGCCTCGCTCTTCCAGATCGGTCAGCAGCGCCGCGATAGGCTGATCGACTTCTGCTCCGTGTTTGCCGTGATTCTTTTCGATGCTCTCGTGCGCGTCCCAGGTATCTTCCAGATGCCCGCCGCCTGAATACAACTGCACGAATCGGACTCCGCGTTCGACGAGACGTCGTGCAACAAGGCAATTGCGGCCGTACTCGTTGGTCGGTTCTTTGCCGATTCCGTAGCTCTCAATCGTCTGCCTGGTTTCCTTCGCGATGTCCACGGCTTCCGGAGCTTCCGACTGCATTCTCCAGGCAAGTTCGTACGACTGAATTCTCGACGCGAGGTCACCGCCGCCTTTGCGAGACTTCATGTGTTGCTCATTGAGCTGCTTCAACAGGTCGAGCTGTTCGCGTTGAACGAGCGCACTCACATGTTCGGGTCCGCGCAGATTGAGAATGGGATCTCCAGTCGGCCGAAACAGCGTTCCCGAAACGGTGGACGGCATAAATCCGCTTGACCAGTTGGGTTGTCCGCTGATCGGTCCGCCGCGTTTGTCGAGCATCACGACGTAGCCAGGCAGACTTTGATTCTCGGTCCCCAGGCCGTACACGCACCACGCTCCCAGCGACGGCCGGCCAATAAACGTCTTGCCCGTGTTGACGGCGACGAGTGCCGAGCCATGCGCATGGCTGTCCGTGTGGCAGGAATTGATGATCGCCAGTTTGTCGGCATGCTTGCGGACGTTCGGAAAGTAGTCCGAAATCAGTTGACCGCATTCGCCACCCGGCCTAAACGGTCGCCACTCCGGCGTCAGATAACCAACTTTGCGGCCTCCCGAGTTGATGTACTCCCGGTCGGCGGGTAATTGCATTCCGGCATACTTTGTCAGCTCCGGCTTATGATCGAACGTGTCGACCTGGCTTGGAGCTCCGTTCATCGTGAGGAAGATACAGGCCTTGGCCTTCGCCGGAAAATGCTGAGCGATCGGCGAAAGCGGACCACTTGACGATGTCTCTGCGGCGTGAGTTTCCGTTCCGAAGAATCCATCACCTTCCAGCAGCGACGTCAGCGCCAACCCCGCGAAACCGACGCCCATATCCCACACGCATTCACGGCGAGACACCCCGCAAGGAAACATTCGCCCTGACAATTTATCGACATCTGCATTCACTGTTCGACTCCGAAAATGGCTGTCGGGCCAGGCATTATTCCCAGGATACGGTAACGACGACTGGCGCATTCGATTGACTGCTCAGTCAACATAGATGAATTCGTTCGAGTTAAGCAGCACGTGGCACAGCGACGACAGAGCCAGCCGTCCGGGATCTTTGTCGTCGCCGAATCGAGACTTCTGCGTGTCGATGTGAGTTTTGCCGAGTGACAACTCGTGCGGCGCTGCGTCACGGCCCAGAGCGAATCGCCAGGCAAGCTTTGATTGTTCGACGGGAGTTTTCGCAAGCGACACGATTCGCGTGGCCAAAGCCGTACTTTGTGCGTGACTGAAGGAGTTATTGAGCAGGGCAAGTGCCTGGGGAGCCACCGTCGTCACATCACGCTTTGCATTGGGCAGCGTCGTGTCGCAAAGATCGAAGGTCGTCATCAGCGGCGGAAGCAGGTGACGTTTCATGTAGATATAGATGCTGCGGCGTTTCTGTTCTTCGGTTGACGACTCGGTCCATGCAGAAGCCTTTCGTGATAGTCCTTCGAGTGCTTCCGGGCTGATCTTCGGCCGGAAGCTTGCACCGCCGAGTCGTAAATCAAGCTGCCCTGCCGCTGTTAACAGCGAATCGCGAAGGGCTTCAGCATCCAGCCGCCGCCTGTCAGCGCGCCAGAGCAAGCGATTCGAAGAATCGGTCTGCGAGTATTCATCATGTTTCGAGTGAATCGTCGACTGCCGCCAGGTATCGGAGTTAAGGATCAGCCGGTGCATTCGTTTGAGAGTCCAGCCACCGGAAACAAACTCGGCGGCAAGCCAGTCGAGCAGCTTCGGATGAGTCGGCGGGTCCCCTCGAAACCCAAAACTATTTGGCGACCGGACGAGCCCCTGCCCGAAATGATGCTGCCACAACCGGTTCACCAGAACTCTGGCCGTGAGTGGATTACTTGAAGACGCGATCCATTTCGCCAGTTGCAGCCGGCGTTGCGTCGTGCTCGCTCCTTCTGGCGGAGCGTCGAAGTCTTTGAACAAAGCAGGAATCGCAGTCAGCGGCGCTGAAGTCACGGCCTGAAGCGGCGTGTGTCGACTCCCATTTTTCAAGACGTGCAGAGGCTTCGGCGACGCAGTGAGGTCCGTCCAGCCGAGCACTTCCGGAAACCCCAGTTCTTCTGCCGACGGGCCGCCGACCAGCTTGCGGTCTCGAGCTTCAATCGGCCCCGGCCAGAACACTGACGCCATGCGGTAGTAGTCGACCTGCGGAATCGGATCGAACTTGTGGTCATGACATCTCGCACACTTAACTGTCAGGCCAAGAAATGCCGACGACGTGGTGTGTACCAGGTCTTCGAGCCGCTCGTACTTGTAGTCCTGGTTATCGTTCGGCTCGTCGTTCCAGGTGCCGAGCATCAGGAAACCGGTGGCGGTAACGCTCTTGATATCCCGGTCGGGGATCTCGTCACCGGCCAGTTGATGCATCACGAACTGGTCGTAAGGCATGTCCGAGTTCAACGCATCGATCACCCAGTCACGATACTTCCAGGCAAACGGCTTATTCTGATCGCGTTCGTAGCCGGACGTTTCCGCGTAACGAACGACGTCCAGCCAGTACCGCCCCCACCGTTCGCCATAATGCGGCGAGTCGAGCAATGAATCCACCAGCGTCCGCCAGGCTTCTGGTGACTCATCCGCCACGAACGATTCGGTTTGCTCAAAACTCGGCGGAAGTCCGATCACGTCATAGTAAAGCCGCCGAATCAACGTCCGACGATTGGCAACTGGAGCCGGTTCGAAACCGTGCGTCGCAAGCTTTGCGGCAATGAACGCGTCGATTGGATTGTCTCGAACCGGCGCCACTTCAGGGACTGCCGGTCGCACAACCGGCTGCAGAGACCACCAGTCCCGACCACCTCGGACGTCACTGGTCGACTCATACTGATCCAGCGTCCGTCCATCAGGCCACTTGGCCCCTGCTGCAACCCATTCGCTAAGGATTCGAATCTCATCGTCGGGCAGTTGGCGACTTTCACCTCGCTGCTCAGGCGGCATCTCTCCGGCAACGACCCGTTGCAACAGAAGACTGCCATGCGGCTTCGTCAGCGACAACGCGCCGCCACCATCACCACCTCTCAACGTATTGGCACGGGTCGTCAGAACTAGACCGCCCATCG
>Ga0316208_1000799_pt1 | contig 34237 bp, 32 predicted proteins | sample 3monopyrite_MG_FD_204944 | JGI IMG/M metagenome (GOLD analysis project Ga0316208, IMG submission 204944) | Microbial mat bacterial communities from mineral coupon in-situ incubated in ocean water Damariscotta River, Maine, United States -... | ecosystem: Environmental > Aquatic > Marine >...
TTATTTTGGGCATTCATATATAATATCATTGGAATACCGATTGCAGCAGGCGTTTTGTATCCCGTAAATGGATTTTTATTGGACCCAATGATTGCGGGAATGGCAATGGCTTTCAGTAGCGTATCTGTAGTTCTAAATAGCTTAAGGCTTAAACGAGTAAAACTTTAAGATTAATTATAAATTCAAATACTATGAAAACTTTAAAATTTAAAACAAATATCAATTGTGGTGGTTGTGTATCAAAAGTAACCCCTTTTTTAAACAAACAAGATGGTGTTGAAAGCTGGGAAGTTGATACTGCGAATCCAGATAAAATTCTAACGGTAGAAAGTGATGGTGCCTCAGAAGAAGATGTAAAAGCTACTTTGCAAAAAGTAGGATTTAAGGCAAAGTCCTTAGAGTAATACCTTTAAATAAATTAATATGAGTTACGTTATTCTCTTAAGTGTCATTCTTCTTTTGGTTGTTCACTTTTATAGAAAAGCACAGCGACAAAAGGTGCAGCCTTTCCCAAAGCATTGGCACAGTCTGTTGTTAGATAATGTGCTCTACTATCGTAATCTTTCAAAGGAAAGGCAAGTAGCTTTTCAGCAGCGAATGATGCAATTTTTAAGTGAAGTCTATATTGATGGCGTACAATTGGAATTGCAAGAGCTCGACAAGATTTTAATTGCTGCGAGTGCAGTAATACCTGTTTTTGGCTTTAAAGAATGGCATTACACCAATTTAAGTGGAATTCTACTGTATCCGGATAACTTCAACGAGGATATGCAATTTGGCAGCAAAGATAATTCGCGTAATATTGGAGGAATTGTTGGGAATGGACGTTTCGAGAAGCAAATGATTTTATCTAAAAAAGCATTATATCACGGTTTTAAAAACACAACTGATAAAAGTAATACTGGCATACACGAATTTGTGCATCTTATTGATAAATTAGACGAGAGAACAGATGGTGTGCCAGAACGATTATTAGAACATCAATATGCCATACCTTGGTTGAATTTAATCCATAAGGAAATAGAAGCGATAAATGATAATCATTCTGATATCCGAAAATACGGAGGTACAAATCAGGCTGAATTTTTTGCAGTAGCTTCAGAATATTTTTTTGAACGTCCAGACTTGCTTAAAAAGAAACATCCAGAACTGTATAAAATATTGGTGAAGTGTTTTAATCAAAGACTAGCAAATCCAATTAAAAATTAACTACGCTATCCAAAGCATCATCAGCTTCTTTATGAATAAAATTAGCTTGATAATTAAGAGTTGTCTTTAAATCACTGTGACGGTATAGTTTTTGAAGCATCAACGGATGTATTTTGTCGCCAGCGATATTACCAAAAGTATGCCTTGCAATGTGCATAGTAACCTTCTTATCTATTTTTGCCTTTTTCGCAATGGATTTTAGGTTGTCATTGAATTTTTTGGTGGCTGTCTTTCTTTTGTTATAGATGTCTTTTGCATCATCAAGATTCGCTTTTTTTAATTCTGGGAAGACAAAATCCGTTGCATATCTCTTATCATCTCTGTAATAATCCAAAATCTTTAAAACTTTATCGGGAATTTTCAAGGATAGTAACTTTGAGTTTTTGTTCATTCTATAATGCAATCTGTTGTCATATATGTCTGACCACTTTATCCATAGCACATCAGTAACTCGCATTCCTGCAAAATTGAAGCTGAAAAGCCAAACGTTTCTTGTGTGCATTTCGGCTAACGTTAAATTATCAAGAGCCTCTATAGCTCTTACTTCAATAATATTCAATCCAATTTTATTTGTTTCCGGAAACTTAATTTTAATCTTATCACCACCAAAAGGGTATAGTTCTCTACTAACAATTTTTAGCTTTATTGCCCTATTGAACAATAGGCGGATAAATACCAATATATTCATTATTGAAGTTTCTGCTAGAGAATGTTCAACTTTAAGATATATCATCAATTTCTTCAGGAAACGCTCGTCGATTTCCTGAAAGGAAAGTTGTTTGGATTTATTGAATTTTAAAATATAACTTACCAAAGCACTATCTGTGGATAGGCGGTTTAATTTTTCGGCAACTTTTAATTCATCGAGATGTTCTTGGGCAAGTTCAAAAAAGGTAGAAGTATTATCCAATGCGTATAGCTCTTTTTTGATTTGGTTTGCAGAAGCATCTTTGTGTTCTGATTGCAAATCAATAAGTGCTTTATTGGCATCAGAAAGTTCTTGTGATAATAACTTGTTTAAACTATCCGCGTTTTGATTTGATTTTTTTACTCGAATGTTTTTTTCGTCCCAATCCTCTAAGTCGATATAATGACCGACATATTGATATGTTGAGCGACGATTTTTTGTGATACGAATAGCTAGTGGATATAAACCTTTACTGTTCGGTTTTTTGCGTAGTACTATTTTTGCATTTGACGACATAATTGACCTGTTTTGAGTACGAAAGTCAAATCAGGTACAACATAGGTACAACATTGTATTTTGAGCTCATTTTTCGTTGTGCACTTTCGATAAAGGTACAAATTTATTAGGCTTTTTAGGTACAACATAGGTACAACAAATGCTGAAATCAATTGATATTATATGATATCAAAGAAAAGGATATTTTTTATAATCAATTGAAAATGAATGACTTTAGTGTTGTTTCGGCAAATGTACGCTAGACTTAGGATCTGGTGCCGCAAGGCGTGGGGGTTCGACTCCCTTCAGCCGCACTTCATAATCCCTTCTCATTTATGAGAGGGGATTTTTGTTTCTACAACTTGCAGTGTCGACTTCCAACTTTTTTGTATATTTCAGAAACCAATTAAAACAAAAACATATGGGCGTAGGCGGACTAGTAGTAGGAACGATTTTACTTTGCTTATTTATCGCACTAATTATAGAGATAAAAGAGCGTGCCTAAAATCATCCTTACTCAAGAAAATATAAAAGCTTCAGCACGTGCTGAAGCTTTTTTTATTACAATTAATTTTAGGACTAGCTGCTAAATTTACGGTAAATGATTCCAGCCAACATTCCTGTAACTCCGAAGAATACAAGATAGGTCGCAAAATTGATCAGGGTTCCCTGAAAGTCCATCATATTGGAAGTGGCGAAGTCGATTAGCTTTTCGCCTGCACCTATCATGAGTCCCACTAAAGCACCCATACCTAGACCGTCTTTTGCGCTGTATTCGCCTCGACCGTACTTTCCATAAATAGAAGAAAACCCGAAAGCTTGGATGAGACATCCAAGAGCCAGATGAAACCAATCTGGTGTTTCTTTTAATAAGCCTGGTAACATGTTATCTGTCATAAGAGGTTCGGCAATAATTCCCCAAAGCAGGAATCCACCCATCATTCCCCAGATTCCGGTAATAATGGTACTAATAATGTTTGCTTTTGAAAACATAATGTATTGGTTTTAAGGTTGATGCTTAAAAATACAAATTAATTTAACATCTCAATTTTCTACCTATTACAGAAAACCTATCAGTCGCTAAAAATCTGTTTATTTGAGTCTTGCTTAGTGGTGTGTTCGCGATCCGCAATGTGGAAGTAGTTATTGGTCTATCGCAATCCTATAAAACGATGTAATTGATCTTGTCTTCGTTTAGCTATTGGAAGCATATCTCCATTACTCATTTCGCAATAATTGCCTGCGGCTTTATTAATATTGGAAACATGTTTAAGATTAATGATGTAGCTATTATGGGTTCTGAAGAAAATATTCTTATCAATAATTTGTTCGTATTCACCTAAGTTTTTGGTAGCCGTAATGGTCTTATTATTAGTTAGGTGAAATTCTGTATATCTTCCATCACTTTTGAAATAAACGATTTCATCAAACTTTATAAAATCAATTTTATCAATGGAGGGTACCGCAATAAAATCTAACGGGACGTGATTATTGATCGAGTTATAGAGCATACTTACTTGAGCTTCATTTGTAAATTGCTCTTTTTCTAATTCTTTATATGTCACGTTTACGGCGGAAACCAAAGCTTCAATCTCTATTGGTTTTAAAAGATAGTCTGTGGCGTGATATTTAAAAGCTTTTACCGCGTAGTTATTATAGGCAGTAACAAAGATTATTTTAGTTTTTTTATGACTTACCTCTTCCAGAATATCAAAACTGGTACCTTCATCTAAGACAATATCCAAGAATAGTAGTTGAGGTTGTAATTTATCGATAGCAGCAATAGCAGCCGCTTTTGTATTTTCCGAACCAACCACTTCTACAAAAGAACAATACGTGTCGAGATAATGACGCAATAATTTCACGCAATTCTCATCAACATCAACTATAAAAGCACGTATTTTTTCCATGGTTTGATAATCTGATCAAAAGTCGTGGGGAAAATGAATGGGTCGCAAGAAAACTCCATTAAATATACGCAATTTTTAATTTATGACGCTTTCAGTTTTGACTGTCGCCAATAAAAAACTCCCCTTGAATAGGGGAGTTCATAAGATAAAAGGTCTACTATTATTGTTTGATTAACTTCTGCGTAATCGTACCCACTTGAACGAAATAAATGCCTGGAGTGAGATGTGAGATAGCCAATTGTTGGCTCCCTGTTCCCTGTACTTGTTGCGTTAAAATAGTTTTTCCTGCCAAATCATAGATATTAAGTTCTACAAATTCACTAGAAAACTGTGGAGTAATGGTAATTAAATCGCTAGACGGATTTGGATATAAACGAAAGCTATTCTCCAAGTTGATATCACCAACACTTAAGGTTTCACCTTCGGTTACTCGAATGGTCTCATTTATGTTTGGATTTAGAATTTCGTCTACCGTTCCTGAAGGCCACTCGATTACTATTCGATCAATGGCTGTTGCTGTTCCAATACCCACATGCGAAGTAAGCGAGTTTTGTGTACCGTAACTTTCGCCAGAACGAACTTCTCTGGTTTGCATTCCCCACGCACCATAAAATTCAACACGAGCTCCAATTCCATTTACATTACTTTCGTCACCTTCTAAAATAACTTTACTCCAGTTATTCGCATTGGTGTCATTCATAAATACCATATCCGGATCGGGAGAAGGGCCATTAAATCCTTGGGCAAAACCGGCAATAAAATCAATAAAACCGTCATTGTTTAAATCTCCACAGGCAGCAGATTGTATTGTAATCCCACCAGTGTTAAATGGATTTGAAAGTGTACTAAAGGTTTTGTCTCCATTGTTGAGGAACAAACGGTGATCTCCATTTCCACGAAGTGCCGTCATAAGAATATCGATAAATCCGTCGTTGTCAAAATCTTCCATGACTACCTGAATTCCGAATCCTACATTCAACAGTTCGTTCTCTATACCCGAACTTGCGGTAATGTTTGTAAAAGTTCCGTCGCCATTGTTTTCGAAAATTTGGTGATTTTCTTCGTGGTTAACGATTACTACATCAAAATCTCCGTCATTATCGATATCTTCAAAATTCGATGCCCAAGATTGGCGCATAGGTCTTAAACCAATAGCTTCGGCTACTTCAGTAAAATTGTTATTACCGTCATTTTGAAACATAAGATTGAGACGTCTACCATCGGCAGGATCATTTACTCCTTGACGACATTTGGCTATATAAAGATCTAGATCCCCATCATTATCGTAGTCTGTCCAAATAGAACCGTAGTTTCCAGAATTGTCTGAAGGAACCGTACTCTCGGCGTTAATCAAGGCAAGGTCATAAGATAGACCACCAGACCCGTCATTTCTGTACGGGGAAGAGATTCCATCATCATGACATCCAAAAAAATCAACCGATCCATCATTATCAATATCGGCAAAATTGGCATTCTGCAAAAATATGTTTGGTCCACCAAGATTCGTGACCGTGTAGGATGTGCCGTCTCCATTCGCCATAACTACTTTGAGACCGTCATAGGATCCGCCCAATACAATATCGTTATATCCGTTTTCATCTACATCGGCAATCGCCAATCCCCAAGGATTGTCCACATTTCCAACGATCAAACGTTGGAACGTTCCATCGGTTTGCTGAAATTCTATTTCAAGCGAACTACCATTGTCCAAACGAACAACATCATCTAAACCGTCATCATTCATATCGGTAATTGCCATCGCAACGCCTCCCGTGAGTGTAGTTGAGTTTAAACTATTGGTTGCATCTGTAAAACTAACTTGAGCTACAGCTACAGGAACTGCGAGTGCTACAAAAGCGGCACATAGTAATTTTTTTTTCATCATAACATTTTAATTCAAAGGCGAACCTTTTGATTTGAAGGTTAAAAGATACGCACTTTTTTAAAATTGGTTTTTAAAATTAAGAGCCAGAATAATGCTGTATTTTTGAAAAGTGAAGACATCTTACGATATTTTAGTTATAGGAGGAGGAGCTGCAGGTTTTTTTACGGCCATTAATGCCGCAGAAATGGCTCCAAATGCAACCATTGCTATTTTGGAGCGGGGAAAAGAGGTGTTGACTAAAGTGCGAATTTCAGGTGGCGGACGTTGCAATGTAACGCACGCAGATTTCGTTCCTAAATCGCTTTCAGAAAACTATCCAAGAGGCGAAAAAGAACTCTTGGGACCATTCCATAGCTTTATGACGGGAGATACCATCGAATGGTTTGAAAAAAGAGGGGTTGCACTTAAAATTGAAGAAGATGGTCGAATGTTTCCAATTACAGATAACTCACAAACTATAATTGATTGTTTTATTTCAGAAACGAAACGATTAGGAATAGAAGTGATTACCAATTGTTCTGTAAAAGGTTTGAATAAAGAAGAAAATGTTTGGAATGTTACAACAACAGACTCAACCATAGTTGCAGAAAAACTCGTTGTGGCCACGGGAAGTAATCCCAAAATATGGAAGTTGTTAGGTCAATTAGAACACCGAATCATTGCTCCGGTTCCCTCCTTGTTTACTTTTAATATTGAAGACGACAGAATTGCACATCTTCCAGGTATTAGCGCAGAAACAGCGGTAGTTGTTTTAGATGAAAAAGGAAAGCCTATTTTGGAAAGTGAAGGTCCATTACTCATTACGCATTGGGGTATGAGTGGCCCCGCAATTCTTAAGCTTTCTGCATGGGGCGCTCGTTTGTTAGAGCCTTTAAGCTACCGATTTAAAATTAAAGTTAATTGGTTGTTGGATGTTTCTGCCGAATCCTCTTTAGAGCAGTTGTTGGATCTCAAAAAAATAAACCCAAGACAGACCGTATATAAGTATGCGCAATTTGATGTCCCCAAACGTTTGTGGCAGAGCCTCGTTTTAGCTTCGTCTATTTCCGAAACCGAAATTTGGGCCGATGTATCGAAAAAGAAATTACAAGCATTAAGCAAACAACTTACCGAAGGCATATTTCAAGTAAATGGTAAAAGTACGTTTAAAGAAGAGTTTGTTACGGCTGGTGGAGTGGACTTAAAAGAAGTTAATTTTAAGACTTTTGAAAGTAAATTGAATGCGAACCTCTTTTTTGCTGGAGAAGTATTAAATATCGATGCAATTACAGGAGGGTTTAATTTTCAAAATGCATGGACTGGAGGATATCTGGCCGCCAAGGCCCTTGTTAATAGGTGATATAATGAAATGGATATTGATTTTTATTGGATTAACCAATCTCGGTATGGCTCAGAACCTGAATAAACATCTCTGGGAAGAACGAGTTATTTTAATCTTTGCCGACTCGACTGAGAATGAGTTGGCAGACAAGCAATTGCAGTTATTTATGAATCAAAAGGAAGCGTTGAAAGACCGAAATACGGCATTGTATTATTGTAAGAACAATGTATGTGACGTTTATTTTTCACGGCACGTAAAACAATCCCCCAGATCAATGCATCTTGATACGAGTTTTAAAGTTGTGTTGGTAGGTCTCGACGGTGGTATTAAGTACGAATCGCAACAACTTGAAGCGGCACAAGTCTACTTTGGCAAAATCGATAAAATGTATTTGCGGAAACGAGAAATGCAAAAGCGAATCAAGCAAAAAGGATATTGATGACTAGGTACGTTGCATTTCTTCGAGGTATTAACGTTAGCGGACACAAGAAAATTCGGATGGCTGATCTTAGATCCGAATTGAGTTTAGCAGGACTTTCCAATGTTCAAACCTATATACAGAGCGGTAATATTGTATTCGATTATTCCGGAACAAGTGCTGACGCTCGTCGTGTCGTTTTTGAAGTAATTAAATCGAATTACGGTTGGGAGGTGCCTGTATTGGTAAAGACCGCAAGTGATTTGAATTCGATATTAACTGCATGTCCTTTTTCTCAGGAAAAAATGGAGAAGAGTTATTTTATTTTGTTAAGCGAATCTTCAGATATAAAACTCGCACAAGAAATCCAGAAAGGCTCCACGGAGATTGAAGAATTCTTCATTACCTCTAATTGCGTGTATATCTATTATGCTCTCGGGGCTGGAAAGGCGAAACTTGGGACCAATTGGTTTGAACGTAAACTCAAAGTGATAGCCACTGCTCGAAATTTTCGAACAATGGCTAAATTGTCAGAGTTAGTTAGTTCTTAATCACTCTAAAGGTCTCCTTGGTTCCATCTGAAGTGCCCACTGTTACAAAGTAAATTCCAGAATTCCCATCCATATCGATATCAATTTTTTTGGAATTGGAAAACGATTCCTGTAAAATGTTTTGACCTAAAAGATTCGATACTTTCACAGTAATACTTTCATATACTTTTGGTGTAACGATAGATAAATTACCTGTGGTTGGATTAGGATGTAAAATGGCACGATCAATTTCTTGCTCGTTTACATTTAGTGCTCCAACGTTAAAACTATGAACCGCAGTTTCATTATTGTAAGTGGCTTCCCAGGTCCATTGCCCTTCCATATCATTGGGGAAATTCCAAATCCAATACGAAATATTAAAATCATCAACTAGATCGTACGTCCATTCAAATTGAACCGTGCCATCGGGTCTGGTTATTTTTAAATCTACGCCGGTACTGGCTCTTTGATCTCTTAGGTAAATTGCATAGTGTACTGTCTCTCCTAGATTGAATTGATTGCTTTCATTCGTGGTTTCGGTCTCTGGGCAGGTATTAAATTGTGGTGGTGCCGAATGTGTAAGAGCAGCATTAACTCCTGGATTGAAATAGGGTAGCGGGTTTTCCCACCACGTATCTGTGTTTAGTGTGTTACAGGGACCAACGCTTGGATCGATTAAATTATCGGCACTATCATATACTTCAAAGTGGAGGTGTGGCAATGTGCTACTACCTGAACTTCCAATGACGCCCAAATATTCTCCAGCGACCACCGTATCGCCCACGTCTTTTGAAGTAATCCCTCCATTTTTAAAATGATAGTAATAGGACTTGCTTCCGTCACTATGTTGAATCGCTATACCGTTTAGCGGATCTGAATTAAATGAACAATTACGATCAAAGCTTCCATCTTGTTTGGCAATAATTTGACCATCAGCAGCGGCAAGGTTGATTCCTTGATCTAAGTCCATTTGTTTCCACCAAAAAGGCCAGGTAATGATATCCTACCCTTGATGGTTGTAACCACTTGTAGTGTCGTAAGAACGAGTGCCGCATTCGTAGTCTTCAATTTGATTTGGAAAAGCTTGATCGTGATCTACAAAGTTGGTTTGTGCCCAAATGGAATTGTATTCAAATCCATCTGCTTGGCCAACAGGCCAAATAAATAAAGGGTGATTGCCCTGCCTATTAGGGGTGATGTATTTTCCTTCTTCTTTTAGTCTTTCAATGTTTTTTTCAATCTGATCGAAAATTGCTCGTCGCTGATCTTCCAAAACACAAGGTCCGCTATTTCGTTCTATTATCGCCTCTCCGCCCAATGGATTAGTAACGGGTATTTGGGCGTTTGTTTGATAAAGCACGCCAATAATCATGGAAATGAGTAATGTAATTTTAGTTTTCATAATTCTTGTTTAATTTGAATTCGAAACTATTCATATTGAAGATTTGCAGTGTTCGAGATTATGCTTTTTAGAGAAATCCGAACTACTTTCTATTATTCTTTCGGTATTGAGACGGCGTTTCTCCCGTGTATTTTTTAAAAGCGGTATTGAAGGTTGTTTTCGAGCTAAACCCAGCCTCAAGGCCTATGGCAACTATCGTATAATTGGAAAAATCTGGGTTTTGTAGATATGTTTTAGCTTCTTCTACGCGAAGCGAATTAATATAATCTGAAAAACTCTTACCAAGTTCTGAGTTGAGGATTCGAGACAACAGACTTTTACTTATACCGAGTTTTTCGGCCACTATTTCCAGTGTGACTTCAGCGTTTAAATATACTTTTTCACCAACAACCAATTGCTCCAATGCAATAGCATGTTCATTTTTATGCTTTTCTGAAATTGAGTACGACTTTTTATCACTAGCGAACGATCGAATTTTTTTTCGCTGTTCCTGAATTCCAAATTTATAGATACCAATATGTCCCAGAAAGTAAATGAGAAAGGAATTGAGAATCCAAACCACGTAGTAATTTACGAAGCCGTTCGAATTGGTATATGTCATATATATGTAGTAGCCGTACCATAGTGCGATAAAAAAGAGCCCGAGTAAAATTCCTTGAAGCCAGTTAAGACGTGGTTGGATATATGTATGGTCGTAGGGTTTTATGCTTTTCTTAAAACGATAAATGATTCTTAGACTAACAATCAATACTACGATCAGAAAAAAGAAAGAAATAACTTCATGCAAATTTGAGAGTGCTAGAAAAATCAAACCATTTTCTTCGTTGATAAGATCTGTAGCATTCATTAATTTATAGAGAGTAGAAACGCCAAAAAAGAAAAGGAAAGGTAGAACAAGTAACTTTTCAATTTTGGTAATCACCTTTTGATCATCAATTGAGGTACACACATAGAAATAGATGAGGGCAGGAACTAATGAACCTAACGGTAAATAGATCGTTTGCCAAACTGTGGTCATATCGATCCAATTTATGTCACTTATGTAGTATTGTAAATTATTGTAAACCGCTGCTAATATAATAGCGATCAAGAAGTAGATGCTCCTGTTTCTATACTTTTTGGATAACAGCACAACAACACCAAAGACGATGCCTTGTAGTGCTCCAAAGAGCATCAAGCTGTTGTAAATATTAAAATTCAATTCTTGGTTATGAAAGTCTGAAGACCAATATATTAAATTTATAAGAGATCACGTTCCATTATATCCATGTCTTAAAATTTAATCAATGCTTACAACATAGTATCTGGTTCCGTTTAGAGTGGTGTGCTTTTCGCTATTGGTACCTAATTCGAATAATTTATAGATGTCATTTTTAAAATGTAGTTCTAAATATGATCCTTTGGTATCGGTAAATATTTTATAGGTGCCAGTATTCTCGTTTTGTCCTGCTACGTGACCAAAACCACTTGGATTGTTATCGGTATTGGGTGTGGTGCTGCCTGAAGTAAAAGTACTTAAGGAACTCGAATAAAAGTAAAATGTGCCATCTTGGTAGAGATTTATAATGGTAGTATCGGACATTCCAGTACTGCCACCCATATAATCACTACTGTAATTGGAGTAGATGTATTTTAGCTTTTTACCTACCAGCCATTGTTTCCATTCGGTAGTTGCTTTGGCATCTTTCGCTTGCGAAAATTTCACAGATGCGGCCAATTTGGAAGCTTCATCTATATGTTCAGCAGCGAACTTATCTTCGGATGTCATAATAATAATGTTCATACCACTACCAAGTCCGTTAATGAGTCCAATAGCAAAGGCTCGCACTTGATTTCCTTGAAAGTCACCCGCGTATTCTCCTTGCACACGTTCTCCGCTTTGCAGAATAAAATCTCCTTTTGGCCGAAGGTTTACGCCTTCATCAACTACTCCTTTTAGGGCTAATTCTTTGAGTTCTTTAGCCGACTTAGCGTCGTTTTGGAATAAGACCATAAGACCGGGAATGGTTTGATGACCTAAAATAATGTAGTTTTCGTATTGATCGCCAGTCCAACCTTTTGGGATTTCGAAACTCATACCAATTTCTGGAAGGTCTACTTTTTGAGGTGCCGTTTGAGTGTACATGGTAAAATATGTTAAGAGTATAAAAATGGGGAGCCAGGTCTTCACGGTTTAGTTTTTTGTTGATTTTAGTAGTTGAATTTCTTTTTTCAATTCCTCGATTTGTTTTTGCTGTTCCTTCACAGCGTTAATTAGCATATAAGTCATTTCTGAATTATCTACTGCCAAAAATTGACGCTCTTCCTTGACATAAGATGTTACCATCGAAGGTGCTGCTTCCTGTAATTCTTGAGCAATAACCCCGACGTGTGTTTTTGTTTCATCGAAACCAGATAATTGGTTGTACTGATAACTTACAGGGTTTATTTTTAGAATGGTTTCTATCCCGTTTGCATACGGTTGTATGTTTTTTTTGAGTCTTCGATCTGATGAATTTATCCAAGATCCTCCACCGGGCTTGGCTGCTGTACCGTTGACTTCTAATGTGTAGCTTGGCGTTAATGTATTGATGCCCACAAATCCTGAAGTGTCAAGAATAGTAAGTTCCGTGCTGCCACCGGCGCGTAGGTATAAATCTCCGCCATTATTGTCTATATCGCCCACATAAATGTCTTGCGTTCCTGTTTGGCGCATCAGAACACGGTCTGAATTCCCAGCATCGTCGTCCAATTTGATTTCTCTGTCAGTAGCTGAACCACGAACGATGAGGTCGCCATCTCGTAAGGTAAGATCACCTCCATTTCTAAATTCAAATAATGGGTCTCCACCCACACTGTTAAAAACCATACGATTGGCGCCTCCAGAACCACGACCGTCGTATTCCAAACTCATACCTTCTGTAAGAGCGGAGGTTGCCGTTTCTGAGAATTGAAGTACGGGACGATTGGATGTGTTGGAACCCAAGGTTGCCACAATGTTTTGAACCCCTGAAGTACCTTCATTAATAATATGTAGTGGAGCTCCGGGAGCTTGAGTCCCCACACCCAAACTTCCGTTGACACCTAAAATGTCGTTATCAAATTCGCCATAGATAAGGGGAGTTGTACTGGCCGAATTCTCGATATAAAGTCTATTGCTATTGGTTTCCGAGTTTCCTGCGTTGTTGCCAATAGAAATGTTGTCACTTAAATCGGTTTGTATGCTACCCGATTGATTACCAATGGCAATGTTTCTATTCCCAGTTTGATTATTAGTAAGAGCGCTAGGTCCTATTCCTATATTATCATTTCCTGATACATTTCCTAATAAGCTTGATGAACCAAGAGCTATGTTTGTATTTCCAAGGGTATTAAAAAAAAGACTATTCGCTCCAATGGCCGTATTCCCTGTTCCTGAAGAATTAAATTGCATCGCGGAAGACCCCATAGCCGTATTCAAGACCCCATTGATGTTCCTATACATACTGCTATTTCCTATACTCGTATTTTGACTTCCAATCGTATTAAAATTTAAACTAAAGTACCCGATTCCAACGTTTTGATTGTTGCTGCTATCATCGTTTGTTCCAGCTCCTTCGCCTACAAATAAGGAAGACCCATTATTTGTACCATCATTATCACTTTTTCCGTCTGTTAGATCATTTATTCCTTCAACCCCTATAGAAGTAGGATCTACCCAACTAGTCCCTCCAGCGCCATCGGTTTGCAACACTTGATCTGCCGTTCCCCGAGTTGTTGGTAGTATGTAATTAGTAGGACCAGTTTCTCCAATGGCAACGCGACCCAAAAAGTAGCCCGCATAGCTATCACTTTTTCGTACATCACTATAATAACCATAGTGAACTCCTGGAATAGTATCGGGAATATGACTGTAGCTGGCATATTTGTCTGCCGGACCCGTATGTCGGATGTCGTTATACGTTCCATATTTTGGGAAAACTGAACTTCCTCCGGACCCTTGAATGAGATTATAAGAACCGTAAACACGTGTAGTTGAACCTTCGGAAGTAATTAAATTTGCTATGCCATATTGTCGTCCTCCAGACCCAGAAGATTTGGTTAGTGTATTTTGAGTTCCATATTGCCATCCTCCTCCAGTAGTGTGTAAATTGTTTGAATTTCCATATTGCCATCCTCCTCCAGTAGTGTGTAAATTGTTTGAATTTCCATGTTGCCTACCGTTACCGGTTTGGTTCAGGGTGTTTTGGCTGGCGTATTGCCATCCGCTGCCGTTCGCGGTAAGAAAGTTCACTGTACCTCGTTGCCATTCACTAACGGTCGTAAGTTGATTTTGTACACCAAATTGCCGTCCGTTTCCAGAGTTAATCACATTTCTTACTCCAGTTTCCTCAAAAATACTTCCCCCTGCCCCAAGTACATTTACCATACCCGTTCTATCCCAGGCTTGATTTGTGGTATTTAAATCGTTATATACGCCATACTCATATTGTCGATATGCATCACCAAAAAAAGAATTGTAAGTTCCGTAGTGTCGCTTTAGAACTCCGCCAAGTGTGTCGACCGAGATTAGTGAACGAATACCATACTTGGCATTGGAAACAGGCCCAGAAACAACAAAGACACCTGCTGTTTTAACTCCAGCCAAACTATCGCTTACTTCAGACTGAATACCATAAAGCTGTCTTGAAACAGAATTTTCTAAGTTCTTTTTTTCAATTTTAAATGCGGTAAGATTAGAAGTAATTGTATCCAGTAAGTGTAGTTGATAGTTGTAATTGGTTTGTGTGCCAATTTTCACTTTTCCAAGGGTATATAAATTGTCGGTTATCGTATCGGCAGGAGTGTCTGATGGTAATTGATACCAATCGTGATCCACTGCTCCCGATATGGTTTGCCAGTTTGTAGTGGTTTGATCCCAATAATAGAATCCTTTTGAAACACTGCCATTACCGGTTACAAAGACCATCATTCCATCTTGTGCTGCGGTAGGATTAGTAGCTGGAAACTCGTCTATTTTGGGAATTAAGATTCCGTCTGTGGCCGAAGGAGCTGCCGCATTGGTAGCCTGAATATCTAACGCGGCATTTGGCGAGGTGGTATTAATACCTACCTGTGCGCATAAAACAACACAATTCAAAAAAAATAAGAGAACTAAATACTTCATAGCTTTTTAAATAAGCATAAGCAGGATAAGTGATAGGAGTTGTAGCGAATCGTAGATGTTGGGTGTCACAAACCTAGAAAGAGAAGAAAGATTCGATGTCCTAAAACTTCAGCTAGTTGATGTATTTGGACTAATTACTGTTTTGATTCTTGAATTGTGAAGGGGTCATTCCGGTTGTTTTTTTAAACGTAGCATTAAAAGAAGATTTGCTACTAAAACCAGCTTCTAGGCCTATGGCCACAAGTGTGTAATTGGAAAATTCGGGGTTAGTGAGGTAGGATTTGGCTTCTTCTACCCGAAGTTGATTGAGATATTCTTTAAACGACTTTCCCAATTCAGTATTAATTATTTTTGAAAGATAACCTTTGCTGAGATTCATTTTTTCTGCAAGAGATTCGAGACTTAAATTGGAATCTAAGAAATTTTTTTCCTGAACTAGAATTTGGTCAATTTGAACCATATGTTCATTTTTCGATTTTTCAATGGTTATTCTAGGTCCAATTTCTTTAGTTGCTTTTCTAATGGCCTTGCGCTCCGTCTGGATCCTGTATTTATAAATACCTGTATGTCCCATCCAATAAATTATAATGGCCAAAACAATCCACAGTGGATAATAATAGGAACTTTCGTAACCATCCCCAAAAGCTATCTCCGAAGCCATCCAAAGGAGTGTAGAAAAGAACTGTACAACAAGGATAATTTTGAACCATCTTAGTTGAGGTTGAATTTCTGAAGGTGAAAAGACTTTTATCTTTTCAGAATTTCTGATATATAGTAGTAGGTAGCCTATCACGACAAATCCGTAGATAATGGCCAAGTATTCACTCCAAGACGGAATTTGATCTAGAAAAATTGAATATTCCTCGGGTTTGTTAAGCACTATCAACCCAAATTTGTAATAAATAGCCATTGAAAATACTACCAAAAAAGGGATAAATGGAATCCAATACTTTTTTAGTAAAAAGTGCCTCCTTTGTAAGATGGAAAGTCCATAAAGGAGCAGTAAAGCTGGCATTGCTAGCGATAGAGGTAGTACATAGATATTGTAAAAATCTACGGGATCGAATAGGCCGATATCTAGCAAAAAATACTGAAGATTACTTAAAGAGTAAATGAAAATTAAGGCAATCAGAAAGTAGGTGCTGCGAACACGGTATTTCTTATTAGTAAGCCAAACCAAGGAAAAAACAAATCCCTGAATGCAACCTGCGAGGATAAGACTATTAAAAAGGTTGAAATTCAAAATAAACAAGTTGGTCTCTCAAATATAGTGATTTTAGTGCGAGGGCTTTTAGTTATCTTTGTGCTTGAAAATTTCCTTTATGACCGAAAAAGAATTTCTTCCAGCGTCCTATTCCCAACTTCCAGAAAATGGTAGCATTTCGTATCAGTCTCCAAGCAATATTGCTTTAGTGAAGTACTGGGGAAAGTATGGTGAACAATTGCCTAAGAACACTTCTATAAGTTTTACGTTAACCAACTGTCATACGAAAACTACGTTGCATTATACTAAAAACGAAAGTGATGCTTTTGAGTTCGAAATATATCTCGATGGACAAAAGGAGGATGGGTTTAAGCCAAAAATATCTAAATTTTTTGAACGAATTGAAACGTATATTCCCTTTTTAAAGGCTTATAGCTTTAAGATCGAAACTACCAATAGTTTTCCTCATAGTAGCGGTATTGCTTCTTCTGCGAGTGGTATGAGCGCCTTGGCTTGTTGTTTGGTTATGTTGGAGGAAGAAATGAGTGCGATGGATTTTTCGGATGAATACTTTAATAAAAAAGCATCTTTTTTAGCGCGACTAGGTTCTGGTAGTGCGTCTCGAAGTATAGAAGGACCATTAGTGGTTTGGGGAGCGCATTCAAAAGTACCCAACAGTTCACTGCTGTTTGGGACGAAATTTGAATTGCCCGTTCATGAAGTTTTTCAAAACTATCAAGACTCGATTTTGTTGGTAGACAAGGGCGAGAAGCAAGTAAGTAGTACAGTGGGTCATAATTTAATGCACAATCATCCTTTTGCTGAACAACGATTTGAACAAGCAAATACAAACTTGTCCAGACTAATTCCAGTCTTGGCATCTGGAGATCTTACAACATTTATTGAAATCGTTGAATCTGAGGCATTGTCGTTGCATGCAATGATGCTTACTTCTACACCTTATTTTATTTTGATGAAGCCAAATACCTTGGAAATCATTAACAGGATATGGGCGTATAGAAAGGGCAACCAAAGCAAAGTTTGTTTCACCTTAGATGCCGGAGCTAATGTGCATGTGTTATATCCTCTTTCAGAAAAAGAAGAGATACACGCCTTTATCGCTAATGAACTTGCCTCTTTTTGTAAAAACGGAGAGTATATACACGATATGTCGGGACAGGGTGCTAGTGTACTATAAATCGAGTAGTTGCCGTAATTTCGTTTTCTGCTGATAACTGGGCGAAATACATTCCTGGTCCCATTTCAGAAGGGCGGAAGTTCTCTATTTCAACTGACGTTGTTAACTTTTTTATTTGTTGACCTACCGTATTATAGAGCGTAATTTCCATGGAGTTTTGGTCAATTTTTGTAGGTAGCTGAAATTGCGATTTGGCGGTGATTGGATTGGGGTGGATAAAGAATTCGATTGTTTCATCCAAAATATCTTCCGAAGACAATAAGAAACTACTGGTTTCAAGAATAACAGAGTTGCCATTACATTGAACGTCAAATTCCCAAATATTCAATCCGTCCCCATCCGAATCAAACTCAACGATTGTATCTGGGAGTGAACAGCTACTTATACCATTACTTGCTGTAATAACGGTAAATTGATCTCCTTCTTCAATATCGGTAGTACTAGTTGTTATTCGCATACTTCCATCTAAAATTGGACTGCCAACAATGCTAATAACATCATAAGAACCTGGCGTTGTTCCATTAATATCTATATGAAGCATGCTGGAAGGAGATAATTCGAAATTGTTGGTGAAGTCTAAAACACCAACGCCTCCATCTTCGGCAGGACTAATTATACCATTATTCATGAAATCTGTTGTAATATCTAGGGTGCCACTTCCTTGAATAACACCTGTGGGCGTATTAATAAAATCGGACTGACTTGCGAGTAAAAGAAGAATTTCGTCTTGTGCAACATCGATTGTTCCTTCATTCATGATTTCGGTAATGACATAGAAGTTGCCAATAGGATTAATTCCATCCGCCCTCTTTCGGAGTAAACCGAAGTTGTTTATAACCGAATTATTATTTTGTTGTATCATGCCACCAACACTAGCGATATCCAATGTCGCTGCGCTATTGTTATTAATAGTGACATTGAGCAATTGAGTTACATTAGATTCAGCCACGAGAATAAGACCGTTATTTTCCAACACAGCATTTTCGAGTCGTTTTAAATTAGGGCCATTAAATTTAAAAGTCCCATTGTTGGTGAGTGTTCCGGTGATATTTACGACACCTTCTTTAAAAACAAATGCCCCTTGCGGATCTACAATTGCCGAAGTGGTAATGGCAAAGTTATTTTGAATAATTAACATCCCGGTGGCTTCAATTTGAACCGAGTTTGCTGTAGCCGCAGCTGTTGTGATTTCAACCACAAAACCAGTAGTAATTAGCACATCGCTGGTAGCATCTGGAACAGCATTCACATCCCAGTTAGAGGCGTTAAACCAATCCATGTCTCCGCCATTACCGGTCCACGAATGGGTTTGGGCCTGCAAAGAGATAGATGAGATAATGAATAATAAGGCGGGTAGTTTTACAACATATTTCATAGCTAAGTTTCTTGTTGAACCTCTAATGTACAAAATATCAGAAGTTTATATTTTATGATTTACCATTTTTTTGTGAAAAAGAAAGCGCCTAAAAAGTTATCTTTGCAATGAAAACCTAGTTTTCTGTTAAATTCTGTATATTTAACCTACAAATGTAACCTATATGCGTGGTCCCCTCTTTTATTCGAAAATCCTACTCTTTGGAGAGTATGGGATTATCAAAGATTCAAAAGGCCTTTCTATTCCTTATAATTTTTACAAAGGAGCATTAAAAATTGATGCTCATAAGACGGTGGCGACTCATAAAAGCAATGAAGCATTAATTAGGTTTACTGAGCATTTAGAAAAACTACAGTCTGAGCAACCTAATTTGGTTCGCTTTGATATGGATAAGTTGAAAACTGATGTGGCGAATGGTTTGTATTTCGATTCTAGTATTCCACAAGGATATGGAGTTGGTAGTAGTGGTGCATTGGTTGCTGCTATTTACGATCAGTATGCTTCAAACAAAATCACAGTTTTAGAGAATCTAACACGTGATAAGTTGTTAGAACTCAAAACTATTTTTGCGGCTATGGAATCATTTTTTCATGGTAAATCTTCAGGTTTAGATCCGTTAAACAGTTATTTAAGCTTACCAATATTAATCAATTCGAAAGATAATATCGAACCTGCCGGGTTACCTTCACAAGAACAAGAAGGTAAGAAAGGTGCAGTGTTTTTATTGGATAGTGGGCAAACGGGTGAAACAGCACCTATGGTTCAAATATTCATGGAGCACATGAAGAAGGAAGGCTTCCGTAATATGTTAAAGGATCAGTTTGTAAAGCACACCGATGCTTGTGTTAATGATTTCCTGAAAGGAGATATAACTTCATTATTTGGAAATGTAAAACAACTATCTAAGGTTGTTTTAGATAATTTCAAACCTATGATACCAAAAGAGTTTCATACGCTTTGGAAAAAAGGTATCGAAACCAACGCCTATTATTTGAAACTTTGTGGTTCTGGCGGCGGTGGTTATATGCTTGGGTTTACCGAAGATTTCGATAAAGCTCAACGTGCGCTAGACGGTCATAAACTAGAGGTCGTATACAACTTCTAGAATTCCAGCAAATACTTTTTTTATGCTAAGCCGTAAACAGAAACATTTTCTATTAAAATTTTTCAGTTTGTTTTCGGTAGTTCGTGGTTACAATATTCTTGTAATTGTTTTAGCTCAGTACCTCACTGCGGTTTATATTTTGGCACCAAATTGGCCAGTGCGCAAAGTAGTATTGGATCTTAATTTGCTTATGTTGGTTTTAGCCAGTGCTGCGGCTATAGCAGGAGGATATATCATAAATAATTTTTACGATAGCGAAAAAGATCTTATTAATCGGCCGTATAAAACTAAACTAGATAGGTTGGTAAGTCAGAACACAAAGCTATCTGGGTACTTTGTGCTTAATTTTATCTCGGTGATATGTGCGAGTTATGTATCCTTTCGAGCCGTGGTTTTTTTCTCGCTGTATATTTTCGGAATTTGGTTTTATTCTCACAAGCTAAAGAAGTATCTTTTTGTTGGGAACCTAACATCAGCGGTGTTGTCGGTCATTCCATTCTTTGCAGTGTTTATTTATTATCGAAATTTTGATCTTGTTATTTTTGTCCATGCCACCTTTTTATTTTTGCTGATTTCCATGCGGGAAGTCGTTAAAGATCTTGAGAACTTAAAAGGAGATATGGCGCAAGGTTACCGTACTTTGCCTATTGTATATGGAGAAAAGACAGCGAAAACGATGCTCACCTTGTTAGCTTCTATTACGTTGATTCCAACACTCTTGCTTATATTTCGTTTTGAAATTGGTTGGATGCATCTCTATTTTTACGGAAGTATTTTAGCATTGCTCATCTTTGTCTTTATGCTTTGGAATTCCAATAGAAAGATTCACTACGTTATTCTACATAGTATTTTAAAATTCGTAATTGTTGTAGGTGTCTTAAGTATCGTTCTCATTGATGTCGACCTATTGTTAAGTCGTTTTTTGTAAGCGTGAAAGTTCTGAAAATTCTACCGACAGATTTACATATCTTTATACAATGCAAGAAAATCATTTAAAAGTCGCCCTTGCGCAAATTGCGCCTGTCTGGCTAAATAAACTAGCTACTTTAGAAAGAATCTATAATCAAATAGAAGAAGCAGCTAAAAATGAAGCGGAGTTAGTCGTTTTTGGCGAAGGACTCTTACCTGGATATCCCTTTTGGTTGGCACTTACAGGTGGAGCCGAATGGAATAGATCAGTGAATAAAGAACTTCATGCTCATTATGTTGTTAATTCTGTGACCATAGAAAAAGGTGATTTGGATGTTGTTTGTAGTTTAGCAAAAAAGCATAGCATAGCGATTTATTTGGGAATTATTGAGCGACCACTAGATCGCGGAGGCAAGAGTATTTATGCCTCATTAGTTTATATTAATTCGAATGGAGAAATCCAGTCTGTACACCGAAAATTACAACCAACATACGATGAGCGTTTAACTTGGGCGCCTGGAGATGGCCATGGTTTAAAGGTACATCCGTTGAAGAATTTTACAGTCGGCGGACTCAATTGCTGGGAGAACTGGATGCCGCTGCCAAGAGCTTCGCTCTATGCGCAGGGCGAAGACCTGCACGTGGCCGTATGGCCCGGCAGCGACCACAATACAAAGGATATAACTCGATTTATTGCTCGGGAAAGCAGAAGTTATGTGCTTTCGGTGTCATCCTTAATGAAAGTTGAAGATTTCCCAGAAGACACACCCAATCTATCTGAAATTTTGGAGAAATCCCCTGCTATATTAGCTAATGGCGGTAGTGCGATTGCGGGTCCAGATGGTGAATGGGAGGTCGAGCCTGTATTGCATAAAGAAGGTAATATTTACCACACGCTTGATTTTAATCGCGTATTACAAGAACGTCAAAACTTCGATCCAGTAGGACATTACTCGAGACCAGATGTCACAAAACTAGTGGTCAATAGAGAACGCCAGTCTACACTTAAATTCGAAGAATAAACTTTCTACTTTCGTGCTAAAGCTGAATGCTTCTAAGTATCTTTGCAAAAATTTTAAAAATGGCGCAAGGCAGAAATAATAGAAAGGGAAATACCTCAAAACGAGACGGGAAACCGGGTCCGAAGAGAGAATATGCAAGCAAGCAAACTGCTGGTTTGAATAAAAAAGGTGCCAAAAAAGCCACTTCGAAGCAAGAGGGAATTCGTTTAAATAAATATATTTCCAATAGTGGTATCTGTTCACGTCGTGAAGCCGATATGTATATTGCTACGGGTCAAGTTGTAATAAATGGCAAGGTGATCAATGAAATGGGGTATCGAGTGTTGCCAGGAGATGAAGTGAAGTTCGACGGGCGTCGCATTTCTCCCGAACCACCAACCTATGTAGTTTTAAACAAACCTAAAGGTGTTGCTACTACCACAAGCGAAACAAAAGGAATTACCGTAATGGATATTGTGGCAGGAGCTAGTACTGCTCAAATTAAGCCTTTTGGTCGTCTTGGACGTAATGCCACCGGCTTGTTGCTTTTTACTAACGATGATATATTTAGACAAAAATTCAGTAAAAAAGGGATGGACCGTCTATTTCATATCGAATTGGATAAAAACTTAAAAGCAGCCGATTTACAGAAGATTCGTGAAGGGTTTAAGATAGACGAAAAGGAAATTAAGGTGGAAGAGGTTAGTTATGTAGATAAAGCTCCTAAGAAAGAAGTGGGATTGAAAATCAAGCATACAGGGAACTCTATCATTCGTACTATTTTTGAATATCTTGGATATAACGTGGTAAAAGTAGACTGCGTTGTTTTAGGTCCGTTAACCAAAAAAGATTTGCCGCGTGGGCGCTATCGTCACTTAACAGAAGAAGAGTTAACGATGTTCAGCAGGTTGTAAACGATCGTTTTTTATCCAAAATACTTCATATAAAAACACACCCAAAACAACAAGGTATTCGATAGCTATTAACCAAAGCTCTTCTCCAAAAACGGGTGGTGTGTAGGCGGAATAACTAAGCATTACCATAGCACTCCAAACTATTGGAAATTTGTATTTGGTAAAAACAGATAGTACTAACGGTGTAGCTATGTACCAAGGATGCACCGTCGTAGATAAAAGAAAATATACCGAAATCCCAAAGAGCATACTAGTAATTAGTTGTTGGGTAGACTTATTTTTTCTGAAAAACGTAAACAATAGAAGTATAAAAACGACAAATAGAGGTAGAATTTTGCCTACGTCTGCTATAATATTCCAACCTATGGTTTGGAATCCAATCCATCGAATAATGTAATAGATGCTTGCATTAAATTCGAATTTCTGAAACCAAAGTCCGATACTCTCTCCAAAATTACTCACAAAAGCATTCGAAAGAAATGGTGCGAAAGTAAGTGCAACGGTAGCTAGCGTGACGGAATAAAAAAGTAACATTTGCTTTATTCCCAAAGGCGTAAGAAAGCGATTTGCATTATCACGCTTGGAAAAATACATGAAAAATAGAGGCAGTAAGAGTAGTGGTAGAAGCTTTAATGAAATGGACAGACCCCACAAAATAGCAGCGACTACCCAATTGCCTCGATGTAATAAATACAAGGCCCACACTACAAAAAAGAGCATCACACTTTCGAAGTGTAAATTTCCTGTCATCTCTATAATGATAAACGGATTTAAAAAGTACCAAAAGATATTTTCTACTGGTAATTGCAAGCGTATTAATAGTTTTCTTCCAAAGTATAAAATCCCAATGTCTGCTAAAATGATTAGCAAACGCAATACCATAGCAGAACCTAGAATACTTTTTCCTGTAAAAAAGGAAGCGATGGCAAAGCACAACTGATTTATGGGCGGGTAGTTGCTATAATGACTTCCATTTAACGCGCCCATACCGTTATACAATTCTTGTCCTTGCACCACCGTAATGGCATTCCAAGAATCGATGGTCCAATTTGATAGAATGGATTTTGGAGGTGTATTATTGAGTAATTGTTCTGGGGTGAATAAATACGGGTTTATACCATCAACGAGCAGTCTTCCATCCCATAAAAACCTGTAAAAATCCTGTGAGAGATTAGGGATAACTGGAAAAAATAATAGTCTAAAAAAAATACCTAACCCAGCCAGTAGCCAGAAATTAATTCCATAATTTTTAATAAGAAGCCATGAAAGAATGAACAGTCCGGTGTATAAAGAAATCAGAAACCCAAAATTACTCCGTTGCAATTCGTGACCAAACAGAAAATAACCTCCTGTAAGCAGGATGATTAAACCAATGGCTGCGATATGATTTTTAATAAATTGCAAGTGAATAAACAGTAGCGTTTTTAGACAAAACCTAACACTAATCCTGCCATTCGGCTATAAATAAATTTGTGTCTCGCGTACCGCCATTATTTCGGTTCGAAGAAAAAGCCAAATATTTCCCGTCATTTGAAAACACTGGGAACGCATCAAAAGTTTCTCCATGGGTTACGCGCTCTAAGTTCTTTCCATCCAAATCGATTAAGTATAAATTAAAAGGGAATCCTTTTTCTGCCTCGAAGTTGCTACTAAACAAGATTTTCTCACCACTAGGATGAAAAAATGGACTCCAATTGGCATTTCCAAGATTGGTTAACTGACGTAAATTACTTCCGTCGGCATCACATATATAGAGCTCCATTTCGGTGGGTTGAACCAATCCTTGAGCAAGTAAATCTTTGTATTCTTTTATCTCAGCTTCTGTCTTAGGACGTGAGGATCTAAAAATAAGTTGCGTACCATCAGGCGAAAAGAAAGCACCTCCATCATATCCCAATTCATCCGTAATTTGTTGTACATCACTCCCGTCCAAGTTCATGGTATAAAGTTCTAAATCGCCGCTTCTCATGCTCGTAAAAACAATCTTATCACCTTTAGGACTTACGGTTGCTTCGGCATCATATCCTGGCTCGTTCGTGAGTTGAGCGGTTATGTTACCTTCCAAATCGGATACAAAAATGTCGAAGCTATCATACACGGGCCAAACGTATTTTCCGTTTTTCCGCAAAGGCACTTCTGGACAGTTTTCGTCTACCAAATGAGTTGATCCATACACAAAGTGTTTATTATCTGGTAAAAAATAAGCACAGGTAGTACGTCCTTTACCGGTAGAGATCATAGGAGGAGTTGTACCTTTAAAAACCTCTGAAGAATCCATCAAAAACATCTGATCACAACCAACACCCCATTCTGAGTAGTTGGACTGAAACACCAATTGTTTGTCGTCAAAACTCCAGTAGGCTTCCGCATTATCACCACCAAATGTGACTTGTCTAATCGACTTAAAATGCTTCTCTTCAGGGTATATTAACGAATCGGTCTTTGTAGTTTCAATTGTGGCAGGAACTTCTTTAGATGAATTTGAATCTCCATCTTTTTTTATGTCTTGTTTACAGGAAAAAAATAAGCAAATGCTTAAAATACCAAGGATAATTCTCATAATTACAGTAATTTTATGCAAAAATAAGGTATGCGTTTCATAGTAAGTCTTTTTTGTGTATTATTTCTTCTTTCTTGTAAAGAAACCCCTGAGCCTCAAGTCACCATGAAGCAGGATGTAGAGATCTTGGCGGCCGATGCTTTTATGGGCAGAGAGACTGGAACCGAAGGCGAATTAAAAGCTGCTCAGTATGTAGCTACTCGCTTTGAATCTATGGGTGTAGAAGCAAAAGGTACCGATGGTTATTTCCAAGATTTTACATTTAAACCCTCCAAAAACCCTCATCTTGATCCACAATTTTTAAAAGAACGTACCACCGATAGTACCATTACAGGTAGGAATGTTGTTGGGTTTTTAGACGCAGGTGCCGAACACACGGTGGTTGTTGGGGCACATTTTGATCATTTGGGTATGGGCGGAGATGGTTCTTTACATCGTGGAGAAGAGGCTATTCATAATGGTGCCGATGATAACGCTAGTGGCGTAGCTATGATGTTGAAAATTGCAAATGACCTGACTATTTATGCTCAAGAGAATCAACTCAAGAACAACTATATTTTTATTGGCTTTTCTGGTGAAGAGATGGGCCTCCTAGGCTCTGCGTATTGGGTGCGAAATGCCACCATCGACGTGAGCAAAGTGAATTATATGATTAATTTAGATATGGTTGGTCGCTTAAATGATGAGAAAACATTGGCGGTGCATGGTGTTGGAACTTCTCCTATATTTAAACAAACTCTTTTTTCGAATAACGATCAAGGATTAACAATATCAGAATTTGAAAGTGGTGTTGGCCCAAGTGATTTTACTTCTTTCTACATCTATGATCTCCCAGTTTTAGGCTTTTTTACGGGGCAGCATGAAGATTATCACAAACCAGGTGATGATGCCGAAAAATTGAACTATGAGGGTATGGAAGTTATAAAGTCCTATCTACTAAACATCATAAAAGATTTAGAAGGTAATGGTAAGTTAGCTTTCAGAAAAACAAAGAACGAAAGTGAAGAAGTGCCTGCTTTTAAAGTAGGGTTAGGCGTCGTGCCAGATTATCTTTTCACAGGTTCTGGTATGCGCATTGATGGAATTTCGGACGATAGACCTGCCCAAAAAGCTGGACTACAGAAAGGAGATGTAGTTGTGAAATTAGGAGATAGTCTGGTAACCGATTTAATGACTTATATGAAGGCGTTATCAACATTTGAGAATGGACAGGAAGCTCAGGTGGTGGTTAACCGAGATGGAGAATCTCTGGAAGTGAAAGTCAAGTTCTAAAAAAGCTTGTTGTATTTGAAACTCATTCGTCGACTAATTTATCGTTTGCTTTAGAGTTAAAAACTGCGACCGTACGCAAGCACAATAAATTGATGGTCGTTAATTTGTCTCGTTTCCTGAGAGTTATGTCTATAGCCCACCGTATAATAATTTTTCCCTGAGCGATGTTTAAAATCGGCACCTAGAATAAGGACTCCATTTTTTAAATCACTATCAAAGTCATTACCATTAGTGAGGGTTCCTTCCAGTAGCGCATTTCTCAAAACAAGACGATAACTGGCGCGTAAAGCAATAAAAATCTCTCGTTCGGTACTATTAATTTGTTGATAAGCAAAACTTGAATTTAGTGGGTTGCGACGTCCTAAATACAGAACCGCTTCAGGTTGGGCAAATATGTCTTTTGTTCCGAGTGTTAGGGTAGGTTGGAAAGCAAAATAAACACTAAAAGGATTCGGGTTCCACTGCTATTCTTTCGCATAAGTGAAGGAAGCATTTACATGAAATTGATTTTCTAATTCGGCAGCCCAAGTGGGAACTTTAAACAACACAATATTCTCATGATACCAGCGCTGAAAATTACCCGCTGATGAGGAAGGACCGACCAGTCCTGTTAACAAAGAGAATCTAAACATGGATGTGACCTGGGTGTGAGTCCAACTTGATTCAAGCCCTAAAAAACCTGCATATGTTCTATCGAAACTAGCCGGGTCAAAAGCTTCGACGTTATCTGGAGTAAAAGCGAGGTATTGTAGTTGAAAGTCAAGTTGTTCTTGATCTGTTCCAAAGATGCCGCGATCCAATCGTCTGCGGTAGGTAAGATATAATCCACTCGAATAATATCGATCTGTCAATAAAATAAAATCGTTATCGTGTTGTAATTCGATCTGATTTTTGGGGGTAATTTCTTGCGCAACAGAAGGGGTAAAGCATGTTGCTAAAAAAAGGAAGAGTGAAATAAAATAGACTCTATGCATTTAGAAGTTCCGTATAAATGAAAAACTTGTAAACGCATGATTTTCAGCGCCACTCGTTTCTGATGAACTATGTGTATACCCTATAGTAAAGGTATTTCGTCTTAGTCGGTAAACTCCTTCAAAACCATACATAAAAAGATGAGGAAATGGTTCTTTTGTGAAATCGGTGGTTTTGGTCCAAAAATTCACTCCTTCCAATAGTGTATTATGAATTACATATCGGTAGCTTGCTTTGGCCGAAAAAAACAATTCATTTTTAAAATTCCCAATTTGTTTGTAGGCTGCCGATTCTTCCAATTTATTTCTTTTTCCGATATAAATAATCAGATTATTTTGACCGTAAATATCTCTGGTTCCAACCGCCACTTCCGGTTCAACAGCAGCATAAATATCTAAGGATGTAATAGGAATAGACCATTCATGAATATAACTTGCATAGAGATTTGTAAGTAAGTTATTTTCTATCTGCGGTTTCCAAGTAGCTATCCTAGAATCTTGAGCGGCACTTTGATGAAAGGCACTTTGAAAAAATTGCGCCCCTGAAAGCGGCCCTGTAAATCCAAAAGCGAGTTTCATATTCCATATATGTTGATGTCTAGCAAAAGTTAACTGAGCAGAAAGCCCTAAATATCCGGCATAAGTACGATCGAATTTTTGAGGATCGGTTTCTAAGAGATCCGTAGGAGTGTAGATCTCTTGTTCAATCGCTAGTCTTAATTGTTTTCGATATGCACTGTCATTCTTTTTTGGCGCTAGAAATGTTAGACCAATAAAACTTCCTGTGGTATAATACCTATCGGTGGAAAGTAAAAAATCATTATCGTGTTGAATTTCGAAACTTTTATGGTAGGTGCGATCTTCTTGGGATGTCACATTTGTTTGAGCAACTCCTTTGAGTATCATAAAAAGTAAAAAAAGGCAAGTAATGGTATGCCTCACAGCAAGCTAGTTAGTTAACCCGTTCGGGTAATTAGATTCATGGTGAAAGGTACTACAATTCTAGAAAATGAAGTTAGGCCTTGCTCGTTAGGCTTTTAAAGAAAACAAATCCGAAACCAATAAATAACATCATGTGAAAAGGAAACAGTCCGAAGTCTCCTCCTTGATCTCCCACGATAAAAGCAGAATACATTCCGAAGGCAAAGTAGAGCATTAAAATACCTTCAATAATAACATGAGGAGAAACTTTTTTCTTCAGGTATTTGTTCTCTTTCCAACTATCTTTTAACGAATTAATATTGAACTTAGGTGTTCTAATAAAGTCACTTTTCTTACCGAAGTGACCTTCCAATACCGCCACCGAATTATGAACGGAGAACCCCATGGCTATAGAGAAAAACGTAAAAAACATTCCTGTATATTTCAAAAACTGTTTAAGACCACCTCCATAAATATTTTTGAACGTAAACCAGTAACAAATAAAGAAAATGATCGTACTAATCACGAAAAAGCTCATGACATAGAAATACACTTTTAAATGTTCGTATTCATTCTTTATGTAAAGCATTGGTATACTAAGAATGGCAACGATTAAAATGTTTAAGAACATTGTGCTGTTGAGCAAATGTAGTATGCCATGTATTTTTGTCTTTGACGAAGCATTTTTATTTTTGAGAACTTTCCATAACATTTTCTGAAAATTCTCGGCTCCTCCTTTATTCCATCGAAATTGCTGCGAACGTGCTGCGCTAATAACCACAGGCAATTCTGCAGGAGTTTCGACTTTTTCTAAGTATTTAAATTTCCAATTATTTAATTGCGCGCGATAGCTAAGGTCAAGGTCTTCTGTCAAGGTATCTCCTTCCCAGTTTCCGGCATCAAGAATGCATTCCTTACGCCAAACTCCAGCGGTACCGTTGAAGTTTATAAAATGTCCTTTACTATTTCTGCCCACCTGCTCTAAAGTGAAATGAGCGTCCAAGGCAAATGCTTGTACTCTTGTAAGAATGGAATAATCTCTATTAATATGCCCCCAACGGGTTTGAACCACTCCTATTTCGGGGTTTTTAAAGTAGGGAACTGTGCGTAGCAACCAATCATTTTTAGGAAGAAAATCGGCATCGAAAATGGCGATAAACTCTCCTTTAGCAGTTTTTAAACCTTCTTTTAAAGCTCCTGCCTTAAAACCTGATCTATCTTCTCTCGTAATATGTTGTATGTCTAGTCCTGTGGTTTGTAGCTTAGCAATATGAGTAGCAGTAGAGGCAAGGGATTCATCTGTCGAGTCGTCCAAAACTTGAATTTCAAGTTTGTCTTTTGGGTAGTCGATCGATGAAATATTTTTAAGAAGACGGTCCATTACATAGAGCTCGTTATATACAGGCAATTGAATGGTAACATAGGGTACTTCTTCCGGATTTGTAAAATCGAATGTTGGGCAAGTATCTTCTTTTTTACGCGCGCTTAAATAATTAAATAACAAGTTGAGTTGTGCCAACGCATACATAAATATAAGTATGAGGGCAATGGAATATAGGGCAATAACGATGGTTTCCCAGATCATTTTTTGATACTGTATTTAAAAATCCAACCTAAGATTTTCACGCCTGCAAAGATAGCACCTTTTACGGTACCTGAAACTTTTGAGACACCAATTCTATTTCGGTATTTCACAGGCACTTCCACGTAGGAATAACGGCGTTTAAGCGCCTTTAGTTGCATCTCAACAGTCCAGCCATATGTCTTGTCTTCCATGTTGAGTGCGATTAATTTATCATATTTAATAGCTCTAAAGGGGCCTAAATCTGTGAAATTTGACCCAAAAAAGAGACGCATAAGCGATGTAGCCAGCCAATTTCCAAATAGTTGCGGGAACGTCATCGATCCTGCTTCGCGTAGCGTTTTAACTCTAGCGCCAATTACAAAATCGGTGTCATTTTCAATAATGGGAGCTACAATCTCTTCAAGCTGCTCTGGATAATCACTATAGTCACCGTCTAGAAAAACAACAATGTTTGGCGAGACATCTTTTTGACTTAGGTAATCCATTCCCTTCAAACATGCATAACCATACCCTCGTCGAGGTTCATCTAGAACAGTTGCACCTGCATTTTTAGCAACAGATACGGTTTCATCATTTGAATTATTATTCACGACGATCACCTCAGAAACATAGCTAGGAATGTCATGTATTACTTTTCCGATGGAACCAGCTTCATTATAGGCAGGAATAATAACGTATATGTTTGGCTTCATCGAAAGGATACCTTTGGATTGTCTCGTTTAAATGAGCGTACTGAAGTCCATTCGCCTACTTTATTGTCGGCTTCGTATTTTTCAGCTTTAATGAGCTTATTTTTGTTGTAACGAAGACAAAATCCGTTTTTTTGGTTGTTTTTGTATTGAAATTTGGTTTTGTTCTGGGTGCCAATTTCGTAAAAAATCCACCAATTCTCCGAACTTCCTTGTATAAAATGACCTTCTCTTTCTAATTCTCCACTTTCTGCGTAGAAATACCAATATCCATCGCGTCTATTGTCATTAAAATGCCCTTTTGATGCGACAGAACCATTGGGATGATAAAATATCCAATAATCGGTTTTGGTATTCATGAATTGCCATCCTTCGGCTTTTAATTGGCCGTTTGGATAGTATTGCTTGGCGTACATTTTTTCATTATGCCCGTAGGCTGAGAAAAAGACCATGCCAAAAGCAAATAGAAAAATAAGAAGTTGGCGTTTCATAAGGCGTTAGACGAAGAAGATGGGATTGCCTAACGCCGTTTTAGTAAAGTATTTAATTTTTTAATTCATCAGCCACGTAAAATGCCGATATAGCCATCGTTCCATAATTGGAATAACCAGATGTATTGCTCAGTACTGCTGTCGCGATACCTTTTTCAGGAAACAGAAATAAAAAGGACGAACAACCAAATTGTTCTCCGTTGTGACCCACTACATTTCCTCTATCGGGATGCTCTCCGTATAAATACAATCCCATTCCATATCCATTTCCTTCTTTTTTTAGGCCGTGATTCTCTGCCATAGCATCAAAGCTCTCTTTTGAAATAAGCTGATATTGTATAATGGCCTGTCCCAATTTTAATAAATCCTCTACTGTAGATTGAACACCTCCGCCTGCTAAACGATCACTGAGGTTGTGTTTTGTAATCGTTTTTATTTTTCCGGGCTTTACCTGATGATATACTTTAGCTTTTCCAGGGAGGTTTTCGCCAAATGTTTCTAACGAAGTTTGAGTCATACCAGCGGGTTCAAAGATGTATTTGCTCAAGTAATCTGCAAAGGATAATCCAGAGATCTTTTCGACAAGCATTCCTAATACTCCATATCCATACGAAGTATAACCAAAGTCCGTCCCTGGGTCAAATTGTAATTCTCTTTTCTCAATTATTGAAAAGGCAGCTTCAAACGAGTCGTATTGTTTTTCATTATTGGCTTCTCTATTATTTTTATAAGCACTTAAACCAGAAGTATGTTGCATAACGTGGCGAACTGTAATTTGGCTGTATTTTTTTGTTGAAAATAATGGTAAGTAGTTCCCAACCGGAGTATCCAAATCCAGTTTACCTTGTTCAACCAATTGCATAATTGCTATCGCTGTTATGGGCTTGGTAATAGATGCGGTTCGATTGATGGTTTGATGTGAATAAGGTGCTCTTGCTTTTTGATCGCTAAAGCCGTTGGAGTAGTACCAAGAATTGTTGTCTGCAGTTAGTACTCCTACCGAAACTCCTACGAGTTCTTCTTCGGTGATTGTTTGATCTACGAAATCGGTTAAACGTTCTTTCATAGGTCTTTTATCTTGACCAAAGGCGATGAGGACTTGGAAAAGAAAGATGAATGTGTACATTAATTTTTTCATGATGATAAATTTTAATTGATGCACAAACCTATTTCGAACACAGTCAATATCCCAATAAAAATAGGTGTTAGGGACGAAAGAAGCGTTTTAAGTTACGAATGAATCGATTGTTCAAGAACATCCTTGTATTTTTTGGAAACTGCAATTTCAACAGAATGGAACAAGGCTGTATTCGAATTGATCCATTTTACAAAATATTCGGGATGAACGAGATGCGACCGATGCACTTGAATCAAATGTGGGGCAAAGTCGCTTGCATTTTTTAAGGTATTTCTCAATAATTTTTTCTGAAGCACATCTTGCTGTAAATAGTAAACCTCGATATAGTTTTGAGCACTTGAAATACAAACAATCGTATCGGGTTCAATTTGAAGTATATCGCCTTTGTTGATGCCTTTAAGTATAATTTTAGAACGATTCTTTTTCGCCTGAAGCTTATTCAAATACATTCTTCCTAGGATAATAAACGCAACAAAAATGATGAGTGTTGGTAAGTAAATGGAAAAGGTAAAACCCAAAAAGGAATAAGTGCCGTTAATAAGAGGGGTTTTGTAATAAGCAAAACACATAAAAAGTAAAGTCGTGAATACGAAGGATAATATCAATGCTTCTTTGCCATAACTCCATTCCCCACTCTTTTTAAAGAGCCAATTTTGGAAACCTATTCCCGCCATATACGAGATAAAGAGTAAGATTCCATAGGGAGGTATTAGTATTAATTTGTTTTTTAAGGTTAGATCTGCAACGTCGAAAGGTGATATTAGAATCTGAAATAGCACCAACCAAATGCCAATAATGATTCCGAGAATTGCATGGGCTTTATATGAGGTATTCAGTTGGATGTCCTTCATTGATTCGAAGATAGTAACTTTTTTCAACTAAAAAACCCGAAGAATATAGCTCCTTCGGGTTTTCGAAATCACAATAAGTTGTAATTTATTTTCCGTTTACTAAATCCATTAAATCAACGTCATTTCCTAAAAGTACTTGATTGCCATCTATACGTCCTTCTAGCGGACCATTTTCTAGTTTTAATACACCTCTAGGACAAACAGCAGAACATATTCCACATCCTACACAACTTGAACGAACTATATTTTCACCTTTTTGAGCATAGCTCCTAACGTCGATTCCCATTTCACAATACGTAGAACAGTTACCACAAGAAATACATTGTCCACCATTAGTAGTAATTCTAAACTTCGAAAACAAGCGTTGTTGAATTCCTAGAATCCCTGCCATTGGACAACCCATTCGACACCATACTCTATTTCCGAAAATTGGGTAGAATCCTGTTCCAATAACACCACTAAACACAGCGCCAATTAAGAATCCATATGAAGATCGTAAGCTACTGTCTTCGAACAGAAATAGTTTGGAGTCTGAGAAATAGTGAATACCAATAAGCGATAAAACAATCACTAAATATCCAATGGCTCCATAACGTGCATCTTTTGCTAGTTCTTCTTTCTTGAAATACCATATGGCTGCAAATAAAAGTCCAAGAAACACGGCAACACCAATTAAAAACATGTCTTTTGTGAGCCAATATTTTTCTGAATCATATCCTAAAAAGGTAGCTATTGTAGCTGTTGTCATGACTACAGAAAAGACAAGTACCGAATGAATCACCCAGCGTTCAACTTTCCACGCAACCATTCTTTTGTCACTTAATTGACGGAAAGAGTCACCTGCGGTCTCGGCCAATCCTCCACAACCGCATACCCAAGAGCAATACCATCGTTTTCCATATTTGTAAGTTAAAATAGGAGAGATAACAAAAACAGAAAGCACCGCAAAAAGTAAAAAAGCAAGACCAATAGTTTCGGCATTTATAAACTGATCTACGCGCCATTGTTCAAAAGCGTAGTAGTTAAGTGGCCACATATTTTTAAGATCGTTGTACGGTAAAGAAAAACTA
>Ga0316208_1000800_pt1 | contig 34229 bp, 24 predicted proteins | sample 3monopyrite_MG_FD_204944 | JGI IMG/M metagenome (GOLD analysis project Ga0316208, IMG submission 204944) | Microbial mat bacterial communities from mineral coupon in-situ incubated in ocean water Damariscotta River, Maine, United States -... | ecosystem: Environmental > Aquatic > Marine >...
GGGGAAGATCAGATAGAAAAGGCTGCGGAATATGCTAACGAATACGAGCCGGGAAAGAAGCCATCAGATTTTCATTACAGGATTGCCAGAAATAAGCCGCTCCTGATGATTCACAGTCTTGACCTCGGTGATAAAAAGGTAAAGCAGCTCGCAACTCCGGCTTTTGGTATCAGTTTTCCGCCTGGCCATTATTCCAGGGAAATTCAGGTCGTGGCAAACCGTGTCTGGATTGACCGAATGCATGGTTCTGTCCTGGATGAACCCGATGAAGAGGAAGATTTTGATGAATAAAAACGCCGCGTGGGATGAAATCAAAACACCAAAGGTTGACTACAATGTTCGTGCGGTGGAACAGAAATCATCGATTCCGTTGCACTGGGGTAAAGATGCCGAGGGGCATTGTCTGTTTGTTTTGGAGCTGGAAGGCGATCACACCACCTATTTTCAAAAAAACCGCATTCTTATCCACGGTCTTAAAGTTGATCTTCGACAGATCGATGTTGTTGGCAGTCAAGGGCTGGTTCTAACACTTGAGACCCATGTTGATCGGGACCTTTTCCTAGGTCTTTGCGAAACTCTGATAGAGGCAGTCAAAGATGTTGAGGACCCAAACGTGGCGTTATCGGTCGTTCTTACTCACATCAAAAGATGGAGAGCGTTCATGGCAGGGCGAAAGAAAAAAATTCTCTCTGCTGAAGAAGTACGGGGAGTATTCGCTGAATTGAAGTTTTTGCAAGCTGTGTTGCAGACTGGTTTTTGTGAACGGGATGCAGTTTCTGCATGGCTCGGCCCGGATCGCGCTCACCAGGATTTCATTTTTGCAAACGCTGCCGTTGAGATTAAGGCGATCTCTGGAAAGGAGCGAAATTCAATCCGTGTATCTTCTGAGGATCAACTGGAAAGTATCGTGGATAACTTGTACCTCAGAGTTTTCAGGCTGGGTGAGATGCCGGATTCTGATAAGTCAGTTTCATTAAACGGGCTGGTTAAGTCAATTGAGGAGCGGTTGTCCGACAGTGAGGCGCGAGAGCTTCTTTCAGATAAGCTTGTTTCAGCGGGTTACGTTCCGTTGATCGACTACGATGAACCAAGTTTTGTCGTTTTGGGCCGGACCACTTATAGGGTAACTGCCGATTTTCCAAAGTTGGTGCGATCTGATCTTGCCGTAGGTATTTCCAAAGTCAGATATGATATCGGGTTGAGAGATATGAAACCTTTTCAATGTGACGACGAGATGGACTTGGGGGACTAAATGGAACAAAACGCACAGGAGTTTTTCCATGATTTTTGTCAGGAGCTCTTCACCGATGCTGAAGTCAATAAGAGCTTTCAGCTTGCTGAGTTTATGGAAAAAATTGCTGCTGAGCTAATTGAAACCGGCGTGGTGGAAGGTTTTGAATTCTGCCATTATCGTGCCCAGCGGGGAATGCGCGTTGACGGGTATTGGTTTAATGACGACGGAGTTCTTGATCTCTTTATTGCCGATTTTGACAGCCGGAAAGAGTTGCTGTCGCTTACCAAAACTGATGCCGACCCGGCATTCAATAGGCTCATCAATTTTTTTGTGGCGAGCAAGGAGAAGAATCTACATGCAGCGTTGGAAGAGACCGCTCCAGAATATGGTTTATCAAGACAAATTGCCGATAGAAAAAAATTTATTAGAAGAGTAAATTTCTTTCTTCTTTCAGAAAGAGCGCTTAGTGACCGGTTGCAGGCCCTTGAGGACAGGGAAGTTTCCGGAATACCCGCCTCGTTTCATATTTGGGATATCTCTCGGCTTCAGCGCCAGACAAGTTCGAGGGGGCACAAAGAGGCTCTGGACATCAATTTTTCGGAGCTTTTTGACACTGGTATTTCTTGCCTTCCAGCGCACATTGGCAACAACTCTCTCAAATCTTATCTCGTTGTCATGCCAGGTGTCGTTCTTTCAGCACTGTATGAAAAATATGGAGCCAGGCTTCTCGAGCAAAATGTCAGGTGCTTTTTGCAGGCGAGGGGTAAAGTTAACAAGGGTATAAGGACCACCATTCTAAAAGAACCGGATATGTTTTTTGCCTATAATAATGGAATAACTGCCACAGCTCAGAAAGTTGAAACCCGGACGACCGAAGAAGGGCTCGAAATTGTCCGTATTGCCGACTTGCAGATCGTAAACGGTGGGCAGACGACCGCATCTTTGTTTCATACCAAGCGAAAGGACAAAGTGTCGCTGGATAATATATTTGTTCAGATGAAGTTGTCTGTCGTTGATACCGATCAGAGCGAAATATTTGTACCCAAAATATCAGAGTACGCGAATACTCAGAACCGCGTTAATGCCGCAGATTTTTTCTCAAATCATCCTTTTCATATCAGAATGGAGGAGTTTTCCCGCAGGATATGGGCTCCGGCGCAACAAGGTGCGCAGCGGGAGAGTAAGTGGTTCTATGAACGTGCGCGAGGACAATATGCTGATGCGCAGGCTAAAATGACACCAGCAGAGACTCGCAGATACAAAGCTGAACACCCTAAGCCTCAAGTGTTTGTCAAGACGGACCTTGCGAAATTTGAAAATGTCTGGGATGAAAATCCGCGATGGGTAAATCTTGGTGCGCAGAAAAATTTTGCCAGCTATGCCGCGCGAATTGGTCCTGAATGGAGCAAGAATCCGGATCAATTCAATGAGTTTTATTTTCAGCGGGCAATAGCGAGGGCAATCTGCTTTAGGACAACGGAAAAGCTGGTCTCTGACCAGCCTTGGTATAACGGTGGCTATCGTGCCAACATTGTTGCCTATACATTGGCGATAATTGCTGAAATATGCCGCCAGAAATTGGTGACAGTGAATTTCTCTGAAATATGGGCAAAGCAGTCGATATCTCCTGCTTTGCGGGAGGCTTTGGAAATCATTTCCCTATACGTAAATGATGACCTTATTGACCCCCCACAGGGTATATCGAATGTAACTGAGTGGGCAAAAAAAGAAGCTTGCTGGACCCGCTTGAAGGAAGGAATCACGGACCTCACTGCCACGCTGCCTTCGAAATTTATCGATGAACTTATTTCGATTGATGTAGTGAAGGCCGATGCGAAGTCAGCCAGAAATATTCAGAAAATCGATAATGGTATCGACGCGCAAAAGCGGGTTTTTGAAATACCTGCGCAAAAATGGTCCGAGTTGAAGGTGCGGGGTGAGCAGAAGAAATTCTTCTCGCCGAAGGAGCTTGGGGTTTTGGGTATAGCGGAACAAATTCCAGCGAAAATTCCAACAGAGAAACAGTGTGCGGTCTTACTCGAAGTATTGCAGAAGGCGTTGGATGAAGGGATTGTCGATTCAGAGTAAACAACTTTTTTAAAGTAATGCAAATCTAATAAAGGAGGCTCGATGGCTGTATTTTCCCGAGAAAGCATCGACCTAGAAACTGACACTCTAATTGACGTCATCAATGAGATAGATAGCTCCGACAGCTATCCGAATGTGCTTTCAGTACGGATACCGCTATATTCCATCGGCTCCACAAACGATCACCTAGACATTTGTGAGGACCTTATCGATGCCTCCTATATCTTGGAGGAAATGGCGACCTATGCAACGAATGTAGATTTGAGGAAATTCAAGGACGAAAAGTCACCCTACAGAGTGGGTTTTCTTTTGGAGGCGGCTGGATGCAAGCCAGCCTTTTTTCGAGCATTGCGATCTGCATGTATTCACTTTGGTGGAAATGAAATAGAAATTCAGGAACGCCTTGGTCACGAATTCGAAACCTACGCTGACAGGATGGAAGATTATCGCGATAGTCTCGATGAGAGAGATTTGGTCTTCCCAATGGTAATTGAAGATTACCAAGCGAACCTAATAAACGGCGCTTATTACACCTATGAAGAAACCGAATGGGTACAAAGGGACCTTCTCCGATATCCCGAACGCGTATTTGGCTTTGGAAAATCACCCTATTCGAAGAGACTTGGCGGTGATGCTTACGCCTCTGCTGACAGCTGGATAATCTCGAATGATGTGGACGTGGACGCCTATTTCAAGCTTACAAATCAAAAACTGAAAGTATCCGGGTTTATATCTGCTGAAATATTCCTGATTGAGAACATCGGCATTGTGAAGGCCGAAAATCTCCTTGCGTATTTTCCAATTGACCATTTGTTAAAAGCTAGAATTTGCACAGCATTTTTTGACGACAAATCCAAGGTGATGAATGTTGGTAATCTTGAGGACGCTTTTACTCATTCCATAATGTTGGAGTATTTAAGGCGTTTTTCTTCATCAGACTTTCTAAGACAGCGAAAGCCCAAAGAGTGCTTCCTGCACGAAAGTGGTGAGGTAATATTATTTAAAGATGAAGATTGGTCCTATTTGCTCTATGAGACCAGGCTCCTCAATTTACCGGAAATAAAAAAACTAAATGAGAATCTTGGGAACCTGTTTTCAGAAATTACAGAATTAATAGGAGTTTCCCAATCTTCATCTTGTTCGTGGGCCACTCTGAACGACGAACAGTTCGAAAGGCTTTGCTATGATATCATATATGCCCACCCCGCCTTTGATGAGGATACAATTAGAAAGATGGGTAACTCCAGATCACGCGATGGTGGCCGCGATATTGTTGTTTGGACAAAAGAATCTCGGCAAAGTGAAAAAGCAAAAAAATTCGTTTTTCAATGCAAGCTAATAAGCGGCGGACGGTCTCTTGGAAAGCGAGGGCTTACTGACATTGGGGATATGCTTGACCAATATGACGCACAGGGGTTTGGAGTCATGACCTCTGCGCCAATTGATGCAACCTTGTATGATGCTATTGACGCGATTTGTACTAAACGGGGAATTGAGCAAAAACATTTTTCGTTGTTTGAAATAGAACGATATCTGAATCGTCATCCGTCAATAATGAGGAAATATTTTTCGACTTAATATTATTATGTTCCCAACGTTGAAGAGGGGGGGCTTCTCGCAGCTGCAAGCATTCAAATAGCCATCAGGAATTTTCTAATTGATTGATTTATAATGATTTTAGTCTATTTTTCTTATGAGTCTACAAAACATTAATCCAGCCCCCGCAACCAAACGTTAAAGACCTGCCTTTATGGCGGGTCTTTTGCGTTTTGGCTTCGGCGGTCGGTGTATTGAAGCTAAATGTTCATACGTAGCGAAGCGGAGTGACGAGCCAAAGGCGAGACTAATCCTACCCCCGCAACCAATTAAAACATCCCTACCACCTCGTGTGGCGGGGATTTTTTAGTTGCTGTGCTTCCGGATTTTAAGCTACCGGTTCGGACCAAGCAAGCATCGCTTGCGCAGGGCAACAACACAAAGCGTAGCGACCGACGGTAAATCCTACTCCAATGATCAAACGTATGCCGCTGATATATAACGCATATCAGCGGCATTCTTAATTCCAGAACACCGCCCCTCCAATACATAAAAGATACCATATATGTACCTAAATATATCGAAATACAGCATAGGAAAATAAGGTTTGAAGTATGAGTGAATTCTACTTTTGAGTACCACTAATTATCGGGGGTATTACTTAAGGGTTATATAGAAGGTTCAAAGGTGTGCAATAGCTGCCTTCATGACCCTCTCATCTTTATGTTGGGCGTTTGATAGGTTTATGAGGGTGTAATTTTTTGAATGTCAGTTCTGATAAACCATAGAGAATTAGCCGCTTTTCAATGTACACTTAAAATTATTATTCAGTGTATTTTTAGAGTATTATGCTGATTATTTCATTGTTATATAGGTAAAATAACTGATTTAATACAATTATAGCAACATATTTTGTTGTGTTTCGCTTATAGTCACCCAGTTCTAGATAGGGAGTGCACGGGCGTATCTCGTCATAGTAGGTTTGTTGTGTGCATAGTGGCTTAAAATGGAGGGGTTTCGACCGTGAAACTAATAAAAAGATTTTGTAAACAGGAAAGTATATCCAAAAATATATTATTTTCCTGTCTTCTAACAACCACAGCATTAAATGGTGCTCAGGCTCAAAATGAGCAGCAAGACACTGGTGAAAGTGCCCGGTTTGACGAAATTGTGGTTCTTGGGTCTCGTCGGGGAGATGCCCGGTCAGCGATGGATGCGGCTGTTCCGGTTGATGTATTGAACGGCGAAGACCTTACTGCTCATGGCAGCACTGATATACTGGACGTTTTGACATCAAGTGTTCCATCCTTAAATGCAAACCGTGAACCGATCAGTGATGCAGGGACATTGGTCCGCCCTGTTAATCTACGAGGCCTTCCGTCTGACCATACTCTAGTGCTCGTAAATGGCAAACGTCGCCACCGTGGCGCTGTAGTTGGCGAGTTTATCTCTGGCGTTAATAAAGGTGCACAAGGGGTGGATGTTAATCCATTGTTTGGTGCAGCATTGAAACAGATAGAAGTATTGCGCGATGGTGCAGCTGCCCAGTATGGTTCCGATGCTATCGCGGGTGTGATTAACTATACATATATTGATGACCCAGAAGTACGCCGGGTTACAGTCCAATACTCACAGGCCTATGCTGGTGATGGTGAGACATGGGAAGCATCTGGTGCGTTTGGTACACATTTGGGCGATTCAGGTTTTGCTACCCTAGCTTTCCAAGTGAAAGATAGTAAACCAACGAGTAGGGGTATTCAGGACGGTGAAGGGACAAATAGCGGAGCAAGCGGTCTAGCAGCTGCAGGCTTCCCGGTTGCTGACCCTGTTGTTGTTTGGGGTGCGCCTAGAGTGAAGAACGATTATAAATTCATTGTAAACTCGGCTATTCCCCTCGGCGAAGCAGAGTTATACGCGTTTGGTAATTATGCGACGCGTGATGTTGATGGCAGTTTCTTCTACCGCAACCCAACAAATCGCTCTGGTGTGTTTGCTTCGGGCGGCAATGTGTTGTTTGCTGATACGACAGGGGCTGGAGGGTGTCCAGTTGGACCGCTTCCGACAGATAATTTTGCAGCGGCGGAAGGCTTTGTTAATTCAGCGCCAAGCAATTGCTTTGCGTTTCAATCCTTGTTCCCGGGTGGTTTTACGCCTCGGTTTGGTGGCACAGTTGAAGATTACAGCGCATCAGCGGGTGTACGGGGTGATATGTTTGAAACAGGCCGTTACGACTTGAGTGTCACGCACGGTAAGAACAATGTTGCGTATGAGATTCTTAATACGGTAAATGCCTCACTTGGCCCAGACACGCCAACGGACTTCGTATTGGGTAGTCAAATTCAATCTGAAACTGTTGTGAACGGCGATTTTTCGCTTCCTGTTGCGATAGATGCATTCGCTTCTGACCTTAATGTTGCATTTGGTGTTCAATATCACCGTGAACAGTTTGAAATCGTAGCGGGCCAGAAAGAATCCTTTGTTGTTGGTCCATATGTTGACCAGGGCTTTTCTGTCGGTTCCAATGGTTTCCAAGGTTTCAGTGATAAAGTAGCAGGCACCTTCAACAGAAATAGTAAGAGTGTGTATCTAGACCTTGAAGCTGACGTTACAGAGAATTTGCTTGTAAGCGGTGCTCTTCGGTACGAAGATTTTTCTGATTTTGGAAGCACGTTCAATGGCAAGATTGCAGCACGCTTAAAAATTTCTGATGGATTTGCTTTTCGCGGTGCCTTCAGTACGGGCTTTCGGGCGCCAACGCTTGGTCAGTCTAACCTACAGCGTGCATCCACAGCGTTCGCAAACGGTCAGTTGATCGAGCAGTTGGTGATTGCGAGTACGGACCCGATTGCTGAGTTCTTCGGCGGCGGCCAGCTTGATGCAGAAACTGCGCAAAACATAAGCATTGGCTTTACAGCACAACTTGGCACTGTGGACCTGACAGTGGATTTCTTTGACATTAATGTTGATGACCGGGTATCACTAACGTCTGCAGCGATTGATGATGTCAGCCGCCAGCAGCTGGTTGACCTTGGTAACCCAGAAGCAGCAACCATTAGTCAGGTGCAGTTCTTTGTGAACGACTTTAGCACCAATACCTCTGGTGTGGATGTTGTCGCTAACTATCCTATCGATTGGGATAATAGCCAGACAAATATTACTTTGGCATTCAATTATACGGATACCAAAGTAACGAACAGGGGTGCAACCATCAGCGATAGTCGTGAGCGAGAAATAGAAGATGCTCTGCCTTCAACACGTACAACGTTGACGGTCAGTCACTCAGTTGGGGCATTCTCTGGTCTGGTACGTATAAATCACTATGGCGAGGCTTATGAATCATTATTCAACGATGCGACCTTACCTGTTGTGACAAGTCCGATGTTTGTTGTTGATGCACAGGTATCATGGGACATCAATGATATGTTGCAACTATCGGTTGGCGCGAAAAACCTGTTTGATGCATACCCTGATGAGTGGACTACAGCAGGATACACAGGCCGTGATGGTGGTTTCCTTGGTGCAATATATCCTCTTAATCACCCAGCTGGTCTGGGCGGAGGCAGTGTCTATGCAAAGTTGACTGCTAACTTCTAGTTGGTTGCCTTGATAGAACTTGGGTGTGCTTTCGAGCACACCCTTTATTTTTGCCTTCTCTGGTTCCGGATTTAAACCTATGTCCGGCCGCGGCAAAGCGAAGGCAACACGCAAATTCGTAGCACCGCAGTGGTAAAATCCTACCCCCGTGACCCACACGGTAAAGATACTTCACCCTTAGGGCTGGGGCGTTTTACTTTTGGGTCACGGGAGTAAGCTTTGAGCCTACAGATAATCTACATTAAGGGGATGTTTAGCAAAATGAGAAGGGTTAGCCGCATAAAGAAATAGGCTGGGTGTGTACCAATTTTAAAATAAAATTTTGGCGCATAGCCGGTGTAACTATCCGTCAAAATCCTACGGTTCTTCTTTGCAGGCTGAGGGCTTTCTATATATTATTACTATGATTGAAAACTGCCTAGCCACTTTTGAAGTTTTTCTTCAAGTTGCTTCTTTTGGATAGGTTTGCTCATAAAATCATCCATACCGGCGGCAAGGCATTCTTTTTCGTCTTCAGCCATTGCATTGGCAGTACATGCTACAATTGGAGTATGTGGTTTATTTTTGAATTTTTCGAATTTTCGAATAAGTTTGGTTGCTTCAAAGCCATCCATATCAGGCATGCGGCAGTCCATCAGGATAAGGTCAAAATCGCGCGACTTAACTTGCTCAACAGCTTCGAGGCCGTTCCCTGCTGGTGTCACCAAACAGCCATAACGTTCAAGTGAACTGGTCGCCACCATTTTATTGACCGGATTGTCTTCTGCAAGCAGAATTTGTGCACCCCTTAGGGCTAGTTCTTTTTTGGGTGCGCTCCGGTTTCGGCTGTTGAGATTGTGTCTAGTGATCAGTTCTGATGTTTCGCTTTGTTCTTTAGATTGCAAGACCGCTGCTATAATCAAGGGAAGTTCGTTTGGGAAAAAGGGCTTTGTTAGATACCCCGAGAAACCAGCATCATGCATCAGCTTTGCGTCCCCCTTACGTGGAGCTGACGTCATCAAAACCATTGCTACATTGCATATTTCGGAGGCAGCTTTGACTTTACGAGCGAAGTCTAGGCCGTCAATTTCTGGCATACAATAATCGCTTAGTATGAGATCATAAGGGTCGTTTTCTAAAACAGCCTTGTACAGAGCCTTTAGGGCGGTTGCCGCATCTTCTTTTTCAGTAGTTCGACAGCCAGAATTTACGAGCTGGTCAGATGCAATTCGGCAAGAGGCAGGGCTGTCATCAACAATGAGGATACGCATATTTTTGATAATATCAGTATTTACCGGAGGGCGTGCGGGCTGGGTTTTTGTATCCCTTGAAAGCGGCATTGAAAATTTAAAAATGGAGCCTACACCGACTTCACTTTCAACAGTAATTTCGCCATTCATAAGGTCCACTAAATTCTGACAAATAGTGAGCCCTAAACCAGTACCGCCAAAACGCCTTGTCGTAGAGGCATCTGCTTGACTGAACTGGCCAAAAACAGACTTTAACTTATCGGCTGGTATGCCAATCCCGCTATCTTCGACAGTAAAATAAAATTGTGTAATTTTTTCATTTATTTTTTCTGATCTGAGGGAGATTAAAACCTGACCCCTGGATGTGAATTTGACCGCATTACTAAGAAGATTGAGAAGGATTTGACGAATACGACCTGGGTCACCTTTGACATAGCGCGTTGTGTCAAGAGGGCTTTCTAGTAGAAGCTCAATATCTTTTTCATGACATTTGGGTGCAAGTACCTGACTTACATCTTGTACCAATTGAATGAGGTCAAACGGAACGATTTCTAGGTCTAGCTTGCCGGCCTCAATCTTGGAAAAATCCAGGATGTCATTGATTAATCCAAGAAGAGCTTCGGCGGAACGCATGTTTGTTTCAGCATATTCAAATTGTTTTGGTGTTAATTCGGAATCAAGGAGCAATCCAGTTGTACCAATGATGCCATTCATTGGGGTTCTGATTTCGTGACTCATATTTGCTAGAAACATAGACTTGGCTTCTGACGCGGCCCTGGCCTCTACGGCAGCATGATCTAGCGCGTAATTCTGTTGTGTAAGCTGTTCTGCAGCAACCCGAAGCTTATGCGTCTTTTCATCGACGGCCACCTGTAAACGAGCCTTATCATAGAGGGTTCTATGTGCAAGAAATGCCAATAGCGCGGTGATTGCTAACCCAGCTAAAAGGATGCCATAAACTAATTCACCTGCACCCATTTTAGGGTTTTGAACAACATCAATATATAGTGCCCATGTACGGCCCGCAAAGGTTAGACCATGAGTAAAAGTTAAAGCGGGCCGTATGTTAGTGTTGCCTGTATTGTCGGGCACAAGAATGTTTTCAGGATAATAATAAGTTGTGCCGTTCATTGTTTTGATACGGTACTGTAAGGTATCGATAGTTTTATCTACACCAGCGGTTAAAAATACATCGGATAAGTAATTTCCTGAGATAACTACACCGGGAATGTTAATATTAGGTTGGGTTGAAAGTGCCTTTGCAGGGTAGGTAATAAAAAATACAGGCCCTTCAGTTAACGGTGCTAGGCCTTTCGAAATGTCAGAAACATACGGGGTGCCTGAACGCACAGCAGGTATGATCAAATTAAAAATTGGCGCATGTGCACCTATGTTGCGGCCTATGAAGTTTGGTGTGTCGGTTGGAGGGTATGTATAGGCTAGTACATTATAATGACCGTTTACAGGTTGAGGATCAACTAATTGGCCATCAGTTTGGAGGTCGAATATTTTAAAGCCCTGATATAACGCGCCCTTATTTTTTCGAAATTGGGCCTCAAGTTTAGGGGCATTTTCAGGTGTGGTCCTCGCGATCCAACTCAATCGACGACGTTCCGGAAAATCAGGATACACCAATGCAACCAACTGCCTAAACTCTTCATCAGTAACCCACTGCGATGTAGAAAACATATTGGCAATTGAGGCAACCTGTAGAAGACGCCGATTAAAGGCAGATTCAAGGTTTAACGCTTGTGCTTCCGCAGTAGCGGACATGCGAGCCTCAACGCGTTCTTGCTCAAACGACTGAAATTTTTGATAAAGGACGAGCGAAATTAGACTACCAATCATCAGAATAATGAGTGGTACAAGTTTGATTAGTCTTTTTCCTAATATTGCTGTCACAAAAATTGCGCCCGCTTAAAATTCAACCCTACCACTAACGCCAAACATGGCTTTTCCATCACTGGGCGTGCAGTTTACAGTGCCAGAAATCAAACCCGGCATTGCCCCTCCGGATGGGGGGTCTTGTAATCTTTTTTCTATGCAATATTGCTCGCCCGTAAGGTTATTGACCCATAACGAGAGCGAGAAGGGGGATTGCTCTTCAAAAGTGATATCGGCACGAATTCCTAATTCAAATATTGCTTCCTTAGTAGTAGCAAAATCTTTTGAGGCATCAACACCCTCAAAGCGCTCGCCAACGTAGCGCGCATGAGTGGAAAGTAATATCTGGGTGTTTCCAACTGTAATTTTTCGGCTAATTTGCGCATTACCGGAAATATCAGGGGTGTTACTCAGGTCATGGCCTTCGGTGACACCTGTTAAGTTACCAATATCAGTGATTTTGCTGTTCAAAAGCCCGACTGATACAGAAATTAGCCAGCCTTCACTCGGTATCCATTGCAGATCAGCATCTAAACCCAGAATACGTGAGGCCGGAATATTAGTGAATGCGGGAACGCCGTCAATCACTGAGAATATTTGTGCGTCTTGCCAGTCATAATAGAAGGCTGCCATATTGATTTGGAGGTTCTCATTTGGGTTGGATTTTAGGCCAACCTCAAAAGCATCTAAAAATTCAGGCCCTACAGGCTTACCTGCGTCGCCGTTGAGGGCAGCAAGTGCCCGCGTATCAAATCCGCCAGACTTGAACCCACGAGAATAGCTAGCATAAAGCAGCATATTGTCATGAAACTGGTAATCTAACCCTATTTTCCCGGCGAGCTCATTAAGGCTTTGTTTTGGTTCTAGCATGAAATTTGGTACAGGGGCTGCTACAATCCTTGGGTCAGATGCACCTGCCGCAATCATTTCATTAAGGGTTAGCATATCAATGAAGTTTGTTGGTGAGAAGAGAGCTATTGGTGATGCAAATACACCAAAATTTGATTGGGCAGATTTGTCATTGTCCGTGTAACGCAGGCCTGCCGTGATGGTCACATTATCACTGAGGTCATATTCAATCTGTCCGTAGAGAGAGAGAGGTCCCGGTCTTTTTGGTCGAGAAGGTTATAGGATATTACTTCGGCGTTAATTCCAGGGCCAGCTGGCGCTGATGGATTTACATCGCGTCTTACAACCGTTGCCTGATGTAGGTCTTCCTCAAGGTACAAACCGCCGATAAGCCACCGGAATTTTCCCGATGCTGGTGATAGTAGCCGTAACTCTTGGGTGAACTGATCATAATTAGCACTCTGCATAGGGTTGAATATTAGAACATCGGCGCCGCCGTTATCTTCGCCAAGGGCAACATTTGTTTTTTCAATAGAGGTGATAGAAGTTACTTCGAACCTATTATTGAAAACATGTGAAAGTTTTAAGAAAGCTCCGTCTATTTCTATGTCTTGCCGAGGGGCAACAGCTAGATATACGTCGTGAAAATTATTACGTGATGGGTTAAAGTTTGTTACTATAACGCAGTTGGTAGCTCGGTCGAAGGTGCCTATGTTGTCTGTGCAGGGCTGGCTCGGATTGTTTGGTTCTCCGAGGCCGTTTGCTTTAGTACCTTTGTTGGTTCCTGAGCTGTCAGTACGGTGATAGTTAACTAATAGCTCGGTACTGTCGGTGGGGTTCCATAGAAATTGGCCACGTACAGAATAATTCTCTCGTTTGCCGAGCTTTTCTCCATTTACCAGGTTGGTAAATAAACCATCTCGAGAGTTAAACACGCCAGAGCCCCGAAATGCTGCAGTGTCTGATATTTTTATGTTCAGTGCCGCTTCACCACGAGCGCTATTATAGTTGCCATAACTCGCTTGCACAAAATTGGTGTGATCATCTTCCAATGATGGTTTTTGTGAAATATAATTGATTGCGCCACCAGTAGTATTTCGTCCAAATAGTGTATTTTGTGGGCCGCGCAGGAGTTCAATACGGTCTAAATCGAAGACACCAAGTACTCCCGAAAAGGGGTTGGAGATGGAAACGTCATCCTGATATACGCCAATTGCACGAGCTACATTGCCATGGAAGTTTGAGGTGCCGACACCTCTGATGGTAAAGCCTGTGTTCACTTCATTGGAAGCATTCGTAGTGACATTTGGGAAGTGGGATAAAATATCGTCCGCGCGCAGTATACCAAGTCGTTGTATTTGTTCATTCGACAATGCCTGTAGTGATATAGGGACATCTTGCGCGCTTTCTGTGCGTTTTTGTGCTGTTACTGTGATTTCTTCAATCTGTTCAGTTTCGATCGCAGAAGCAGGGGCAATGTTATCCAACAAGAACAGCAGCAAAACCGGGGTGAAGTTTGTTGGGTGTGGCATGTAGATATCCATCCTGAAGTGAACGAGCGCCAGTACAATCTATGGCAGAGTTAGTGAAGTTTCTGTTAAAGGTATCACTTTATCTGGAGTCCAAGCTCTTCAACAAAGTGCCGAGAACCATATTCAAAGGGCACACCCTAAGCCCTATATAGCAATATTTGTTAGCTTGGCTGAGTGGGTGGAACAGTTTTTCTCGGGCCAAATAGAGACAACGTAAAAGTGGAAATTTAGACCTGTGGATAGTTAGGCGAACGCAATCTCAGGCTGCTAATTTGTGATTGTTTGGTTCCCAGCGCGCGCGTTATTTATCACAGACTTTATTGTAGGTTGGGCGTGGGATGGCCCGGAAAAAGCTATAAGCTATATCTCTCGTTGGGCTGCCCTTGACACCTGTGAGCGTGATCACAGCGGGGTCATGGGGCATGTAATAATATGATTGTGTACAGTATGGAAATTTATCTTTTGGGGAAATGATAATGGCCACTCACGATACAATTTATTACGAATTTAAAGAACTGGGCCTCACTGCCACAATCAAGGTTAGTGTGCCTGCCGATGAGTATGAAGCGTCCAACAATATAAAATATCCTGGATATGCTATTGTCAGCGGAACGGTGCAGTACGAAGACAGAGGCAATAAACGTACTGTTCAAGTCGCGCCACAAACGATCAACCCGTATGACGTCCTTTGGGCGACATCCGGCTCTGGTAACGGCGGCAGCGAAAGTGGGATAGATTCTAATGGCATTGCGCTGCAGGGGGATAATGGCAACTTGGCCTGGATGCGTAAAAAAGGCGAGTTCTGGCTGCAGGAAGGCTCGGTCAATCAACAGGTAACGCTTGATAGTGTACGTAACTGGCCTCCAGCATCCTAAGCCGGGCAGATTAGACGAGAGGTGTGGGGCCATAGGGTTAATTGTCATGCGCGCGGCTTAACGGCTTAACTGGTGTGGCGTTTACTCATCGCTCTGTTTTTGCGGGGAACACTCAATATTAAGCAGGCCTGTTTTTTACTGCCCCGCATTCTGGCGTGCCGATATCATGGTTTGTGATGTTTGCACCACCTTGTTGAGACAGCCATTTTATATGTCATATACATTGGGTTTTCCATGGCGCGTTCTTTCTCACCTTTACAAATATAAATTTCATCATCTATCTCAAGCAGGTTGGCAACATTCGTATTATGAAAGTCCAATTAGCATGAACGTTTTGTGGGCTTCACTCTTTTAAGTTGGTTCAAATACGTAGCTACGATACTTGCCTATGTGACGGATTGAGCATTAGAGTGACTTAAAGCGTACAGTTTTGATATTAATGTTGGGTCCCTTTGTAAGGCTTCCTCTCGTAAAATCACGTTTACGAGAAGGCGTTATTTTTCTCTTGAGTCTGTATTAAATACAGGGTGTAGCCTATTGGTGATTGAACAGCAACGCAAACTGGTTTGGTGCGAATACATACGCGCGGTTGTGCTCAAAGAATAAAGAAAGAGATGTAGTTATGAGTGACATCAAGCCGGACGGCGAGAGGACGAAGAGTTTGGCAGCAAGCCTGTCTGTGGTGGGGGCTGTTCTGGCATCATCATGCTGCATCTTGCCTTTTGTTTTCTTGATGTTGGGTGTAAGCGGTGCCTGGATCGGAAACCTGACTGTTCTTGAACCGTATAAAAACTATTTTGCAGTGGCTACACTGGTGTTCTTGGGTGTTGGGTTTTGGCATGCCTACTTCAAGCCCAGGAAGCAATGCGCGGATAATAGCTACTGCGCAAAGCCTCGGGCTGACTATGTAATCAAAACTGTTTTGTGGGTGTCTACTGTGTTGGTTTTGTTAGCGTTGACTATCGACTTTTGGGCACCTGTTATCGGCAAATATATTTAAACGAAGGAGTAAGGTTATGAGACAAATTGGTAGATTTTTTGGTGTCGTGATTGCGCTTGTTCTTGTCGCGCCAGTTATCGCGCATGTGGGCTCAGAAACCAGCCAAAGCATGAAACAGGCCTCTGAAAGGCAAGTGACTTTTGTCATTGAGAAAATGACTTGTGCGATGTGTCCAATCACCGTGCGGAAAGCTATGGAAAAGGTGAATGGCGTTCTATCCGTTGTAACGAATTTCGACAAGAGAAGTGCCGTTGTTGTATTTGATACTTCAAAGACCAATGAAGCTGTTATCGCCAAAGTATCAAAGGACGCAGGCTACCCTGCCGTTGCCGAAAACGCTAAACCTTCAGAATGAGATCAGCAGTTCAAGTGAGGAAAGTATCAAAGAATTAATAATAAACGACAAAGGAAAATGGATGTCAGATTGTATCCCATCAATAAAGCCTAAAGAAGGGAAGGATAAGAAAGAAAACATGGCCCCCGATTTACTTGTTATTGGTGGGGGGTCTGCTGGATTTTCTGCTGCAATTACAGCGGCAGAAGCGGGTAGAAGTGTCACCATTACCGGAAACGGAACTATCGGCGGTACTTGTGTTAATGTTGGTTGTGTTCCTTCCAAGGCGATGATTAGAGCTATGGAAGCTGTGCATGGGGCGCAGCAAGCAAGGCGGTTTGACGGGCTAAAAGGAACCTCAGAAATTTCCAGTTGGACGGCCCTGGTAGCGCAAAAACAGGAATTGGTTGATGCGCTCCGCAAATCCAAATACGAGGATATTCTACCTTTCTATCCGCATATTTCCTACGTGAACATGCAGGGCAAAGCACGTTTTTCGGGGAACGGAACCGAAGTAAACATTGACGGTGCTTTGTACCACCCCTCAAAAGTAATTATTGCAACTGGGTCATCTCCCTCATTGCCTCCGATTAATGGTATTCAAAATGTTTCCGTTCTTGACAGTACGCAGGCTCTTGAACTTGAAAGTTTACCTCGGTCGCTCCTTGTCATTGGTGGGGGTGTCATTGGCGTGGAACTGGGGCAAATGTTTGCGCGGGCTGGGGTGAAGGTTACGATATGTTGTCGTTCACGACTTTTGCCGGAAGCCGAGCCAGAGGTATCGGAGGCTCTAGCAAATTATTTACGCGAGGAAAGTATCACTATATGTGACGGGATTAGGTATCAAAAAATTGAGAAAGTCGAAAATAAAATTGAGCTAACGTGTCAGACTAGTGGTGGTGCGCAGGTAATTCAGGCAGAAAAATTAATGGCGGCGACAGGCCGTATACCAAACACTAAAATTCTTGATGCTGAAAAAGCCGGCGTGAAGCTCCTTATAAATGGTGGTATTGAAGTTAACGCATATATGCAGACGGCGAACCCTGATATTTATGCGGCAGGCGATGTTACGGGTACGGACATGTTTGTCTATATGGCCGCTTACGGAGCCAAGCTGGCCGCAAAAAATGCACTTTATGGTAACAGTAACCAATATAGCAATGAGGCCATGCCCGCTGTTGTTTTTACTGACCCACAGGTTGCCACTGCTGGATTGACGGAAGCGCAGGCGCGGGCCAAAGGTTACGACGTTAAGACAACGATTATCACTCTGGATAATGTCCCTCGTTATATTGCCGCCCGCGATACCCGGGGGCTTATCAAGCTGGTGGCAGATAATAAGACTGACAAATTGCTGGGGGCAAATATACTGGCTCCGGAGGCAGGGGATAGTATCCAGACTGTTGTTATGGCATTAAAGGTGGGTATGACAACAAAGGCGTTAGCTGAAACTATTTTCCCGTATTTAACAGGGGTCGAGGGCGTCAAACTTGCTGCCCAGACCTTTGGCAAGGACGTTAAAAAACTCTCCTGTTGTGCAGGATGATTTACAGTCTTTGAAAACAGTAAAACCTTACTTGGGAGTTAGATTTCTATGGAAACAAAAATTTGCCCGACCTGTGGTTGTTCTCTGGTGCGGCTCGGCATCACTGACCAACAGGCGGTGCAGCTTAGCTTTCGAGGAAACGATTATTTTTTCTGCTGTCAGGGGTGTGTTGATATTTTCCAGAAAAAACCTAAATCGTTCGTTAAAGAAGTCAAGAATATGCATGTCTGTCCTGTATGTTTGGCTGAAAAGCCAACAGCGTATACTGTGCCTTTGGAACATGAGGGTCAGCAAATTCATTTTTGTCGCTGCACTTTCTGTATGGAAACTTTTATCAAAAACCCTGATTACTATCTTGAACGACTGGCGGGTAAAACCGATTTCAAGGGGCTTTTTGATGGGAAAGAAGAGTCATGCTGCCATTAAGCGGCCCGCGCGCTACGAAGTGCTGATGATCAAACGGCAACAATAATTAATTCAAATACGACGCTTGATATACAGTATGATATCGATTTAACAAACTATGTCGCTCGCAAATGCCGGCGTCTTTGCTACAGGGCAAGTCAGGTTACCGGTCATGGCAGAGGCCGGCTTTCGACTTAATTTGTTTTCTGTATTTATTATTTCACGCGTTGCCTATTTTGTTGCGCCTCTGGTATTAAACTAAATTTTTAGCCGCATAGAAGGCTGTTTAATCAATGTTTGGGTATAATTCGAGATTCCAGATACCGGAATTCCAGATACAAAGTGCTTATATTGGGGAGTTCTCTAGTACTTTGTGGTTCAGTAAAAGCTCAGGCAGTAATATTATCGTCTCTGCTACTCATTGAGCGGTAATGCTCTAATACTAACTACTCGGTGTGAAGAGAGTACCGTATAGCTGAGTTTTGGTGTTAGGTCTTTGCCAGCCTATAGGGTTTTGAAAATAGTATTGCCTGAGATACTAAGGGACAGGGATCAAAGGTGATATAGACATTCAAATGGAATGAAAGCCTTGGCTGTCCTTCGGTACATTCTCTCTGTCGCATAGGCTATAATCTCGAATGATAGTGGCTACCCGAAGCCTATAGTGCTGGAAAATTGATGCGCGCCCCTTAAGTTGTGCGCTTCGGTGGGTTTTTAGATTACGCCACTGTGTAATGGCAGTCTCGTCTCGCCAAAAGGATAAGGAGAGATATTTGCCTGGTGATGAAACACTTTCAAAACGTTCGATGGAGATAAAGCCGTCTATTTCCTCCAACAAGGATCCCAGCTCAAGGGCAATGGCAAAATAGTCTTCGGTCCGCTGTGGTTTTGGTTCCAGTTCAAAAATTACGGCGATCATTCACTCGCTCCCGACTGCGATTTCCCAATAAGAAAAGAACGCACCTCATCACGTAATCTGAATCGCCCATTTTCAAAATGCATCAAATGTCCGCCCTCGGGCAGTGCAACATCAACCACACTTGCTGCTGAACTAAGTTTCTGTTTGAGCCATGCGTTATCTTCCTCTGTAGAGAGATGATCCCATTCACCTCGAATGATCAACGTGGGCGCTTTTATACGTGAGGGGTCATAAGGAAAGGACCCTGTCCAAGCCGCCATAATATCAGCTATAGGACCACTAGGCACTTCAACACTAGAGGGGGAGCGGCTTGCGCTGTGCGGATCACCTGCCAAATAATGGGAGGCCCAAGTTGCAAATATGGCTTCATCCAATACCGGAACATGGCTTGGCGGTGTATCATGGACAAATTTGTCATGTTGCTCTTTAACCGAAACTAATTGTGTAGGCGGTAAATTTACATCTGCCTTGGCGCCCTCACGCTGTGCGATTGCACCAAAAAGAATTAGATTTTTTACCAGGGCTGGATTATCTGCTGCGAATGCACCAGCCGGAATTGTACCCCATGAGTGAGCCAGTATTGAGACCTTCCTGTGCGGCGTACGTTCTCGAATTAACTCAACAGCGCGAGCGATCTGATGCTTTACCTCGTGACTTCTGCCCGGCACTTCAGCCGGGTCACCTTGCCGGTTCAAGGCAGTGTAGTCGCCGGATAAACCGTATCCCGCAAAATTAAGCGCCCATACATCAAAACAAGCAACGTTCAGGTCGCCTGCCCAGGACTGGTTACCTATTGTATACCCAACTGACAATTCGCTCGGAAACGTAGCTCCATGAATAAACAACACGGGCTCAAACTGAGATGTACACCCCACCTTTGCAGGGTAGTAATTCAGCGCGAGAGACGGCGCCCCGCTACGCGATAGAATATAGGTTTCTGATGTCATGGTATCGGCGCCTCCATAAGCACAGGCAGTAATAAAAAAGATACTCATAATGGTGAAGATGAAGGGGTTGGTCATTCGCGAATGCCTCTTTTTATCCAGCATGGAAGTTAGTCCTGTAAAAGTACGAACTTTATGTCTAACAACCTGCTTGGCGTTGAGGGGCCAAATTTCATGTTGGATAAAGAATTTCATCATGCTGCGGTTCTCCCATACAGGTATTTGATACTTCAGCATTCAAGATAACAGGTTGTATTGCAGAAATGGTTCGGCTAAGGTCGAACTATGAAAGAAGGCCCTGACATATCCCGAATTGCATCATTGATCGGCGACCCTGCGCGGAGCAATATTTTGCTTGCACTGATGGACGGGCGCGCCCTCACTGCTGGCGAGCTTTCAGTGTTTGCAGGCGTTACAAAGCAGACAACCAGTTCACATCTTGCACAGCTGTTGGCGGGTGGATTGCTTGCAAGAGACGTACAGGGACGACATCATTACTACCGATTAAAAGAGGCAGACGTCGGTCACGCCATAGAAGCTCTTATGGGCGTTGCCGAAAAGTGCATTGGAAAACGAGCGCGCACGGGCCCAAAGGAGCCGGCCCTTCGTAAGTCCCGTATTTGTTATGATCATCTGGCCGGTGAATTGGGGGTTTTGCAGTTTGATAAAATGTTGGAAAATGGCTGGCTCTCTCTTTGTGAAAAGGACATATCTCTGACACAGGAAGGCTGGAAGGCGCTTGGTCAAATTGGTATCGGAAAATCCGATTTTCACAAGTCCCGTAGGCCCTTATGTAAATCCTGTCTTGATTGGAGCGCCCGACGACATCACCTCGCTGGCTTGGTCGGGAAAACCCTTTTAAATCAGTTCTTTGTACTGGGTTGGGCAAAACGTCTCTCTGAAACCCGTATTATTAAATTCACGGTAGAAGGTGAGGTGTCGTTGCGGAGGTGGCTTGATCAAGCATCAACATTGGTTGCTTACAAGCCTCTTGAAGCAGAAGATGTTATTTGAGGAGGGCTTTGGCTAAATGCACCCAGCTAGAAACGCCAACTGGCAGGGCTTCATCATTGAAGTTATAGGTTGGAGAATGTAGGGGCCCACAATTATGTCCATTCCCAATAATGAAGTAGCACCCTGGCACCTCATTAGACATAAAAGCAAAATCTTCAGAGCCCATCAGGGGAGTGAAGTTCTGAATAATTTTGTAATTTTCTTCTGACGTAGACAAAGCTTGTTGGAGGGCTAGGGTCGCTTTTTCATCGTTACAAACAGGTGGGTAGCGTTCCTCATAAGAACAACTAATTTTAACATCATATGCCATACCAATCCCTGCACATACATCAAGAATACGCTGTTTTATTATCTTTTGCACCTCAGCAGAATGGCTTCTACAGGAACCAGAAATGGTAACATTGTCGGGAATGACATTAAATGTTTGGCCACCTTCGATCTGACCGACGGTAATCACAGCTGAATCGATAGGGCATATGTTGCGCGAAACAATAGTGTTTAACGACAGTATCAGGGCAGATACAGCTGGAATTGGATCGCGGGTAGTTTCCGGCATTGCGCCATGACCGCCTTGGCCTTCAACGACAATATTAAATATATCAAATGAAGCACTTACGTGACCGGCTTTAGCCATTATTGTACCAATTGGAATATTTGGCATATTATGAATAGCGTATATTTTTTCTACAGGAAACCTATCAAACAGTCCTTCTTGCACCATTTTTTTTGCACCGCCTTCATTTTCTTCAGCAGGTTGAAAAATAAAGATAAGGCGGCCTTTTAGGCCCTTTGTTCTTGATAAAATTTCTGCGGCGCCTAATAACATGGTTGTGTGGCCGTCATGACCGCACGCATGCATTATACCAGTGTGTTTAGACGTATATGTAGCACCCGTTTCTTCGGTGATGGGTAGTGCATCCATATCGGCTCTAAAGCCAACCGAAGGACCCTCTTGTTCAAAGTCTAAAACACCTACAATACCCGTTTCAGCAATGCCAGTATGGACCACTAGACCAAATGAAATAAGTTTTTTTGCAATAATTTCGGCTGTTCTATTTTCTTTGTATGCTAATTCCGGGTGTGCATGAATATCATGCCGTAACGCAACCAATTCTTTATATACACCGCTAGAAATAAGGGTATTTGATGCACCGTTCACCCTGCTACCTTGACAGCAAAAATATCTTCTAAGAACTGTTCCAATAGCGGGTTATACCGTTCGGGGGCCTCGATGAATGGCGCGTGACCAACGCCGTCCATTTCAAATATTGTTCGCTGCCATAGATTGCCCCATTCAATCGTCCGTAAATATTCAGCTGAAATAAACTTATCCTTCAAGCCCTGGACAACAAATGTTGGTACGGAGGACTGTTTGACAACCTCGCGTTGATCATAACCATCTATTTTACTTAACCAATGATCGTACATATGGAAACGAGCGGCCCCGTCTGTTCTCTTTGCAAAATCATAAAAGAGGGGCGGTATTGGTATTAATGACCCATATAGGTCGGTGGTGTATCCGGTTATTTCCTCATGGCTTACGTCCGGGGTACCTGTAACATATGCGTACTCTGAATTATGAAAAGCTAAGCTATAAAATTCATCCCCAGGTCCAACAGGCGGGGTACCCATGAGGCCTATTCCCTGTATTTCATACCCCTGTCCTTGCATTTCAATCGCTATATGTCCACCCAAAGACCAGCCAAGAATGATAGGTCTTTTAATGCTTAACTTGTTTAAAACTTTGCTCAAAAACCGGGCATAGGCAGGGCCTGTATAGTCGTGAGATGGGTCGGTAGAGTTTGAGCTTTGCCCGTGTCCTGGCAGGTCAATTGCCAGAAGTGTGTAGCCACTATCGGCAAAATATTTAAACTGCTCATGGAATGTTTCTTTTGCAGATGAATTTCCGTGAATAAAAACCACAGCATTTTCATTGCCAGGGATAACCCAGCAATCAACTGACATAGTATCAATAGAGACCAGACGGTTTTCACCAACAGACCGAAGGTCATGAGCAGTTTCTTTTAGTTTGTGCATTTCATTATGTTGTGCATGGGTGGGCATAAGAAAGTTGTCCTATGTTTATTGAAATTTTAGACGCAGCGTAATGCCATACGTTCTGGGGGTGCCAAACGCTTGTGTTGTATTCACAAAGATCGCGCTTCTATCATCAGCAAAGTTTACATATACTTCGTCTGTAATATTATTTGCCCATGCAAATACTTCCCACGTATCTTGAACTAACCCAGCCCGGACATTGAGGATGTTACGGCCTTCACCGCTAAGGCGCTGGCTATTCTGTGGTTCAAAAAATACTTGGCTACGATAGTTCCAGTCAGCCCTGAAAACTAAATCCATGGTATCTGACACAGGATGACTATATTGTGCGTTTAAGGTTGCTGTCCATTTGGGGGCTAAATTGAGAGAGTTACCACTGCAATTGCTGCTTGTAGGTCCGGTTTCAGCGCCGGGCGCTGGGCAACCTGTAAAGTCCTCATATGTTGCGTCAAGATAACCAAGGCTACCTGTAAGATCAAAATGTTCACTTACAACAGCAGTAAATTCTGCTTCAAAACCATATATCTCAGCCGATGAGGCGTTGTTAAGAGAAACACCTCCCCCTACTATTTGAGATAACTGTAGATTATCATACTGTGTATAGAAAGTTGCTAAATTCAACCGTAGTCTATTATCTATTAGATCAGACTTTAAGCCAACCTCGTATGAGGTAGCAAGTTCTGGCTCAACTTCTAGGTTTGAGGCTCCAGCGACGATGAAGTCGGTGTTAAATCCAGCACTTTTAAAGCCTTGGGAAAACCGTAAATATGTTGTTACATCCTCTGACACTTCATATGAAAGAGCGGCGCTTGGTGCAAAATCATTGTCTCTCCGGGATGCGATAAAGTCTGTACTGCCAAAAATACCTGTCTGGTCGTCCTGATTATGGAAAGCATCTTTCTTTTCGCTTACGTAACGACCACCAAGCTCAAGGGATAAACGTTCAGTCAGGGCAATATCGGTGTTAAAGAAAAAAGCGATACTTTCTGTATCAACCGAACTCGTGAGGTTTATGGGGGGTTCTACACCGGGTACGCCGGTGAGAAAGTCACCAAGGGCAAAGTTTGAAATATTATCAGCATTTTGCGAGAAGTAATAAGCGCCGACCAAATAGTTGATCTGATCATTGAAATTGCCAGAGTAGCGTGTCTCAGCCGAGAAAAAATTAGTATCACTAGAGAAAAAGTCTACGAAGAAACGCACAGGCACTTTGTCATCGTCCAGTCCTGCATCGAAAGAAGAATCTCGGTACCCTAACACGGTTGTCCATGTGCCATCGCCCACATCAATGTTACTGGTGAGAGACAGACCATATATGTCACGGTCGAGAAAGTTGGGTTGGTCCTGATTAACCGTAAAGGGCGTTGCCTCAGAGGGGTCATCAACAAAAGCAACGTCAGAAACCTCGAAAAAGGATGGATCACCTCTATCAATCAAAGCATCAGCGCTCAAAAGGAATTCGGCACTCTCGCTTGGTGTGAACTTAATTTTACCCCGAAATGTTGCGAGATCAGCCGTATCAAGGTCAGGGCCGGTACCTGAAGTATTTTTGACAAAACCATCTCGCTTGACATACCCGGCAGACAAAGAGGCCGCTAATTTTTCGGGTATAATCGGCCCTGATACATTACCGCGCACACGGATGTGATCATAATTGCCATATTGCGCTTCTAATGAAGCGCTGAAGTCATCAGAAGGCTGTCTCGTAATAATATTGATGGCACCAGCAATTGTATTTTTGCCGAATACGGCCCCTTGTGGCCCGCGTAAAACTTCAACCCGTTCTATATCGATAAGGTCTTGATTGAAGTTTTCAGGTCGGCCGGTGTAAACACCATCCACATAAAAGCCTACACCGGTTTCCAAGCCTACAAACCGGACAAGAGTTGATATACCTCGAATGCTAATCAATCCCTGAAGGCCACCCGAAATGCCACCAGACTGGCTAGCATTTGGGATTGTGCTAAGTATTTGATCAAAGGAATCAATGCCGGCACGCTCGATTTGAGCCCCTGATAATGCACTTATAGCCAGTGGGACGGATTGCATGTTTTCCGATTTTTTTCTAGCGGTAACCACAATTTCTTCAAGTTCCAAAACCCCGCCTTCTGCTGCGGTGGTTTGGGCCTCTGCGGGCAAGGTGCTGGCAATTAGAGTTATCGCGGTAGATGCGAATATAGCGTTTCTCATAGTTTCCTCCGAGGGGTGTACTTGATTATGTGTACTTTTTCATTAGAAGTAGAATAGACGACATGGGAAGGGTACGTCTTTTGCCGTACGCAGTGTTATGTTTGCTAAATACACTTTTTGCGCAAATGCTATAAGTTTGTCCGGTTAAATTTTTTTGCATTGGGTTGGGGGTATGTTGACGAAATGATCTTTGACTGGTCAAACTTTCAGGAGCACTGTGAATATCTTTTAGGGGATGATGCGGAGCCTGAATGGATTGTTGAGAGCCCTCTTGGAAGGATACTGAGCTATCCAATTGAGGAACATGTCGGCTCGGGCCGTATGGAATTCTTCGAATTTAAGAATGGCTTGTGTGTTTTTATTTTTGATTGCCTATGGAATGAAGATAAAACATTTTATGTGCGTGACGGAAATTTGGTGCGCTTTAATTTCAGCCTTTCAATTGACATGCTGATGCAATTATCGGCGTCGCAAAAGGTAAATGCAGTCTCACCATCTTGGCGTATCATCAATAATCCACCGGATATGGAAGTGCAGGAGTCTGTAGCGGCCAACACCAAAATGGTTTTTGTTACTTTATGTTGTACGACTGATTTTCTTGTCGAAACCACAGGCCAAACAATTGAAAATATGCCAGATCTTTTACGCAATGCAATGACGGAAGATCATTATAATAGCTTTTATGAGTTGTTTGACTTTACCTCACGGCTTAATGCCGTAACGGCTGATATAATTCGGAATAAATTCACAGGCGGTCTAAGGTTGTCATACGTTTCGGCGCGCGCCATTGAATTATTGTGTATGGCGTTAAACGAGCTGATGTATGCAGATGACCATCAGACGAGAGTGAAACTGTCTTTGTCAGATGAAGCCGCACTTACACAGGCACGTCAAATACTATTGGAACATTATGAAAGCCCTCCAACAGTTTCTGAGCTCAGCCGCAAAATAGGACTTAATCGCAATAAGCTCTATTATGGGTTTAAAGCAAAATATGCCATGACAATATCTGATTTTATTCAAGAACAACGATTAGAAAAAGGTAAACGCCTTTTACTTGAAAGTGATATGCCCATTATTGAGATAGCAAAACGTGTCGGGTTTAAGCATCAATGTAATTTTTCTACGGCGATGAAACGACATTTTGGTATAGCCCCTAGTAAGCTGCGTTCGTAAGGTTACTCGAAAAGAGGTGCACTCAAAACTTCCTGATGGGTTGTTTGTCGATGATATTTCAGTACTTATATTTCTTTTTTCGGCTACGTCATTGATGGTTTCCTGAGTGTGTAGCCCGTAAAATTCAGGGTGTACCAAGAGACATTCAATGCTCTGTCTTTTCACTTAATCCAAGAACCGTAAACGTTTACATCTTGATTTTCAGACAAATTTAGATTAACAAGGAAATGTAAACGTTTACATTTCCTTGTTTTAGAGGATTTATGCAAGGGGGGTTACCGTGAATCTGACGCTTGATTGATGCTTATACGTAAAGTGGGGACAGGGACACGGTTTAAAAATGCAGGAGTTGGTGTGACAAAGAGTAGTACTTCAAAGGGTGCAACTGTCAAGGATGTGGCAAAGAAAGCTGGCGTATCAATAGCGTCAGTTTCACGTGTCGTAAACAATTTAGGCACGGTGGCAACGCCGACACGGGATGCTATATTATCAGCGATAGAAACTCTTAATTATACTCCTCATAGCGCTGGGCGCGCGTTGGTTACCCGGCGCAATAATTTAATAGGGGTGATTTTGCCGGATATATACGGTGAATATTTCTCGGAGCTTGTCCGGGGTATTGATATCGCCGCCCGAGCCCATAAACAGCATATTCTTGTGGCTAGTTCCCATGGCGACGGCGCGGAAGCCCGCCAACTGATCAAGCAAATGTATGGGCGTATTGATGGGCTAATTTTAATGTCGCCGTATCTTGGTTCAAGTGAGCTAGAAAGCGCTATCCCCGCAGAATTGCCAACAATATTATTAAATGGTGCACTCAGTCATGGGCGTTCTTCTATTACGATTGATAACTTCAATGGTGCAAAGGCTGCAGTGGAACATTTGATCAAAGGTAACAAGCGTAACATAGCGTTCATTGGGGGGCCTGACGGTAATATTGAGGCTGAGCAACGTTTGGCCGGTTACCAAGAGGCGATTTCTAACGCTAAAGGGGCTGTCAAGGCGGTCATTATGCCAGGGGACTTTACTGAAATGGCTGGAGCCCGTGCCGGGGAAGATATTGCTGCTTGTTCACATGAGATAGATGCTGTTTTTGCTGCCAATGACATGATGGCGCTTGGTTGCCTTTCGGTGCTAGCGAGAAAAGGGATCAATGTACCCAAAGATATTGCTGTTGTTGGCTTTGACGATGTGCCGTTAGCACGGTTTGTCCAGCCAGCATTAACAACAATTGGTGTCAATATTACGGATATGGGTAGAAATGCTCTCGACCAAGTTTTCGCCCAAATCAATGGCGAAAATAGACATGTTGAGGACATCATAATTCAACCAAGCCTTATTGTTCGCGGATCATGTGGAATTCAAGAATAGCAATAATTATTCGGAGTATAAATGTTCTTTTTTTGAAAGAATAAAATTAAAAAGGGGAGAAGAATGATGGGAGTTTCTTGTAAAAAACATAGTATAAAACAACGCTGGGCAATAAAGGCCGCTCTAATGGCAAGTACGCTTTTAGTTGCTGCACCAGTAGCTGCACAGGTGACTACGTCATCTATTCGAGGTGACATTGATGGTGTGGGGGCGGGGATTACTGTTACTGCTGTAAATGACGCAAGAGGTTTTTCACGTAGTGTGGAAACTAGAGAAGATGGAACCTACTCATTTTCAGGGTTACGCCCTGGCACGTACCGGCTTACTTTCACTGGCCCCCGGGGTGCAGTTGAAGAAATTGTTAGAATTCAAGTTGGTCAAACAATTACAGTGGATTTTCAGGGTGAAGCGGTAGAAGAAATTTCTGTTGTAGAAGCGCGGATTAGAACAGAAGTAAAAACTTCTGAAATTGCAACTAACGTTACAACTGAGCAACTTGATTTGTTACCGCAAGCAAATCGAAACTTTCTGAATTTTGCACAGCTAGCTCCAGGGGTACGTGTATCTCGGGATGAATTTAGGCAGTCTTTCTCCGGCGGGGCAAGCAATGCGGAAGGTGATTCATTGGCTGCAGGTCAAACCAATGTATTCATTGATGGTGTTAGCCTTAAAAGTAATATTAACCAAGGCGGTGTTGTCGGGCAAGACGGTAGCCGAGGTAACCCTTTCAGCCAGCTAGCAGTGCAAGAATTTCGTGTGTTAACACAGAATTTTAAAGCAGAATATGAGCAGGCAGGATCCTCAGTAATTACAGCGGTGACCAAGTCAGGTACCAATGAATTTCACGGCACAATTTTTGGCCAATTTGCTGATAAAGGATTGCAATCAAAAGATTTTTTTGCTGAGCGTGATGGACGTGACAAGCCTGACTTTAAGCGCCGGCAGTATGGGGGCTCTCTAGGCGGACCAATTATCAAAGATAAATTATTCTTTTTCGTGGCTTACGAGGCGAATGATCAGGACAGAACTCAGACGGTCACTCCAGGGGGGGATGCGGCTCTTCAGGCTCAGTTGCCTTTTAATGTGGCGGATTTTTCGGGTACACTGACAAGCCCCTTTAGGGAAGACCTATATTTCGGGAAGTTAAATTGGAATGTATCCGACAGGCAAACTGTTGAGCTTTCTGCAAATTACCGAACAGAAAGTGATATTCGCGGATTTGGGGGGCAGGAATCATTAGAACGTGCGGAAGAAATTCGGAACAAAGTCACAACTGTACGGTTTAAGCACCAGTATAATGGCGACGCTTTTCTAAATGAGTTTTCTGTTGATTATTTAAAATCAACCTTTGAGCCATCCCCTTTGAATGCTGATTTGCCGGGTCAGGTTTATATTGGTGTTATCAATGTTGGTGGCCGGCCAACAATTCAAGAGGTGGACGAAAAAAACTTTACATTCCGTAATAATGTGACTTTCTCGGACTTTTCTTGGTACGGAAATCATTTGGTCAAAGCTGGTTTGCGGTTCTCAGCGCAAAAGTATGGAGTGGTGCAATCGAATTTTGGTAACCCGGAATTTGTATTTGTCAATGACCCTAGCCGTAATCTTAGTTTTGTGGTGCCTGAAGTGGCCCGCTTTGGTCTGGGGGACCCTGCAGCAAATGCTAAAAATACTCAGTTTGGGATTTTTATTCAGGATGATTGGGATATAACGGCCAAACTGCAACTCAATCTTGGCATCCGTTGGGATGTCGAAAGTAATGCTAATAATAAGGGTTATGTTTCTTCTGAGGCTGCTATTTTTGCCTTGAGAGAGTTAGAGGCAACTCTTGCGACCCAGGGGGGCAATTATTTTAAAGCGGACGACTATATTTCAACAGGTGAAAACCGCAGTGCATTTACGGGTGCCTTCCAACCACGTATTGGCTTTTCTTATGATGTTTTCGAAGATGGGAAGACGGTTGTTTTTGGCGGTTTTGGACGATATTATGATCGAACCTTGTTCAGAAATGCAGCAGAGGAAACAATTTTTCGCCAGTTTGCACTGCGGGAATTTTTCTTCTCGGATGATGGCTTGCCTCGTAATGGAAGAGACACAATTCTCTGGGATTCATCCTATTTGAGTAGGGAAGGTCTTGAAGGGCTTATTGCCAGTAATGTAGCACCAAATGGTGAACTTCGGGCTTTTAAGAACGATCAAAAACCTCCGAGATCGGATCAATTTAGTGTTGGCATTCGTCAGAAAATTGGCGAGTTCAATGCTTCTCTGACTTATAGCCATATTCGGGGCACCAATGACATTGCCTATTCGCCAGCGAACCGATCAGTTGATTTTAACGCCAGCGGATTCCTTGATTTCATCCCAGTTACAGGGTTTGGACAAATTGTAGTTTCCACGGACGCTCGTGAAACACGATTTAATGCGGTTTATGCTACTATTGATAAGCCGTATACAGAAAAATCTGGTTGGGGGATTAATGTGGCCTACACTCTTGCTTACGCTAAGCAAAAGGGTTTTTTGTTTAATTTTGATTTTCCAGATGTGGCAAATGCAAACTTTGAACCCAACGCAGCTGACGAACGTCACCGCCTTGTTGTTTCCGGCATAGTCGACCTTCCTTTTGGTTTAAAGTTGTCAACATTGTCGCAGTTTGCATCTGGCCAGCCTTATTTTGTGATTGATGCATCGGAAGGTTTTGGCAAAAATATTAGACTTGGTAATTTTGGTAATCAAAGCGGATTCAAACAAGTGGATGTGCGGTTGCAAAAAGAAGTTTCCTTTGGTTCTGATCGCAAAATGACAGTTTTTGTTGAAGCAATAAATATTTTTGACGCTGTAAATTTTGGTGGCCGGGACGGATTTATTCCGCCTTCACCTGAAGTGAATGCAAACTTTGGTAATCCAAATAGCCTAACTGGTCTGCCCCGTACGGTCCAGTTTGGAGCACGGTTTGATTTCTAAGTATACCGTAAAATAGGTATGGTCAGGGCGCTCGGTTTACAGCCCTGACTGAGCAATTTCATTGAGTATACGGTATTACCCTATAGAAAAGGTTTTTATGAACCATGGCTTTATCGGCACATAAATTAGTTTGTATAGTTTTGGTATTTGTTTTGTCTGCCGTGATTTCTAGTTGCAGTGTACCAACACAAAGTCGGTCATCAGATACGATGACCGTAGCGGATGCGGTATATGTCATGGGTGAAGATATACGCTCAGTGACAGATGAAGTACTGCTGGAAGATATTTCTCGCCGCACATTTGATTTTTTTTGGGAAACGGCCAATCCTGAGAATGGCCTTGTACCTGATCGGTATCCTTCACAGTCATTCGCGAGCGTTGCTGCGGTTGGGTTCGGGTTAACTGCCCTGCCGATTGGTGTTGAACGGGGGTATGTAAGTAGGGAAGAAGCATCCAATCGCGTCTTGACAACGTTACGATTTTTTATGCGTGCGCCGCAAGGCCAAGGCGCTGTAGGAATGACAGGCTATAAAGGTTTTTATTATCATTTTCTAGATATGGATACCGGTGTACGCTTTAATGAACATGTGGAGCTTTCCACAATTGATACAGCCCTCTTCCTTGTTGGGGCTTTGTTTTGTCAAACTTATTTTGACCAGCAAAATATAGTGGAAACAGAAATTCGTACTCTTGCTGAGGCTCTTTATGCGCGGGTTGACTGGTCATGGGCCTCGCCTCGCTCCCCTTTGATTAGTCATGGATGGTTTCCAGAAAAAGGCTTTATCGAGTATGATTGGGGCGGGTTTAATGAAGCAATGCCATTGTATGTTTTGGCGATCGCTGCACCAGAGCAGGCCATTCCAGCCATCTCATGGGAGCGATGGGCAGAAAGTTTTTCTGATGCTTGGGGTCATACATTCGGGAAGGACCGGCTTTTATTTCCCTCGCTTTTTGGACATCAGTTCAATAATGGTTGGATTGATTTTAGAGGCATTAAAGATAAGTTTATTCATAGTAAAAATACTGATTACTTTGAAAGCGCGCGCAGGGCAGTTTACGCACAACAAAAATATGCTACCGAAAACCCCCTTAACTGGAAAGGCTATGATAAGTGGGTTTGGGGTTTATCAGCTTCTGATGGGCCGGCTGATACACAGCAGGTTTATCAAGGCGAAACTCGGCAGTTTGCATCTTATTCAGCACGGGGCATTACGACTGTTTCATATACGGGTAAAAGAAATTGGGCTCTTGATGATGGGACCATTACACCAATGGCAGCGGGGGCATCAATTGCCTTTGCACCAGATATTGTCATACCCACATTACGCTCTATGCGTAGCCGCTATGGGAAAATATTGTATAGTAAGTACGGGTTTTTGGATGCTTTTAACCCGAGTTTTGAATTTGAAGTACCCTTAAAACATGGACGCGTGATACCGGGTGTTGGTTGGGTGGATACTGATTATGTTGCTATTGATCAGGGGCCACTTTTAATGATGCTTGAGAATTACCGGAGTGGTTTGGTGTGGCAAGTTATGCGGACCAATAAGCATATCATTAATGGTCTTAAGCTCGCTGGTTTTACAGGTGGATGGCTGGACCAGACAGAATGATGAAGCAGTATTTTACATTAAGATCCCATTACAGGCTTTTGGTAGCACTTTCGATTATGGCCTCCCTTTTGGTGTCTTGCGCCCCGCAAGAAGATAAGGCGATTGAAATTGAGTTTTGGGCGATGGGCCGCGAGGGAGAACTAGCTCCCAAATTGATACAGCAATTTACACAGGAAAACCCTGATATTCGTGTCCGTGTGCAGCAAATTCCGTGGACAGCAGCACACGAAAAATTACTCACAGCTTTTGCAGGCGATGCGCTACCAGACGTGGTACAGTTGGGTAATACCTGGATTGCTGAATTTGCGGCTGTTGGCGCATTGGCTGCATTGAATACCTATGAAGCTAAATCATCAGTAATATATGCTGATGATTATTTTCATGGTGTCTGGCAGACAAATTGGATTGACAATACACTCTATGGGTTGCCTTGGTATGTGGATACGCGGCTTTTATTCTATCGGCGCGATTTGTTACAAGAAGCTGGCTTTGAGAATCCACCAGAGACTTGGGCTGAGTGGCGTGCTGCCTTAGTGGCAATCAAAAGCTTGGTAAACAGAGACACGACAGTGAATGAAAAATTCTCTGTGTTATTACCATTAAATGAATTTATGCCGCAGGTGGTTTTTTCTTTGCAGCAGCAAGCACCTTTGCTGCGTGACCAAGACCAATTTAGCAATTTTTCTGACCCTCAGCATATTGCTGCTCTTGAGTATTATCTTAATTTTTTTCGTGCAAACCTTGCCCCGGCGGCGACAGAAAGTGAAATCGCCAATGTTTGGAACGAATTTGCACGAGGATATTTTTCTTTTTATATTTCAGGCCCATGGAATATTGGCGAGTTTCGCCGCCGTTTGCCCCTGGCCTTGCACGATAAATGGGCAACGGCACCTATGCCAGGCCCACAGGGCCTTGGCACCTCTATTGCTGGAGGGTCGAGCATTGCGGTTATTGAAACATCAGAGCACAAGTCAGAAGCTTTCCGGTTGTTAGAGTTTTTATCGCGTCCGGATATTCAATTGAAGTTCTATGCAATGAGTGGAAACTTACCAGCGCGCCTGAAAAGTTGGCAGGACCCTCTGTTGGCCGGCGACAAGTATGCGGCTGCATTTTTCAAGCAGCTTGAACGCGTAAAACCTGTACCCCGCATTCCAGAGTGGGAGCGTATTGCGCAGGAAATTAAAGTTGCAACAGAACGTGCTGTTAATGAAAAATGGAGCGCAGAAACCACAGCAAATGAAATAGATCGGCGTGCTAACCTTATTTTGGCAAAACGACGTTGGATGTTGTCTAAACAAGAGGCTCATCCATGAAACATTCTCTCGCAGGGTGGCTATTTGCTGGTCCAGCATTAGCGGTTATTGTGTTTTTCTTTATTGTGCCAGTGATAGCAGCTTTTGGCATAAGCTTAACCGACTTTGATATATATGCGCTGGCAGACATCGATAATTTAAGGTTTGTGGCATTTGATAATTATCTAGCGTTGCTCCAACGACCTTTGTTTTGGAAGGCACTTGGTAATACATTCTATTTTGTTTTAGTAGGGGCGCCAATTTCAGTCGCTGTGTCATTGGCTGCAGCACTGTTGCTCAATGGACAAAAGGCGCACTTTAAGGCGCTGTTTCGTACGGCGTTTTTTGCGCCTGTCGTCACAACTATTGTGGCAGTCGCTGTTATATGGCGCTACTTATTACACACGAAGTACGGCGCAATAAACTTTGGTTTGAATAACTTAGGTTTGGGACCAGTCGATTGGCTGGGTGACCCAAATTTTTCCATGCCTGCCATTATGATTTTCGCAGTTTGGAAAAACTTTGGATATAATATGATCATTTTCATTGCAGGTCTTCAAGCCGTGCCAGAAGACCTGTATGAAG
>Ga0316208_1000802_pt1 | contig 34187 bp, 28 predicted proteins | sample 3monopyrite_MG_FD_204944 | JGI IMG/M metagenome (GOLD analysis project Ga0316208, IMG submission 204944) | Microbial mat bacterial communities from mineral coupon in-situ incubated in ocean water Damariscotta River, Maine, United States -... | ecosystem: Environmental > Aquatic > Marine >...
TGAAGTCGCCGGGCAGCGTCGTTCCGACCGTCGCGACGGGGACGTTCTGTCCCGCGTCGACGTTCGGTGCACCGCACACGATCGTCAGATGCTCGTCGGCACCGACATCGACGGTACAGACGGAAAGTTTCTCGGCATCGGGATGCGCCTCTTTCGAGACGACATGGCCGACGACGACATCATGGAGCTGCGGCGCGAAGCGCTCGAGGCCTTCGACCTCCGCGGTCGAAAGCGTGAGATCATCGGCGAGTTGCTCGGGCGTGATGCCTTTGAGATCGACGTGGCGCGCCAGCCAGCGCATCGAGACGAACATTAGAACTGCTCCAGGAACCGGACGTCGCCGTCCAGCAGGTGTCGGACATCATCGATGTTATGTCGCAGCATGACGAGCCGGGAAAGGCCGAGCCCGAAGGCGAAGCCGCTGTACTCTTCGGGATCGATCCCGCCGGCGCGAAGCACGTTCGGATGAATCAGGCCGCAGGGCAGCAGCTCAATCCAGGTCGTCTTCTTACAGACTGAACACCCGTCCTTACAGAAGGGACATCGCGCGTCCAGCTCGAAGCCGGGCTCAACGAAAGGAAAGTGGCCCGGGCGCAATCGCACGTCGAGGTCGCGACCGAAGATGCCGCGCAGCAGCGTCTTCATGGCGCCGATCAAATGCGCAACGGAGATGTCCTTGCCGACGACGAGGCCCTCCATTTGATAGAAGGTGTGGTCGTGGCTCGCGTCGGTCGTTTCCTGTCGGAAGACGCGACCCGGGGCGATCACGCGAAACGGGGGCTCCCGCTTCTCCATGGCGCGCACCTGAACCGGCGAGGTATGCGTGCGTAGAACGAGGGTCCCGATCTCGTCGCAGTAGAACGTGTCCTGGGAATCGCGCGCGGGATGATCCTTCGTGATGTTAAGCGCTTCGAAGTTGTAGTGATCGAGCTCGACTTCCGGCCCGTCGAGGATCTCGTATCCCATCGAGAGGAAGAGGTCTTCGAGCTCGCGCGTCACCTGGGTGATCGGATGCAGGCTGCCGCGATCCGCGAGAGGAGCGGGCAGGGTGGCATCGAAGTCGTCGGCCTTGCGCGCCGCATCGAGCTTCGACGCATCGAAGCTCGCCTGGCGCACCGCGATCAGCTCGAGGATCGACTGCTTGAGCGCATTCGCTCTTTGTCCATGGGCCTTTCGGTCCGCGGGCTCGAGTTTCGGAATCTCGGCGAGCATCGCCGCGACGGCGCCTTTCTTGCCGACGTATTCGCGTTCGATGTCCTTGAGGGCTGCTGCGTCATCGCACGCGTCGATGCGCTGGCGCGCTTCGTCGAGCGTGGCTTCCGGATCCATCCTGACTTCCTCTCGTCCCACTCGGCCGATTGCAAGGGGCTCGGTTTCATCCGGCGACGTCGGATGTGTCTCCACATCGCGTAGATCGTCAGCTGATGAAGTCGCCCATTCGTTCGCGGGTGCGAGCGATGGTCTCGGTCGTGGCGCAGGGGGGTCCGCCCGGGGGCGGGATCGGCGGATCTTACCGAATTTGCCGGGATTTGGGGTTTTAGCGGCGCACGGGCGGCGTCGAAGGGAACGGCTCGCCCTGCGTCGATTGCTATCGTGCGAGGCGCAGAAGTGACACGAATGCTGCCCTCTGTGAACGCCTTCACAGGCGTGGCCGGGAGATCGCCGATTCTATGAGACGTCTATTCGAAACGCCTCTCACCCGGAACGAATCCCGATGCTCGAATCCCAGAACCCGCGCAGCGAACGCCGTCGGCGGACCGAGGACGCGATGAGTCAGCGCTTACCCGGCGTGCTCCTCGGGATCGGGGCGATCGTGCTCTGCTTTGGCTTGCGGGCGGGAGGCCTCTTTGAGGGGCTTGAGTTGGTGATGCACGACCGCTTCTTGCGGGCGGAGCTGCCGGCGGCCGGCAGCGAATCGCCGGTGGTGGCGGTCGCGATCGGGGAGAATGAGTTCGAACGCTACGGCTACCCGATCCCGGATGCGGTGCTCGCCCGGGCGCTCTCGCGTCTGGCGGAGGCCGGAACGGTTGCCATCGGGATCGACCTCTATCGCGATGGTCCCGCAGATACCGACGCGGCAGCGTTGGCGGGTTGGATGGCGCTCCGCGACGTGGTCGAGGCGAATCCCTCGATCGTGGTGAGTGAGTTGCTGTCCTCGCCGGACCAGCGCGGCATTCCCGCGCCGGACTTCGCCTCCGCGAGCCAGGTTGGATTCAACAACCTACTGATGGACCCGGGGCGGGTCGTTCGGCGTGGCTACCTCTTTGCCTGGGACGACGAGGGCCAGTCCCATTCGTCCTTGAGTCTTCAACTCGCCTTGCGATTTCTCGCGCGCCAGGGAGTGGGGCTCGCCCCGGCGGCGGAAGATGCAGATTGGATTCAACTGGGACCGACGACGATCCCGCCCCTCGAGGACGACTACGGCGCCTACGCCGCCCTCGATTCCGGGGGCTACCAGTTTCCCCTCGACTACACGCGAGCGCCCGAGGCGATCACGAAGCTTCGCTTCGCGCAGCTCGTGGAAGGAAGCGTCGCGCCGGCGTCCCTCGAAGGTCGCGTGGCGATCTTGGGAACGGACGCCCCGAGCGTGAAGGATGACTTCAATGCGCCGCACGTCGTTGAGGGGGCGGTCAAGGGCTACCGGATTCATGCGCAGGTGACGGATCAGCTGATTCGGATGGGCGACGGGACCGCGACGCCGCGTCGCGACCTGAGCGAGTTTGCGGAATCGGGCTGGGTTCTCGGCTGGGGCATCGCGGGCGTCTCTCTGGCCTTCCTGCTCGGCTCCCTTGGCTGGGCCATCCCCTGCTTCGGGCTGGGTTGGGCCGTTCTCTACGTTTCCGCGGGAGCTGCGTATTCCGCGGGCGTCTGGATTCCGGTGGTGGCGCCGGCATTCGCCTGGGCGGTCGCTGGCGGCGTCTCTGTCGGAGATCGCGCCCGACGAGAGGCCCGCGACCAACATCAATTGATGTCGATGTTCCGGCGCTTCAACTCGCGGCGGGTGGCCGATTGGTTGTGGAGCCAGCGTGACGAAATCATGGAAGGCGGCCGGGCGCGCGCGCGTCGGGTCACGATCACAGCTCTGCTCTCGGATCTGAAGGGCTATACCGCGGCCGCAGAAAAGATGGAGCCGGCGGAGCTGATGGCCTGGATCGACTCGTATATGGAGGCGATGACCGAGGTCATCGAGCGCTACGACAAGGGGCACGTCGACGACTATGTCGGAGACGGGATCAAGGCGAATTTCGGAGTGCCGATTCCGAGTGAGACACCGGAGGAGATCGCGGTGGATGCAAAGGCAGCGGTCCTCTGTGCCCTCGATATGGGGCGGACTCTCGAACGCCTGAACAAAGATTGGGCTGCGCGCGGATGGCCCACAGGCCGCCAGCGGATCGGACTCTTTACCGGCGAAGCCGTCGTCGGCTCGATCGGCGGCGACGAGCGTCAGAAATACACGTCCGTCGGCGACACCATCAATACGGCGGCGCGGCTCGAGGGCATCGGCGGCGCCCTCGATTTCGATCAAGAGTCGGCGCTACAGCGCATTCTGATCGGCGAGCGAACGCGCGCGCTGATCGGGGACGATTTCGACGTCGTCGATGAAGGAGCGCATTCGGTGAAGGGCAAGACCGAACCGCTGCGTATCTATCGTGTGGTTGGAGAGCGCGCTTCTGCACACTCTGCACCCAAGGAGGAACAATCATGACCTCTCCATTCTGGCAAGTTGAAATGGAGCATCGCTGTGTCGTGCGGCGTGCTCGGTGGCACTCCATGACGAGTCTGATCACGCTGCTCAGCGCACTGGTCGTGGCGACCGTCGCCCATGCGACGGAGCCGACCGCGTCCGACTCAAAGGAAGGTGCGACGGGGATGGCCGAGAAGGCTGCTGCGGGCGCTGACACGGCCAAGGGGAACCGCGTCGTGGAGGGAGCGGAGCGCGAGGCCGATGAGAAGTGGGCGCCGGTGCTCTATATCCCGCCAAGTCGGGGACAGGCGCGCCGCACCGCGGCGGGGGGGACCCGCACGCTGGGGGGTGCGGGGAGCGCCGTTCAAGTGGCTGTACTCGCGCCGAAAGATCACGTCGCGCTGACGACGCGCGCACAACCCGTGCTCTACTGGTATCTCTCGGAATCGACGGCGGCGCGCATCGACGTGACGCTGATCGACGAAGAGGGAATCGATCCTCTGCTCGAGATCACGGTCGCTGGGCCGGTCGAAGCGGGCATTCATTCGGTCGATCTGGCGAAGCACGGAATCGAACTCCAGCCGGGGCAGACCTATCGCTGGCATGTTGCGCTCGTGCAGGACGCGCGCCGTCGTTCGACGGACACGGTCGCGGAGGGACTCATCGAACGCACGGGCGTGAGCGCGGCCCTCTCGCGCTCGCTGCGAGAGGCGCGCAACCCCTATGCGCCCTATGCGCTGTCCGGGATCTGGTACGACGCGATCGCCGAATTGCGGACCGCGTTAGGCGAAGACCCGAGCAACCGAAGACTGCTACTCCAGGAGGTCGCGCTGCTCGAACAGGCGGAGCTCAGTCAGATTGCGCGCTTTGCGCGGGCGGCTCGTCCGTAGCGGCGGCGGCGGCGAGGAGGCCCGGAATCTGAAGGGCGAGCAGCGCTCCGACGGCGGTGAAGCCGGCGGCGAGCCAGTACGGGTAGGGCGTGCCGAGGTCGTAGAGCAGGCCCGCCGCGATCGGTCCGAAGATGCGCGCGGCGGAAGCGGTCGACTGGAAGACGCCCATGACGAGGCCGCGTGAAGCTTCGTCCGAGGCGAGGGACACCAGGCTCATCATGGGCGGCTGGGCGATGCCACGCCCGACTGCCGCGAGGCCGAGTGGCACCATGAGCAGCCCGGCCGTCGCGGGGAAGGGGACGAAGACAAAGGCGAGGGACATGCAGACGAGGCCCGAGAGGACCAGCTGACGCTCCGCGAATCGCTGGGAGAGGCGCTTCATGCCCCCGCCCTGGATTCCGCCCATGACGACCGCCATGCCGAGCATGACGAGGGCGACGCCGAGTTCGTCGTAGCCGAAGCGATGAAAGAGGAAGAGCGCGAAGGTCGTCTCGAGCTGGGTCACCGCCAAGCTGAAGAGGAAGTAGATCAGGCAGACGCGTCCGATGACCGGCGCCCGGAGAACGTCGAGCCGGGTGGTGAGGTCCGGCTTCGCCGTGGTGGCGCGTCGTTCGGGTTCGTGGAGGCGGAGTGCCGCCCAGATGAGATTCAGCGCGGCCATTCCGGCGGCGAAGAACATCGGCGTGCCGTGGCCGAGCTTGGCGAGCAGACCGCCGATCGGCGGGCCGAGGGTGAACCCGACGGCAAACGAGGCCCCGATCATGCCCATCCAGCGGGTGCGATCGGCTTCTTCGGTGATGTCGGTTAGATAGGCGGTCGCGACGCTGATATTCGAGCCGAAGGCACCGGCGAGCAGGCGCGCTGCCAGGATTTGGCCGAGGGAGTCGGCGATCCCCAGAAATCCGAGGGCGACCGCGGTCCCAGCGATCGTGATCAGCATGACGGGGCGTCGGCCGATGCGATCTGAAACGCGCCCCCAGACGGGCGCGAAGAGGAACTGGGCGGCGGCGTGACTCGCGAAGAGGACCCCGAGGAATCCCCCGCTGGCGCCGTATTGCTCGGCCCAGAAGGGGAGAATCGGCACGACGATTCCGAAGCCGATCAGGTCGACCACGATCACAGAAAAAAGGACGCCCAGGCCCTTGGGTCGCTCTCCCTTCGAGTCGCTTGCCGAATCGCTCTTCTTTCCGCTCAAGTCGTCCCCTCAGTCGGCCGTCCGGTCACTCACAGCCGGCGGCACCGTAGCAGTGCCGACGCGCAAATCAGCCGCAGACGTGGCCCTGCAACACCCGATCGCGTTGCACCCGATGCGGGATCCTCTAAGTTCCGGCCACTCGCCGGGCGGTGGTTCCGGGCGGGGCGAGACGGGGGAGAATACTTTGTCCGATACGACGACCGATACGACGAGTCAAGCCAGTCAGAAGTCCGAGCAGACCCTCAACGAGTGGTCTCAGCAGCAGTCGAATGCGGAGTCGATGATTCCGATCATCGGCGAGCTCTATCGCGAGCGGGGCGTGATCTGCTCGATCTTCGGTCACTCCCTCGTCAATAAATCGCCCCTCGAAATCATCGAATTGCATCGCATCGCGCGCGTCAACGCGGACGCGACGATCAGCACGATCGATACCTATCCGATCCTGTCGGAAGTGGCCCGCCTCGACTTGGCCCCGGCACGCATCGACCTCGGCAACCTCGTCAGCCATTGGCGCGGAACCTCCGACACGACGATCGAAGACTTCGTCAAGGCTGAGCTCTCCGGCGTGTCGACCGGCAAGACGTCGCTCCGAGACAATCCGCAGGATGTTGTGCTCTACGGCTTCGGCCGAATCGGCCGGCTGGTCGCTCGCATCCTGGCCGGCAAGACCGGCGGCGGCGACAACCTGCGCCTGCGCGCGATCGTGGTTCGTCCAGGTGGCGACAACGATCTTGCCAAGCGAGCGAGCCTGCTCCGACGCGACTCGATCCATGGCCCGTTCACCGGCGAAGTGACGATCGATGAAGAAGACAACGCACTGATCATCAACGGGAATCTCGTCCACGTCATCTATGCGCGTGGCCCCGAGGAGTGCGACTACTCGAAGTACGGGATCCGCGATGCGATCGTGATCGACAACACGGGCATTTGGCGCACGGAGGAGGACCTCTCGAAGCATCTCCGGCCCGGAGCCTCGAAGGTGATTCTGACGGCCCCCGGCAAGGGCGACGTTCCGAACATCGTGTACGGCGTGAACCACCACGGCATGACGGAGTCCGGCAACGTCCTTTCCGCAGCCTCGTGCACGACGAACGCGATCGTCCCCGTTCTCAAGGCCATGAACGATGAGTTCTCGATTCAAAGTGGTCACATCGAGAGCATCCACGCCTTCACCAACGACCAGAACCTGATCGACAACTACCACAAGAAGGAGCGACGAGGCCGTGCCGCGCCGCTCAACATGGTGGTGACCGAAACGGGGGCCGCCAAGGCCGTCGCCAAATGCCTGCCGGAACTTGGTGGCAAGCTGACGGGCAACGCGATTCGCGTTCCGACGCCGAATGTCTCCCTGGCGGTGATGAGTCTGAACCTGGGCAAGTCGACGACGGTCGAGGAAGTCAACGAATACCTCCTTAAGAGCTCCCTCGAAGGCGACCTGCAGAACCAAATCGACTACTCGAAGTCGACGGAAGTCGTGTCGAGCGACTTCGTGGGCAACCGTTATGCGGGCATCGTCGATGCGCCAGCCACGATCGTTCAGGACAAGCACGCCGTCGTCTACGTCTGGTACGACAACGAGTTCGGATACAGCCGACAGGTTGTTCGATGTCTCGAGGAACTCGCGGGAATCGTGATGCCGAACCTGCCGAAGCGAGCGCTGAACGCCTAAGGGCGGATCGCTCGTTGGGTGCTAGTTGGGCCGCTGATCCGGCAGCCCGAAGGGGAAGGTGAGGGCGACGCCGACGCGCGGCGCCGTGTCGAATTGCTGGTCGTAGAGCTTGTCTCCGCGATCGTTTTCGACCCGGAGGCGTCCGGCGATTCCCAGCCCCGCGCGCACGTCGAGATGCGCGCCTTCGAACATGCGGATGCGCACGCCGACTTCGAGGGGAATGGTCGTCACTTCGCCGATGCCGTTCGTATCGGCGGCGGTGCCATTGTCGTCGAGACGGAAGCGGACTCGTTCGTAGCCCGTCGAAATCGTCAGCCGAATGGCGTCGCTCGCGCCCCAGAGAAGCGTTGCGTTCCCGCCCTGGAACCAATCGCCTTCGGTCTTGAACTCGAGGCTCTCGGAGATGCGCCAGCGCAGCGCGACGATGGGAAACGTCTCAGCCTCCTTTTCGAGCTGGCTTGTCACGCCCAGCCCCACGCCGATCGAAACCGCCTCGTTCACCTGCCACCGCACGAGAGCGGAGATCCCCGCTGAAAAGCCGTTCCGGTCGGAGCCACTTTCCCCGGCCCAGCGGATCGGGACCGAGGCGATGACCGAGACGGGGTTGCCGACCAGAATCGTCGCGGTCGGCAGGAAATCGATCGTGTTGATCGAGTTCCAGGGATCGCGGGGGAGTCGTTGGGTTCCGTAGGCCGCCGGGGGACCGTTATCGAGGTTGAAGTCGTACCCGGAATGGCTGTACCGCGCGCCGAAGCCCATCAGGATCGACTCGTTGATCGGGCCACCGAATTCCGCGGACACGCCGCTTCGCCAGGCGTCGAACTCGTCGCCGCCGTCGCTCTTCGTCTCGAACTCGGCGCGGTAGTCCGCGGAAACCTGCCCGCGCCATTCGAAGCGCGGCGGCTCGTCGTCGATCATCGCGAATTGGGCATGGGCAGCGCCCGTGGCCAGAAAAGCGCCCGCGGCCAATACAGCGCCCGCGGCCAAGATAGTGCCCGCGGCAAGCAAGCTCGAGAGACGACCCGTCGTGCGTCGTCCGCTCTGCGATGAAACCGAATGGCTGATCGTCATGGCTGGGACCCCCCGCTCCCGCGGAGAAGGTCGCGCGCGGTCGGGCCGGCGTCTAGTCCTTCCAGCCGGTTTGCGCGCCCTTCACCATGGCGAAGGGGCCGACGGGCCAGCCGAAACAGTCGACCATGAGACGATTCACGTCTTCGTGAGACGCGACGCCTTCCGCAACGACGCGGCTGGCTTCCTGGATCATCGCCGCATAGACGCGGTTGGCGACATAACCCCAGGCCATGGGGTGATCCTTGACGATGACCGGGTTCTTGCCGCAGGCCGTGGCGAGGGATTGCACCGTCTCGATGACGTCTGCGGCGGTGTCGTCGGAAACGACGATCTCCGCAAACTTCATGACGACGGGCGGCGAGGCCCAATGCCAGACGATCACCCGCGACGGGCGATCCGTCGCGGCGGCGAGGGCGGCAAGGGGGAAGCCCGAGCTATTCGAGGCGAGAATCGCATCGGCCGGTGCCTTCTGATCGAGGTCGCGGAAGACCTTGATCTTGAGGTCGAGGCGTTCTGGGACGCATTCGACGATGAGTTCTGCGTCCGAAACCGCTGCATCGAAATCCGTCGTGAAGTTGAGCCGTTCGAGGGCGGCGTCCGCATCGGCGCGATCGAGTTTGCCGCGGGTCACTGCGCGTTCGAAGCCGTAACGGCCCGTCGTCACGCCATCGCGCGCTTTCGCGAGGACGTCGTCCGAAACGTCTGTGCATTGAACGATGTTTCCGGCCTGGGCCAGCACCTGAGCGATGCCACTTCCCATGACGCCGGCGCCGATGACTGCGATGCGCATTTCGATTCTCTGCTCCTGATATTCGAAGGAAAAGACGGACGCGGATTCGACCGCGATCGAGGGGGCGCCTAACGAACGATGATCGCTTCTTCGGCGACGGGGAGATGATCGGTCTGATTGAAGGTGATGAGCGAGGGGGCGTCGCCGAGGGCGAGTTCGCTGATCGCGCAGTTGTTCATCATGCGATCCCAGCAGGTGTAGTCATTGTCGAGCAGGACGCCGAAGGCGATCGAGAGCGCGCCGCCATGGCTAACGACAACGACACGTTCGCCCGGGTGTCGCTCGGAAATGGATCGAAGCGCGCCCGCGAGTCGGTCGCCCACTTCTTTGGGAGACTCGCCGCCATGGGGGTTGAAATCGGGATCCGTCCGCATGTTTTCGAAGAGCTTCTTTTCTTTGTAGAGCTTTTCGAAAGAGAGACCTTCCCAGGACCCGAGATCGAATTCCATCAGGGATTCATCGATCTTGGGTGTTAGGTCGAGGGGGCCGGCAATCGCCTGCGCCGTGTGGTGCGCGCGATCGAGGGGGCTCGCGTAAACGTGCGCGATCGGGCGCAGGTTCTGCTCGATATGCGCGCCGACAGCGGCGGCTTGGATGCGGCCGTGATCCGTGAGCGGCGTGTTCGTCGAGCCGTGCCAGACGCCGTCGATGTTCGCGGAGGTCTGACCGTGACGGACGATGGTGAGCAGGGCGTGGGAGTCGGAGGGAGCAGAATTCATGGCGGCCGGATCATACACGGCTGACACGGGTCGGCGGGGTCGGATGGGACGCGTGGGTGACTTTCCTGCGGATTCACCACTCGCGCGAGAGGCGGGCTAGGGCTGGTTGTTGCCCACGACGACAGGGCCGAAGCTCGCGAGCCAGCCGACCGGCGACATCTCGTTGACCCGCTGCTTCGCGGCGGCCCGGGTCAGCGGCAGAGGATGGGCGGAGACCGTGGCCTCGCTGTCGAAGCTCTGAACGGCGTCCTCGAAGAGACTCGGGCTCATCGAAACCGGAGCTTCTGCCTGGGGCGGATCCGAGGCCGGCGCGTCCGTGGGGAGGGCGTCTTCTGCCAGCGCTGCGCCGGCGACGAGGACGATCGATCCCATCAGGAAGATGCGAATTGAAATGTTGTGTAAAACACCCATTTGATACTGCGATCGGAGTTGGTCCGGGCAGACTTAAGATAAACGGGTGAGAAAAGCACCATATTTGCCGAGCTGTGCATGGACTCGGAGACCGTGGTGCAACTTCTATGCGGAGCGTACGAGCCGGGAGTGCGAGTCGTGCAGACCCTCCGAGACCCGCGATCTACGCGTTCTCGAGCAGCTCGACCAATTCGTCCCGGGTGAGGCGGCTGCCCCCGTCCGCATCCTCAAGCGCCGCATCCGCGAGCGCGCGCTTGCGTGCATGAAGCTGCAGGATGCCCTCTTCGACGGTGTTTCGGGCGATCAGGCGATGCAAGACGACCGGACGGTCTTGGCCGATTCGGTGGGCGCGGTCGGCGGCCTGTTGCTCCACTGCCGGGTTCCACCAGGGGTCCAGCAGGAAGACGTGATCAGCGGCGGTGAGGTTGAGGCCGGTTCCGCCTGCGCGAAGCGAGAGCAGCATGACCGGAGGCCCCTCGTCGTTTTGGAAGCCTTCCACGACGGCGCCGCGATCGCGGGTGGAGCCGTCGAGCCGAAGCCAATCGATGCCGCGCTTCTTGAGTCCGGGTTCCACGAGATCGAGCAGACTCGTCCATTGGGAGAAGACGAGGGCTTTGTGGCCGTCGGCGACGGCTTCTTCGAGGCGGTTAAAGAGGGTCTCGAGCTTCGATGAGGATCCGCTCTCAGATTCCTGACCCGGCACGAGGCTCGCGTGGCAGGCGGCCTGTCGCAATCGCAGGAGAGCTTCGAGCGCCGCCATGACATTGCCGCCAGCGCGCAACCGTTCGACGACATCGCGAACCGTCGATGCCCGCACAGCGTCGTAGACCGCACGCTCATCGGTGGAGAGTTCGCAGTCGAGCACGATTTCCGAAAGCGGCGGAAGCTCGGGCGCAACCTCGGACTTGAGGCGCCGGAGGAGGAAGGGCTTGATTCGCTGACGGAGTCGATGGGCAACTTCGCCGTCGCCATCGCCGATCGGTCGCGAGTACCGGTCCCGGAAATCCGTTCGCCCGCCGAGCAGCCCGGGGTTCAGGAAGTGGAGCTGGCTCCAGAGTTCTTCGAGCCGGTTCTCGACCGGCGTACCGGTCAGTGCAAAGCGGGCGGCGGCGTCGAGACGATGCGCCGCGCGCGCGATCTGGCTTTCGGGATTCTTGATCGCTTGGGCTTCGTCGAGCACGACGCAGTCCCAGCGCGGCTGCGTCAGAGACTCGACGTCCTGGCGGAGCAGGGCATAACTCGTGATCGTGACATCGGCTTGGGGATCGAGCCGGCGGCCGGAGCCGTGATAGAGCGCGACGGAGAGCGAAGGCCGGAAGCGTTCGATCTCGCGAACCCAGCCATGCAGAACCGATGTCGGCGCGACGACGAGGGTTCGCCCCTCGATCGCGCATAACGTCTGGAGCGTCTTGCCGAGACCCATGTCGTCGGCGAGCAGGGCGCCGAGTCCCGCACGGCGAAGAAAGACGAGCCAGTCGACCCCTTGGCGCTGATAGGGACGCAGGACGTCTTCGAGCTCGGGGTCGACGGGCGCCTGCGGGATGCCGTCGAAGCCTTCGATGAGTGGGCGCAACCCTTCGAGGGAGGGCGGTGGCGGCTCATCCAGGTCTTCGCAGAGCAGCGCGAGATCCGGCAACGCGTGTCGAGCCACACGGCCCCGCGGATCGCGGGCAGCGAGCAGGTCGGCGATCCGGTCGCCATAGAGCCGCAGCCAGTCTTCGGGCAGCGTCGCGAAACCACCGCCCTCGAGCTGAACCACGGACTCGCCCTTCGACCAGGCGCGCAAGACGGATTCGGGCGCGGCGGGTCCCCCGCCGCTGCTGGGCGGACCATGACCCGGGCCATCGCCGAAATCGTCCCCGAACTCGTCATAATCGTCCGCCAACGGATCGCGACCCGCCGGAGGCGCACCGAGTGCGCCAGATCCGGGGATCGGCAACGGCGCGCCTGCGGAGCCCACAGCGCCTGCGGCGCCAACAATGTTGAAGTCAATCGACAGCTTGTCGTCATCGATTCGAATCGAGGCCTCGAGGTCGCCGCGCAGCTCGAAGTCCTCGTAGCTCCCGCCGACGACTTCCATCGAAGTCTTCTCCAGGCGGGACGCGAACTGGATGGCATCGCTTGCGGGCAGGCGTGTCACGACCCCCGGCTTGAGGCCGAGGTCCGTGCGCAACCGAGCGATGGCTTCGTTCTCGGCGGCCTCCATGCGGATCGGGACTTCCCCGCCGCCCAGATGAACCAGCTTGCCCGCATCGATGCGGGCGACCGGCGGCGTGCCATAAACGAGGGTCGGCATGACGGTGAGGCCGTCGCCTTCGCGATGCACTTCGATGCGGATGCGCGGGCGTTCGCCGCGGCGGGCGGTCGGCAGCTTCTCCGTCTCGACGATGATCGGGATGCGCTTCTCAAGGTCCGGCATCACTTCCGTCACGAGGACGGCGAGGTCGTCATCGCTGAAGAAGCTGCCGCGCGGAAGATCGGCGAGTTCCCGACCGGTCAATTTGTTAGGTGCGAGGGGATGGAGCGCAGCGCCGGCCTGGACGATGCCATTTCGGAAGGCGCGTTCGATCCGCTTGTCCTGCTCGACGAAGAGGCGCACGCCGCCCGGGGCTTCGACGATTTTGCCGACGATGCCGATTGGTTCCGTTTCGACGGAGATCGGGTGGCCGTCGAGGAAGACGCGACCCGTACCGGTCAGCTTGTCGACGAGGTTCGCCATATTGGGCTTGGAGGTCGAGTTCGCCGGGCGGGACGAGAGAACCTTGTCGATCGCGATATCCGCAGGGGTCGTGACGAAGTCGGGAGCGGAGCGTCGCCGCGCCGCGAGCGCGACCAGGCTTCCCTTGAGGACCGTGCGCGCTCCGTCCGCTTCGATGGCGCGGGTCATCCACAGAACGCCCTCGCGATTCTCGAGCAGGTAGATGAGTCGGCCGCGTCCCTCGCCTTGAACCGGAAGATCCTGTCCTTCCTTTTCGGCGCGACGAACGGCGATGATTGCGGCCGCCACGTGATCGCAGGGATCGTCGGGACTATTGCAGCTGCATTCCCAATCTTCGTCCTTTGGGTGCAGCGTCACCTGCGGTGCGTCGAGTCCCTTGCGCATCATGACGCGCAGCGTGATCGAGCCGCCGCTGCGGTCTTCGACGCTGACCGCGTCGCCGCGAGCCAGCGAAACACCGCGTGACCAGGTCGCGCGAGGGCAGGCCTCTTGCACGGCCTCGAAAAGCATCTGAAGAGAACTCAAATCAGGAAACCGTTCGGCGCATTCTCGAGCGCAATCGTCGGCGCAATGAAGCGCCCAGCATGAAGAGGGGAGAGCGGGGGCCCCGGATGCTAACCGATCTGCGCGGCGAGAGGCGTGAATGAGCGCGAAACGTGCGCGAAAGAAGCATGAAAGAAGCGTGATTGTCGCGAACTAATCGAGCAGGTTCGTGTTTTCACGGGCCCATGCGAGGAGTTCGGTCTCAAGGGGCTCCCGGAGATTGCGTTCGGGGGCCTCGGCGACGTGGCGCGCGAGGTGGGCGAGGGCCTGTCCGACATGTCGGCCCGGGCCGGCTCCAAGCAGGTCCATGACGGCGGCGCCGTCGATGGCGAGGGCGCGCACTTCCTGCAGGTTGGACGCGGTCGTCCGGATCTTGGCGATCCGGTCTTCGAGCTCCGCGAGCTTTCGTTCGCCTTCGAGACGCTCACTCTCATTCGGGTTGTGGGCGAGATCGAGCCGTCGCCAGCTGAAGAGCGCTTCGAGTTCCTCTGCAGTCAGGCGCGAAAGGATGCGTCGCAACCCGCCCTCACGACCCGAATCGACCGTGCGGTCGAGGGGGTGCGTCGCCTGAAGGCGCTCGACGCGGCGCGCGAGCGCGTGGGGTACGCGCAGCCGCACCATCGCACTGGCCGTCGCGCTGCCGCGCAGCCAGGCCGCCCAGCGTACGGCGGGAAGCATCGGCAATAATCGGATCCGGTCTTCGTTTTCGGGCCGCGTACCCGGGACAAGAAAAGGACCGACACCGGATTCACGCAGGAAGCGAAGCGCCGGCCCCGGGTCTTCGCAGTCAAGGATGCGGCGGATCTCGCGCCGAGCGGGGGCCGCTTGGGGGAGTCGTTCCCGGAGTCCCTCGAAGGCCGTCTGGGCAGCATCGAGAACCGCGCCGTTTGGCGTGAGTCCGTGCTCCGCAATCAAGCGGGCGGCGATCCAGTAGCGCCGGGGCGCGACATCAAAGGGGTTCGTTGCCGCACCCAGGGTCGCTCCGACCTTGTCGCTCGCGTCGACGAGGGTCAGCTCGCCCGACAGGAACGCTTGCCGCTGTCCCGCCGGGTCCTGCCAGGACGCATCCGCGGGACGGAACCCGAACGTGAGCGGGCCGAGCCCGAAGGCGCAGAGCGTTTCGTCTAAGGATCGCGTGCCGCAGCAGAGGATGTCGACCGGACCCTCCGGCGTTCCCTGAGTCCAGCGCACGCCGTCCTCGGAGGTGACGACGGCGCGGGGCAGGGCGCGCGCGAGCTGTTCCGGCGTTGCTTCGCAAAGAATCGAGCAGGTCCGCACGAAGGCCGGTGGCGATGAACCCGCCACATCCTCCTCGGGGCGCAAGTGATCCAGCAAGCCTTCGCCTTGACTCAGGGAACGCAGCCCTTGCTCTTCGAGACGGGCGCAGAGATCGAGTACGGGGGCGGGGAGCGTACGGAGCGAAACTTCGTTTCCGCGCGAGGATGAGATCGATTCGGATTGGCGCATCGGCGCGCACCATAGTAGACCGTAAGGAGTCCCGAACCGGTCTTTTGAGGGGAAGCGCCGTTCGGATTCTCGTACGCAAGGAGAAAATCCATGGCGAAGATCAATCAGACGAAATGCTCCCCTCTTCGAGCTCGGCGCCCTCGGCGTGAAGGTGGACGCCCGCGGCGCGCCCCAATGCAACTCACGGCCGGTCTTGCCGCGGCGGTTCTTACCCTCACCCTCACCCTCGGGCTCGTCGGTGCTTCGGTTGCGACCGCCCGCGAGGGTGCGGTCGCGTGCGACACGAGAACGGAGCTCCGCGAAGTCTTCAAGCACCGCAAGTCCTGGCATCACTACGTCGTTGATCGCGTGACGCGATGTTGGACGCCCGAAGCAACGGTCGCTTCTCCGGCGCCATCCTCGGCCCGCACTTCGTCGCCGGTGGTCGTTGTGCCGGCGATCGCGCCGGCGGATGCGCGTGTGGAATGGCGCGATGGACGAACGCGATTGACGAATGCGCAGTACGCGCGCAGCCTGCGTGCGATCGGTGACGTTCGGTCTGGAGTGAATCGCGCGCGCAGGTAGGGACTGCACGCGGATCGAACTCAAGGTCGAGGGGGAAACCACCGACCCGAAGGATGTTGCCGGCAGAGCGGAAAGAGTCATTCGCGAGCCCGGTTCGAAGAACATTCAGCGGGAATTCGCGATGAGCACAGCGACCGATTTCGCAGACCACCGACCGCATAGCGACGAGGCCCGTCCCGACGAGCGTTATGTGCGCGTCTTGCTCGTCGAGGACCGGAGTGCCGTGGCCGATGAGATCCGCCTGCACCTGGGTCGGACGGGGCGCGCCTCCTTCGAAGTCATCTGTCAGTCGAGTCTGATCGATGCCGCCGCGCAGATTCAGGGTGAAGAGTTTGATCTCGTGCTGATGGACCCGATGCTCCCGAACGTCGCACGACACGCGGCTCTCGAACTCGCGAGTGATCTGGCCCATCGACTTCCCGTCGTCGTCTTGACCGGCACGGAAGCGATCGAAGGTCTCGGTGATGACCTTCGTCGCAAACTCTCAGAATGCATCGAGCACGCGGATATCCCCGGGAAACTTCTCGGCGCGATTCGACGATCGCGGCGATTCGGTACGGGCGTCATGACGCCGATCTTCTGTCGGCTCGAAGGGCTCTGCGGATAGCGCTGGGCAGCCTATGCTGCCGGGGTGAGCGCTCTTCGATTTCGCGTCCCCGGAACTTCCCAACCGCTGAGCGCGTGGATCGCCCAGCTGTTGCCGCAACTCGATCGCCCAACGCGACGCGGCTTGCTTGCCGACGGCTGCGTCCTGATCGAGGGCGTTGTGGCGGATCGCCCGGGTGTCGATGTTCCCCCCGGCGCCGAGGTTCAGATCGAGGCGGCGGCGTCGGTCGAGCTTGACTTCGGCGAGGCCGCGGCCGCCCACGCGACGTGGTTTGCGCTCGTCGATGCGCCGCCCTGGGATCGCGGGGAAATAAGCCTCGCCGATGGGCGGACCCTCTCGCTCACAATTGAGGCCGAGTGCGAGGGGCTCGCTCGAGTGCGCGCCGAGGGAGCGGCGTGTACCGGCGACGAATTCTGCGATGGGCTTGAAGCGCTGCGCCTGCCGGCCGTCGGAGATCTTCGGCGGGGAGGGCTCGGGCTGCCGGGAGGGCTTCGCGTCGTGTCCGGGGACGCCGGCGAGGGTGCGGTGGAGGCGCTGTGGCCTCGGGATGCCGGTGAGGAGAGCGCGCCGATGGCGGCGTGGCGCTGGGATCATGGTCGCGAATCGAGCGATGCGACGGACGGACTCGATGAGTCGGCGGGTCGCCTTGTGGTCTCGGATGAAACCGCGCGAGTCCTTGCCAAGGGGCACCCGTGGATTCGTCCCGATGCGGCCAGTGATCCCGCCGCGCGTTATGCACCGGGCGCGCTCGTCCGCGTAGTTGATCGAAAGCAAAGACCGCTCGGTTGGGCGCACGTCGAGGCCACGCGACGCATCGCCGCGCGGATGTGGCAGTTCGGGGCAGAAGAGCGCCGCGAGCTTACGTCGATCGAGGGGCGGGTCGCCCGCGCGATTGCCCGCCGCCGCCCCTTGTTGGCGATGGGTGGCGAAGGCTTCTCCGAGCGAACGGACGCGTTCCGTCTGATTCACGGCGAAGGAGACGACCTCCCGGGGCTCTTCGTGGACTGTCTTGGTTCGCTGATCCGGGTCTTGGTCTCGAGCGAGGCGGCGCTCGGGATTCGGGATCGTGTGATCGACGCGATTCGCATGCAGCTTCCGGTCGATGGGGCGGGGCGGCCATTCAGCGTGCTTGAACTACTCCACCTGCGGAACGTGCCGCGGACGGGACCCGAGGTCGTGCGATGGCGCGAAGGCGGACCGGATCAACTCGCGGCGAACGGGCACGAGATGCGGACCGATGGGCTCGTCGTTTGGGAGCGCGGACTTCGATATGCGGTGGATCCGGGTTGGGCGACGCCCCGACAGGTAAGACCGGGCTACGGCCTCTTCGTGGATCAGCGAGAGAATCGTCAGCGTTTGGTCGAGTGCCTCGAGGAGGGTGGGCCCCGTCCGGAAGGGCGTTGGTTGAATCTCTTCGCGCATACCGGTGCGTTCAGTGTGGCTTTACTTGCGGCGGGGGTTCCCGGCGTCGTCTCGGTCGATCTGTCTCCCCTCTATTTGGATCGCCTCGATCAGAACCTCGAACTCAACCGAGCGCATGGGGTCGATCCATCGGCCCACGAATCTCGCAAGGGGGAAGCCCGCCGCGCGCTCGACGAGGCGGGGGAATCCTATGCGGGCATCGTGATCGATCCTCCGACCGCGGCGGCGGCGGGGCGCAACTTCTGGTCGGTCAAGGAGGACCTGGAACCGTTGCTCGGTGCCGCGATGGATCGACTCGCGGAGGGGGGGACACTCCTCGTGACCCAGAATCGGGCAGGACCGCCACTCGGCGTCGACCAGGTCCTGTCACGGCTTGCACACAAGCGGGGGCGGGCATTGCGCTCACTGGCCCCGGCCCAAGCGGGCGAGGACCATCCCGAGCGCTCCGAGTTCCCGGAGGGAGACCCCTTCGAAGGATGGCTCGCGACCGTCGACTGAATCTGCGATCACACTCTCGACCGATTCCGATCGGGCGAACGCCGGGTGCGCGATCAGGAACCAACGATACAATTCCGCGGGTTTTTGGAGTTCTTGGGCAATTCTGCACAGGAACTTCCATCATATTTGGTGGTTAAAACCTACATCCGGCGATCAAGTGCCTGACACAAACCCTCTCGCCTCACCACTTCACAGCGACCCGGGATGCCATCTGTTGCATTTCGCGGTCCCCGCTCATTCAGAGTTGGGAACCGTTGGAGTACGACGCCGAGCGACGTCGTTCTTCAGACGGACGCAAGATCCCCAGCGGGGATCGAACGTGCTGAGAGGTGAGTTTGATGCGACGGATAGCTTTTATTCAGGCAGCAGCGGTTTTAGCGGTGAGCCTGATTCTGGGAGCGGCGCCCGCGATGGCGACGCCGGCGGGTTTCGACCCGGTCTTTGGTTTCGACGGCGACGATCTGGGCGGACTGCCCTCGATCAACATGGGACCGTCGGATCCCTTCTTGGGCGCAGGCGAGGGGGCCGGTCTGGATGTCGAGCTGACGGGCTCGACCGACGTCTGCATTCTCTTCGGCGACGACACATGTCGAGCGAATACGCTCGGGATCACGGGACCCTACTCGGTATTGGTGACCCTGACGGTCTCTGCGATCAATACGCCGGAGATCGACGGCCCCTTCACGCTCTTCCTGACAGGACTCTTCGGCAACACGTATTCGACGGACGAAGTCGTGGTGGAGCTGAATCCGGTTGTTCCGGGAGCACTCGACACCGCGGCGGTTCCCAGCTTCATCTGGGGTGCGAGCTTCGACCCGCTCGTTCATGTCGTCGACAATGGCGCACCGCCGAACACGTATCACTACGTCGGATGGCAGGTGATGCTCGGCGATTCGGTCACGTTCCAGTACGACGTGCTGGAGTCACCGGCTGGACGTGGCACGCCACAGTTCATGGCGAACGCTACGACGATCGTTCCCGAACCGGGAACGGCTCTGCTGATGGGGCTCGGCCTGATCGGCCTGGCCACCGGCAGCGCGCGGTTGAAGGAATAGCGGGCCCTCTGATCACTGTCTGGCCGGTCCAGCGTCTGATCGTGGGTCCTTCGAAGCGAGCGCTTCGAATAACATGGACTCGATCAGGGATCGCGGACCGACCGACAGGATCGACTCGTCGGCTGGTGGAGCGGACCGGAATCCGATGAGAGCGAGAGATAAGATGGGGGAAGTTTTGCGAAATACGCCGCGTAGCCAAGCGGGATTCAGGAGTGGAATCCTGGCCCTGGGCCTGAGCCTCTGCACGCTACCGGGAGCGGTCTCCGCCGCTTCGGTCGACGACGCCTTCGAAGCCGCTCGGCTGGATGTCGAGCAAGGGCGCTGCAACCAGGTCGAAGCCCGTTTCGCTGGAGTTCCCGGGGTTGAAGCCCGCGCGACGCTCCTCGCCGCTCAATGCGAGATTCGGGCCGGTCGCTATCCCGAAGCACTTAATCGCCTCGAGGGAATCCGCGGCAGCCGGGACCTGTCCTCCTCGCAGGTCGGGGATGCCGAGCTCTACCGCGGTGTCGCGCTCTATCACCTCGAGCGTTATGCGGAAGCCCGCACTTCCCTTGAAGGCGCTGACGGGCTGACCGTCGAACGCGCGCAGCTTCAGCTCTATCTGGGACTCATTCACCTTCGCGACGGTGACAACGAGCGCGCAGCACCGGAACTCGAGGACGCGGCCCGCATGGCCCCCGAGCTCACCGAGCCGGTCGCTTCCTACTACGCCGGCCTGGCCTGGCAGGGCGCCTCCGAACGCAGCCGCGCCCGCGACGCCTATCAGCGCGTCATCGAGCTCGATGGCGATGGCGCGTGGGGCAAGGAAGCGAAGAAGCTTCTCGAATCGACGGAGCTCTATCCGTACTTCGTGCGCGGACGCGTCGGAATCGAATGGGACGACAACGCGCTGTTACGCGGCAACGTTCAGGAGTTGAATAATCCGACGAACTCACTGAGCAGCGACGGCGAGCGCACGTGGAGAGGCGTCTGGGAGATCGACGGCGGCATCCAGCTCTTCGAGTCCGATGACGCGGACTGGAGCGCGGGCGTAACGGCCAGCTATTCAGGAAACGCGCATTTCTCGCTTCCTGAGATCGATGTCCATTACCCGACTGTGGGTGCGTATCTCTCACGGCGCCTTGGTTTGCAGACCTTCGCTCAAGCCCGATATCGCTTCGGTCACGCCTGGGTCGACAACGATCCGTACCTGAGAAGTCAGGTTGGAGAGCTCTCGCTGACACATACCTGGACGCGGGCGGGAACGAGTCTGATCCTCGTCGACGTCCTCTCCAACAAGCTCTTCTTCAACCCGTTCGGAGTCGCGGACAGCGGACCGCCAGGGCCGCCCAGTCCGGGGTCTGCCTGTGCCTCGTCGCCCCCGCCCGGCTTCATCGGTTGTAGTCCCCCCGGCGTGAATGAACGCCAGGAACGAGACCGACAAGGCGTGGGCTATGGCGCGGCGCTCTCTCACCGCTTCTTTGTACCCCTCCCGAACGCGATGGAGGAAGTGCTCGAGGCAGTGGCAATCGGTGGCGGCTATCGATTTGGTTATTACGACTCGGATGGCGAGGAGTGGGAGCATTTCTCGCACATTCTGAGCGCGGATGTCGCCGTCGAGCTGCCGCTCGATTTCAGCGTCGTAGCACGGGCGATTTACGAATACAGAGACTTTGCGAATCCCTCGACCTTCGCGGACAACGAAGTTGCGAGCCAAGAGTATTTTCTCTCGTCGGTGGACCGCGAAGAACACCAGATTTCCTTTGAAGGCGAAGTCGAGAAGGACCTCACGCAAAACATCTCGGTCAGTGCGCGATATCTGTTCAGCGACAGCGAGTCGAATCGAGCGGCGTACGACTACACCCGCCACATCGTAGGTGGCTATCTGAAGTTCCGGTTCGACTGAGTAGGCGGCCTCGTGTGACGGGTGAGTGGACCTCCCCGGCACCTGCGACGGCATGCGCACAGTCGACATGACAGCAAAGCAAGGAGAACAAGATGACTCCGACAACTCGAAATAGTTTGATGGTAGGTGGCGCGGCGATCGTGATCGCGCTGCTGCTGACGTGCGGCCCGCTTCAGGGCATCTTCGGTGGTAACGAAGCCGAAGTGGCCGAGGCTCCCGCCGTGGCGGCAGGGCCGCCGGTGGACGCGAGCGATTCGATTGAGACCGCGGCTGTTGAGACGGCTGCGATGGGTGCAGTCGCCGGAGGATCGCTCGGCGATGCGAACGTGGCCGGTTCAGTTTCCGGTGGCGACGCGGGCACGAGCGCTGAGGCTGCAGTCGTTGACCCCGCAGCGAAGGCCGTTTCCACGCCCGTAGTTGCCGGTGCAGCCGGTGCAGCCGGTGCAGCGGGCGGAGCCGCGGTGGCGGCGACGACGGTTGCTGGATCTTCGGCCGCGACGACGACGACGGCGGGCGCGGGTGCTGCTGGCGCGACGGCTGCGACGACTGCCGCAACGACCCGGGCGACGCCGCCACCTGTTTCCTCGGGACCGCCGGTGATCGCAACGCCCGTGATGGCGAGTACGCCGGTCGCGAGCGCGGCGGTTGTGAATCCGCTCGCGGCAGCGGCAGCAGCGGGTGCCTCGGCGGTGAAGTCCTTCGACGAAGCTTATGCCGAAACCGCTCAGGGGCAGCAGGGTCTTCCCGCGGCGGGGCCGGTCGTGGGTCGTTTCGCACCGCCGGTTGCGGCCATCGCAGGCTCGACGCTCGCGCTCAACGGCGTGAATCGGGGAGTCGGGTTGGATGCGGGTTCGATTCGCCAGCCCTGTGATTCGCCGGGTGCAGGCTGTCTGCGCGGTACGCCGGCGCCTGCCAACCCGCCGATCGTTCCGGGGACGCGCCCTTAGTACGACGAATTGGGCTCCTGCCGGAGTCGGATCCGAAGATGTTCTATAAACCGCGTGGCACCCGCTGAGGGCGCCACGCGGTTTTTGCTTTCGGCGCCCCATGACGCGTCAGTCGGCTCGAACAGGAGAGAACGATGGCATCGGAATCTGGCAGCTCCTCCACAACGCAGCGCGCACTCGAGATCGAAAGCGAGGGCGGCTCTTTCGACGCCTACCTGGCGATCCCGGCAACGGGGAGCGGTCCCGGAATCATCGTCCTGCAGGAGTGGTGGGGGTTGGTTCCCCAGATCCGCGACGTGTGTGATCGGTTCGCGCGCGCCGGCTTCGTGGCGCTCGCGCCCGACCTTTACCGGGGCGAGTCGACGACGGATCCCGACGAGGCGGCTCGGCTGATGATGGAGCTCGAAATCGAGCGGGCCAGCCAGGACTTGGTGCGCGCCGCTCACACGCTCCGCAATCAGCCAGAAACCGAAGGCGCCCGAATCGGTTGCATCGGATTCTGCATGGGCGGCCAGCTCGCGCTTCATTCGGCCTGCTTGATCGAAGAGATCGCCGCGGTCGTTGACTGCTATGGCGTCCACCCGAACGTTTCACTCGATCTCGAAAAGTGTCGAGCGAAGGTGTTGGGTGTTTTCGCGGAGAACGATGACTTCATTTCTTCGGCGGATGTCCGGGTCCTCTCGGATGCGCTTGAGGGGGCGGGGGTTGATGCGAAACTGCGGACCTATGTTGGCGTACAACACGCGTTCTTGAACGAAGCACGGCCCGAAGTGTTCGATGCGGATACCGCTGCGGAAGCTTGGCGCGACATCGATCAGTTTCTCGGCGCCGAGCTGCGTTAGGTCCCGGCGAAACTTGGACCGGGTCGCCTATTCGTATGAGCCGATCGCCTTTGGGTACGACGCGGCGGCCTGGCTCTACTCCCTGGGTCGGATCGGCCATTCGAAGAGGGTTCATCTCGATTCGATTCGTCCCGGCGATCGTGTGCTCTACGTGGGTGTGGGCGGCGGTCGAGATGCGATCGCGGCGGCGCAGCGGGGCGCAAGCGTTTCGGCCTTGGATCTTTCGCCGCGGATGCTCGACCGGACGGCGCGGGCCGCAAGGCAGGCCGCGGTCGAAATTGAGTTGCTATGCGAGGAGGCGACCACTCATTCTCCGGGCCGCCCCTACGACATGGTCTGCGCGCACTATTTCTTGAACCTCTTCGAGGCGTCACAAGCCTCCCTTGTGCTTCAAGGACTGGCGGAGCATGTGAGGCCGGGTGGGATCCTCTCGCTTGCGGACTTTGCGCCCGCCGAAGAGGGGCGGATCGCGCGGTTTCTGACCGCCGCCTACTACCGACCGGTCAATGTCCTGGCCTGGGCACTGGGCTTCTGTGCACTCCATCCGATCCCTGACTATCCGGCGATGCTCGAGGGCGCGGGGCTCGAAGTCCTCTCGATCGACCGGATGCCGCTTCGCCCGACGGGCCAGGTCGGGTATTGGAGCGTGATGGGGAAAAGCCGGGAGAATGCCGGGTGTGACCCCCTGGAAAAACCTGATTCTGAACTCGCAAACTTCGGTCGCGAGGTTGGGATCCGATAAGAGGACGCATCCCAGGAGACGTCCTTGTCCACCATCCTTGTCATCGAAGACTCTGAAGGTCAGCGCGCTGAAGTGCGGGCAGCCCTTGAGTCATCGGGGCTCTTCGAGCGCGTGCTCGAGGCGGACGATGGAATCCAGGGGCTCAAGCTACTGCTCTCGGCGACTCCTGACCTCGTGCTATGCGACCTCGAGATGCCTGGGCTCGATGGCGAAAAGCTCCTGAGAATGAGTCAGTCGGGGCCGGGCGGCGAGGGTGGCCCACCGTTCCTGGTGTTGACCGCGGTGACGGATCCCGAGCGTCGTGCGCGCTTGCTTGAGCAAGGGGCGTCGGACGCGATTACCAAGCCCTTTCATACAGCCGACCTCATCGCGCGAATCGGATTGCACCTGAAGCTCGTCCGCGCACAGCGAGAGCTGATGGAAAAGAACGAAGCGTTGCGACGGCTCTCGCGTACGGATGCGCTGACGGGACTTCCCAATCGGCGCGCGCTCGATGAAGTTCTTGGAGCGGAGTTCAAGCGATCGGAGCGCTACCAGGTTCCGTTCGCGGTCGCGATCGCCGATATCGATCGGTTCAAGTCCGTAAATGACGAACACGGTCACCCCATTGGCGATCGGGTGCTCGCGGAGGTCGGGCGGACGATGAAGGAGATCGTTCGCGAGACGGATTGTGGCGGGCGCTTCGGCGGCGAAGAGTTTCTCGCCATCCTCGGGAATAACGACGTCGAGGGGGCGAAGGTCTTCGCTGAACGCTTGCGGGGCGCTGTCGAAGGAATCAAGGTCGAGCTGCCTTCCGGGGAGACACTCATGACCACGATCAGTATCGGAGTCGCCGACTGGCATCCCGGCACGGCGGGGATGGACACGATCGTCGAACGAGCGGACGAAGCGCTCTATCGCGCGAAAGAAACCGGTCGCAACCGGGTCTGCGTTGCGGAGCCTCCGAAACAAGGCTGACCTGAAAGGGAGTGCCGCTCGTTAGTTTGCGTCGCTCGTCGAGTTCTTCTCGGCCCCGAGTTCTGCCATCTCCTTGGCCAATTGTTCGACAAGCAAGACGTCCGCGTCGAACTCAACACCAGGAATTTCGAGCGCTTCCTCGAAGAATCCCCGCGCCGCTTCGAGATCCCCTGCGATGCGTTCCAAACGACCGACTTCTGCGAGGACGGTTCGCGCGGCATGGGGGGGCAGCGGCGGATCCTCACCGAGTCGCGCCTGCGCGCCGACCGCGATGGCTCGAGCGCGTTCGAGATCTCCCGACCGGGCGAGGGCGCGTGCCAGCGTTGCTTCCGCGATGGCCCGATTCGCCGATGCGGCATCCGCCTCGTCGAACAGACGATTGGCCGCGGTTGCGCTGGCCTCCGCCGTGATCAGGTCCCCCTGAGCGAGGGCGATGCGCGTCTTGTAGATCTTGAGCGACCCGAGCTGGAGGAGGTCCGCGGGAGCGACGGTTTTCGCATCGAGCACGGCCCGGTCGATCGCGCGGCGTGCCAGTGCAACATCGCCGTCTGTCATGGCCTGGGTCGAAACGGCATAGGCCATATTGACGCGGTCCTGGGATGGCCGATCGCTTTCTGAAGCAAGCAGTGCGATCCGAAGCAGCGGCAGCTGCGATTCCGTCAGCCCTGCTTCCTCCGCGGCTCTCTTCCGCCGCTCCGAGTAGGCCACCGCGAGTTCGACCGTCGCCGGCCCGGTCATCTCCGGAAATTGCTCTGCTTCTTCGAAGAGCGTATCCGCGAGGACCTGGGCGTCATCGTCGCGACCCAGCGCAACCAGGTCCATAGCGAGGCGGGCGCGCATTCCGTGGACCGCTCGGCGTCGCGTACTCGCCGGTGACTGATCGGCGAGCTGCATGGCCGCCTGCGCGAGATGCTCATCCGCATCCTCAAACTTTCCGAGCTGCCGATCCTGACGGGCTTGTCGGGTGAGGTCGTACCAGGATGCACCGTCGTTGGCTTCGTCAGAGAGCGCATCGAGATCCGGTCGATCCTCCTCAGGAACGCCGAAGCCAAGACCGAGCAGGACCGGTGCTTCGGGTGCGCCGGCAGCGGTCTCCGGACTGGGGGCGACGGGGTTTGCAGGTTCGACCGCAGTGGTCGGGGCGCCGCCGTTGGGATTTTCGACGGGATAATTGAGGCTGGTGGTGCAGCCCGCCGAAAAGGCGGCCCAGCTCAAAAGTGCAAGAAGTGGGAGACGGGTCATTTCAAATACTCACGTAGAGTTCGCCTTCGCGAAACTCGATGGGGTAGGTAGCGAGGGGTTTGCGGGCGGGGCCTGCGGTCGGGCATCCATCTCGAAGGTCGAAACGCGCTCCGTGAAGGGTGCAGAGAATCTCAAAGCCCTCGACCGGTTCGCCTGATAGCGGCCAGGCGGAATGGGTACATCGATTGGAGAGTGCGTAGTAGTTGTCCGCGATCCGGCAGATCAAGATCTCTCGGTCGCCGACTTTGACCGCGCACTTTTCGCCAGGAGCCAGCTCTCTGTCGACTTCGACCCTTTGCCAGGGCATGACACCTCCACCTTCACCTTCGGCCGATCCGTTCATGACATCGAATCAAGAAGGGGAGTAGGCCTAAGGCTAGCGCGTGATCCCGATCTCGGACATTTCTTGGTCCCTGGATTCAAAACGTTGGGGTCCGTACGATCCTTAGGGCACCGTTCCTCACCGGCCGGGGCCCATATGCTTGGAGGATCTCGCATGTTTCCATCGAAACGCTCGTTTGGCCTTTTCTTCTGTTGTGTTGTCAGCCTGCTGGCAATGGCGTGCGGCACATTCCAGGTCCGTACGGACTGGGATCGAGACGCGGACTTTCAGGCAATGCGGAGCTTCCGCTTCGAATCCCCTCCCGAGGCGACCGGCACAGATCCCTTTGCCGACAATACGCTCATCCGAAAGCGGGTCCGGAAAGCGGTCGAGGGGGTGCTTGCGGAGCGGGGATATCGCGCGGCGGACGCGGAGGAGGTTGCGGACTTCACCATCACCTTCGCTGTTCTGCTCGAAGATCAATACAGCGTCCAGGGCACGAGTGCTGGCTTCGGCTGGGGGTTGGGTCGGCGTGGCCGTCGTCTCGGAACCGACGCGTATTCGGAGCGGGTCTCGCCTCGTCAGGAGTCGACGCTGCTACTGGATGTGAAGGACCCTGAGACGGGTAACCTGATCTGGCGTGGCTGGGGTGATGGGATCGTCCAGACGCGGGATCGGGCACGGAGTGAGGAGCGACTCGTCGAGGGCGTCCGCGCGATTCTCGCGCGGTTTCCGCCCGAGTCCGAAGTCGCAGGAAAGTCTGACTCAAATGGGGGCGTACCCGAACGTTAGGCCGTCGATTCAGGCGCGTGTTTCGTTCTTTTCTGACGGCAGCACCACATGAAAGTGCGCGCCTTCCAGGTCGCTTGGATGGTTGCCGGACGACTCGAGCCACATCCGACCGCCATGGTCGACGACGATGCCATGCGCGACGGAAAGCCCAAGGCCGGTTCCCCCGTCGCGAAGCCGAGTCGTGTAGAAGGGATCGAAGATCTTTCCCGCGTCGACCTCGGAGATCCCCGGACCGTCATCCGCAACGATCACTTCGGTTTCGGCCGTATCGGTTAGGTGCATCGAAATCTCGACTGTCGCTCCCCCAGGCTGCGATTCGACGGCGTTGCGGATGAGATTGACGAAGACCTGTTCGAGTTCGATCGGATTCATGAGCGTCGTTTGGTTCCCGACGCCGGGCGCGATGTCCAGACGGATTTGCGCAGATCGCTCGTTCGCATAGCGCGTCGTGACGTCGACGGCGGTTCGGATCACGCTGGATAGGTCGCTGCTCCATTTTTCGGTGGGCTCGGCGCGGGAAAACTGCAGAACGCTACGAACAATCTTTCCGCATCGAATCGCCTGCGCCCGAATCTCTTCGAGGGCATTGGCTCGGATCTCGGTCGCGTCTTCTTCGTCGGAGGTGAGGATCGCGAAATCCGCGGAGGCCAGGATCGCGCCGACTGGATTGTTGATCTGGTGCGCGATCCCCGCGGCGAGGGTACCGACGGTCGCCATCCGCTCCTGCTCGCGCACGCGGCGCTGACTCGCCTCGAGCGCTTTCGTGCGTTCTTCGATTGCGGCGGATAGCCGTTCGCGCTCGCGCTCCTGCCGTTCGGCGAGTTCTTTCTGCGCCGTGATATCGGCGTAGGCAACCTGTCGCGCCGGGCGCCCCTGCCAGCTTGCGGGCGCGGAGCGGGTGTGAATCCACTTCCATTTCCCGTCGTGCCCCTTTACTCGGAGCTCGAGTTCAGTCGGATCAAGGTTGCCATGCGTTGCGCGCAGACTCTCTTGATCATCCACGTGGACCCAGCTGACTTCTCTGCTCATCGTCGTCAGCTGCTCATGATCGATTCCGAGCAGGGTGCAGAGCGCTTCATTCGCGTAGACAAACTTCCCGTCGCACTCGACAGAGATACCCTGCAGCGAATGATCCACGAGCGATTGGTAGTTCGCTTCTGCATGGGCGAGTTCGGTCTGGTCGCGTAGACGGACGACGACGCCCTCAACGGCGGGGTTGGCGAGCTGATTCGAGACCGCGAGGTCGAGGACCCGCGCCTCGGCGGGATCCCCCTTGCCCATTCCGGGTCGGGTGCGCAGTTGCAGTCGGGCGACTTCGCCGGGATTTTCGAGCACCGATTGCCAGATGGGGAACGTGGCCACGAAATCCTCGTGAACCGAAAATTCGCGCAGTCGATGGCCGACCATGCCGCCCGTCGGAACGTCCACGAGCCGGTCGGCCGCTGGGCTCGCGAATTTTACGACCGCGAAGGCGTCGACGATCATCACACCCTCGGAAGCGTGTTCGAGCAGGCGTCGACTGCGTTCCTCTCGGGCGACCAGCTCGGCCTGCGCGCGGTCGGCGACTTCGATCGCAGTCCGATTCCAGAACGTCTCGAAGACTTGCGCGATGATGCCGATGCCGACGATGCAGATCGCGGCGATCGGATAGCGGTCGAGGGGGCCGGAGCCCTGGTAGCCCGCGGAGGGCGAGGCGCCGCTGGCCACGAGGTACGCGCCGATGCCCGCGACCGCCAGCGAAATTGCGGTCCAGCGTCGTGCTCCGGCTGCGCCCGAGACGAGTAGTCCCAAGACCGGAAGGATCGGCAGGACGGGAAGAAGCCCGATGGCCTGTCCGCCGGAGTTCCAGAGGGAGAACGTCGAACCGATGGCGATGACGGCGAGGACGAATTGTCCGAGGTGTTGCATCGCGCGTCGCTGCCGGAGCGCGAAGGGCAAAGCGAAAATAATAAGCGCGACCGCGGCGGTCCCTGCGGCGATCGGGAAGGGCCAGATCGCGAATTCAATCGGGAGGAAGGCGATTGTGCCGAGGCTGGCGGTCAGCGCGAGGAGCAAGCCCATGCGGGTGTTGGCGATCTCACTGGCGCTGTCGGTTCTCATCTCCTCGGAGATGAAATAAGCATCGGCGCGTTCGAATAAATCGCCGAGCCATTTCGGGAGCGTCCTGGGATCGATCGTCTCGCGCATCGTCAGCCGCCACCTCCCTCGAGTACGTCCAGCCGAGCCGTCAAATCGCGAAGGCGCTGTGCGGTCGTTGATGACGATCGCATCGCCAGAGCGGTGAGCATCAAGAACGTGCCCCCCATCAAGGCGGCGCCCCGCAATACGATGGCGACGAGGCTGTCGATGGAAGGACGGATCGTTTCTGTGAAGGGGCCCTGAGCGAGGGCGGTCAGCGCGTCGGATGCGGTGACGATCTCGCCGTCGTCGCTCGTCGCGGCCAGGATCTCCGGCGGTTCCGTTTCCTGCTCGTCGTCCTCTTTGTCGTCCGTCCCGTAGCCGACGCGAGCTAAGAGGTCATCGAATAGTTCCTGCGGGAGCGCCGCGATTTTTGCGACGCGCGCGTCCGCGCCCGATAGTGCGGCGGGGAGTGGACTGAGATCGACAACCTTCTGCGCTGCGGTGTCGAAGAGTGTTGGGGTGGCGACACTGGCGACGGTCATTGCGAGGGCGAGCGCGAACAGGAGGTCGGACCCGAGCGCAAAGAAGAGCCAGATCTTGAAATAGAAGATGTAGACGAAGGTCAGCAGGGCGAGAGACAGGAGTGCGAGCTCTTGCCAGCCTGAAAGCGGGGGCAAGAACGGGGACAACATGGATCCACATCCTCCGGCCCCTTGAATCGGGCTCACCCTACGCTCCGCCTCATCCCGCAACGCCATTGTGGCATGATCGCACGAGATGCCCCGAGTCGGGTATAGGGGCAAACCCCGGGAAACCACATGATACCCACTGACAGAATTGAGCGTGATGCCGGATCAATCGATCGCTGAGAAAATTGAGAGCCTGTATGGGGAGGTCGATTGGGCCAAAGCGGCGGGTTGTCTTCATGTCGCTGCGATTCATGGGCCATCGGGGCGTGTGATCGCCCTCGGCCCCGACGCGCCCCCGAGCGCGACCGATCGATTCGTGCTCGGGTTCGCTCGGGCCCGGGCGCGCGTCATTCTGACGACGGGCGCGATCTTTCGAGCGGAGCCCGATCTTGAGCATCGTTATGCGGACGAGCCCGCGAGTGATGAGCGCTTCGCGGGTTGGCGACGGGGGGTGCTCGGAGTGGATACAACGGCGGAGCTTCTGATTCTGACTGGCTCGGGTGTGCTGGATTCGGCACATGTCGGACTCAGAGAAGCCCGAGGCGTCCTCTACACGAGTCGAGCGGGAGCGGAGCGTCTGGGGCACGCGCCCGCCGGATTCGAGACCGTCGTCGGCGAGGGGGGCGCAGGAATGGTGCAGGAGGCGACTCGCTTTGCGATGGCGCGCGCTGCGGGAGGGAGCGTCTTGATCGAAGCGGGGCCTACGACGAGTCGATCGCTCTATCTCGGGACGTCATCTGAAGCACCCGAACCCCCCGAAACACCCGCCGTGCCGAGCGAGACGGGTGTCGACGAACTCCTGCTCTCTCGGTACGAAGGCGACTTGAAGCCGGCCGCCATCGGGCCGTCGTTCATCGAAGAGGATCGCCTCGAAGCGCGCTTTGGTTCGCCCGTTTCGAGCAGGCTGATCGAAGAGCCGAGCGGTCGATGGCGCTTCGAGCGCTACGTCGCGAGCGGATGAACTTCACTCGGCATGTGCGCCTAACTCGTCCGCCTCACCATCGTCCAGATCGCCGGACCGTTGGGAATCTCGAGAACCTCGACGACTTCGAAGCCGTGGCGCTGATAGAAGGGGAGGTTGCGCTCCTTCGAGGACTCGAGGTACGCGGGGAGCCGCTCCTTGTCGCATCGGTCGAGGATGGGCTGGATCAGCGCTGACCCGATGCCTCGCCCTTGCTGATCGGGGTCGGTACCCAGCGCAGCCAGATAGTAATGGGGCTCTCGAGGACGATGTGCGCTGACCATGTCCCCCAATCGTTTGGCGCGACCGATGCCGAAGCCGGCGAGGGCAATGAAACGCAGCGCGGTCCGAAGCTGGCCGAAGCCGCCTAACTCATGGTCTTCGGGGAGCTGCCAAACCGCGGCGCCTTCGACGGCGTCGGTCGTGAGGACATGCGCCGCATCGCCCATCGAGTCGATTGCGATCCCTGAAAACCGGGCCCACTTCTGGACCCGCGTGCGGTCCTTCGAAAAGAGAAAGGCCGCAACCGGATCATCGTGAAAGGCGCGTCCAAGCACCTCGAGAACGGATCGACGTTCGCCGGGTCGCGCTTCGCGCACGGCAGGACTCGGCGGCCCAAAGTCGAAGGACTCCTGTCGTTCAAGAATGTCCGCGGTCTCTTCGCGTGCGGCTGTTCGGCTCGATCGTTTGCGCTGTTTCTGGGTCGGGCGGGTAGGGCTCATCGGGGCTCCGTCGGTGCCGTGAACGGAACCGGGGCGGATTGTTCCTCATTCCGTGTCAGCCAGACAAGGGTTTCGACGTGGCCGGTAAAAGGAAAAAAGTCGAAGGCCTCGACACCGCGGAGCGACAGCAGGCCCGCCTCTCGGATTTCTTCGAGTTCGCGGAGCAGCGCCGGGAGCCCGCAGGCGAGATAGATGAGCTGCTGTGGCGGATCTTCGACGAGCCGAGTCAGCAACGCGGCGTCGAGCCCCTTGCGCGGAGGATCGACGAGGACGACATCCGCCCCGTCGAGTGCGTCGAGCCGATCACCCGCCGCCCCGGGGAGAATGCGCGCCCGTTCTCGTTCGGCTTGCGGCCGCATAGCAAGCCCCGCCTCGAGTCCCGTCAAGCCGTCCGGGCTGCGCTCGTTGAAGCGAACCTCGCGACTTCGCTCGAGCAGTCCCAGGCCCATCGCCCCCACACCGCAATAGAATTCCGCGACGACCTGATCGGGAGCAATCAAGTCGTGGATGCGGGAGACCGCTTCACCGAAGAGCGGGAGGTGGTTCTGACCGAAGGCGGCGGGCGGGAAGAGGACGTCCGCACCGCCGAGCGTCTCGTGAACCATGTCCTGGCCGGCGAGCTTGATCGTCTTGCTGCCGAAGATGGTGTTGCTGCGTTCGGGTTGGGCATTAAAGAAGAGCCCCTGAAGCCGATCGCCCAGCGCCGCGGAGAGCCGTTCGGGGACATCGCCCAGCACGTCGGGGCTCGTGCCGTTCCCGACGAGCACAACCTGGGCGCGCTCGGTTTCGCGCTCGACCACGACCTGCACATAACGGAGTGCCCCACGATGGGGCTTGTCCGCGTAGGGCTCGATTCCAGCGGCTTTCATCGCACGCTTCAGGTGATCAGCAACTTCGTTGATCAACGGGTGATGGACGCCGCAGGAGGGGGTGTCGACGATTCGGTGAGACCCGGCCTGGAAGAGTCCGATCTTGGGGCTGCGTGCGCGTCCGCGGACGGCGAGGCGAGCGCGATGGCGATGGGCGAGGCCCTGGGTCCCGTGGAGGGTCGGCGGTGGCAGATCCGTCTGGGCGCAGAGTGCTTCGAGATCAGCGATCGCGTCGGGTGCGGGGGCGGTTTCGCCAAAGCGCGGGCAGCCCGGGCAGGGCGGTCGATGAGGGCACGAGGCGGATGAGGACACGGCCGGACTCTATCGCGTGAAAGCTTCTCAGGGGGGCACTGCTACGTTGCGCCGATGGCGCGTCCCCGAAAAGATCAAACCGACCCCGCAAACACGCGAGCAGCGTTCCTGGCGACGAGCCCGGAGGACGTGGCGGCCCGCGGCTGGGATCGTGTGGATGTGCTCTTCGTGACGGGCGATGCCTATGTCGATCATCCGTCTTTCGCGATGGCGATTCTCGGTCGCTGGCTCGAGGCCCACGGCTTTCGGGTGGCGATCCTGTCCCAGCCGGACTGGCGCTCCGCCGATGCCTGGCGGGCTTTCGAGGCCCCGCGGCTCTTCTGCGCGGTGAGCGCCGGCAACATGGACTCGATGATCAATCACTATACGGCGAATAAGAAGCGCCGGAATGCCGACGCCTACTCACCGGGCGGGCAGATCGATCTCCGGCCGGACCGGCCGACTGCCGTTTATGCGCAGCGATGTCGAGAAGCGTTCAAGGGCGTCCCCGTGATCAGCGGCGGCGTCGAGGCTTCGCTTCGGCGGATCGCCCACTACGACTACTGGAGCGACAAGGTCTGGCCGTCGAATCTCGTGACCTCGAAGGCGGATCTGCTCGCCTACGGCATGGGCGAGGCGACGATTCTCGAAATCGCCCAGAGACTCGATCGCGGGGAAGGACTTGAGTCGCTCCGCTCGATCCGCGGCGTGGCCTATCTGTTAGGCAAGAATGAATCGCTTCCGTCGTATCCCGCGAGCGCGCCGGGCCAGGGCGACGAGACGATCGAACTTCCGTCCTTTGAGACGGTGAAAGAAGATCACGAAGCGTTCGCGGAGATGACGCGGCGGCTGCATCATGAAACGAATCCGCGGAATGCGCGGCGCCTCATTCAGGCCCACGGCGATCGGCGCGTCGTCATTAATCCGCCCGCCGAAGCCCACGATGAAGCGACGATGGATCGCTTGCACGAGCTGCCTTATGCGCGCGGGGCCCACCCGGATTATGCGGAGCCGCCACCAGCGTGGGAGACGATTCGCGACTCAGTCCAGATTATGCGGGGCTGTTTTGGCGGCTGCACGTTCTGCTCGATCACGATGCATCAAGGCCGAGAGATCCAGAGTCGAAGCCCCGACTCGATCTTGCGCGAAGTAGAAACCCTGGCCCAGGCGCCGGATTTTAAGGGTTCGATCAGCGATCTCGGTGGCCCGACCGCGAATATGTACCGCATGCATTGCACGAAGCCTGAGGTCGAGAAGACCTGTCGGCGGCTCTCCTGCGTGCATCCCAAGATCTGCAAACTCCTTGAGACGGACCATGCCCCGACCCTCGATCTGATGCGCCGGGCGCGCAACGTCAAGGGCGTTAAGCGCGTGCACATCGCGTCCGGAATTCGCATGGATCTCGCAGCGGACGAGCCTGAGTATCTGGATGAACTGGCGGCACATCATGTCGGAGGCCATCTCAAGGTCGCTCCCGAACATGTGAGTGAGCGCGTGCTC
>Ga0316208_1000804_pt1 | contig 34151 bp, 28 predicted proteins | sample 3monopyrite_MG_FD_204944 | JGI IMG/M metagenome (GOLD analysis project Ga0316208, IMG submission 204944) | Microbial mat bacterial communities from mineral coupon in-situ incubated in ocean water Damariscotta River, Maine, United States -... | ecosystem: Environmental > Aquatic > Marine >...
TACCAAGCTGGTGAAGATTATGTTTTGTAGAAGCTAAAATCCTTTGCGCCAATTGCACAGCACTTTCGGAGCGACTGCCTGAACCTATCAAGATGGCAATCAGTTCTGCATCCGAAAGGGTCATTTTCCCTTTTGATAAGAATTTTTCTCGTGGCCGATCTTCTTCGGCCCACGACTTAATATTCAAACGATTAGTATTAGGCATTGAAACCTAAATATACAAAGGAAAAGCTTAATTATTTAAGTAAGCCTCCAGGGCATTTTGGTACTCCATTTTTGCTTGGTGTATTTCACCAAAAGATTCTCCATCAACCATCATCTCTTTGCCCCCTGTTTTACCTAAAATTTCAAATGCAATGCTGTGTTTTTCGATCATTGAAAGAAGGGCTTCCTCATTTTCCTCGGCTACACTGACAATCACTCGGCTTTGGCTTTCACCAAATAGATAGGCATCTTTTCGAATGTCTTTCCGGCATGAAATATTGAATCCTATTTCATTGGTCAATGCGGATTCCATCAAAGTGATAAACAATCCTCCATCGGCACAATCATGGGCTGACTGAATAAGTCCATCTTTGATCGTTTGCTTAATTAACTCTTGCAATTTAAACTCTTCCTCTAGGTCAAAATGAGGTGCAGGAGAATTTGTATGCTTGTGGTAGGCATATAAATATTCAGAAGAGGCAATATCCTCTTGAGATTCCCCAATCAAATAAATTAGGTGATTCTCTTCTTGAAAGGCAAGTGTTGTAATGCGCGATTTGTCTTTAACCACGCCCATCATTCCAATGGTAGGTGTTGGAAATACAGGGATGTCTTTATCTCCGTCATTTATTTGATTGTAAAAACTCACATTTCCACCAGTTACAGGAGTGGCAAATTTCTCACATGCTTTTCTCATTCCATTGATGGCTCCTACAAATTGCCAATAGACTTCAGGATTGTATGGGTTTCCGAAATTTAGACAGTTGGTTATGGCAGAGGGCTCTCCACCAGAACACACAATGTTCCTTGCAGCTTCCGCAACTGCAATTGCACAGCCTTTTTCAGGATCGGCATGGACATACCTTGAATTGCAATCTACCGTTAGTGCTAGGGCTTTGTTGGTGCCTTTAAGATTTACAATCCCTGCATCTGTGGGTTTGTTTGTAGACATGTTGACTGTGCCTACCATGCTGTCGTATTGTTCGATGACCCACTTTTTAGAAGCGATGTTTGGATGCGTCCATAAGAATTTTGCAACGGCCTTCAAGTCTTCTGCTTGGCTGACCTGATCGATGCTGAATTTTTGGTTTTCTTCATAATATTTGGGGGCCTTATACTCACGCTCATACACTGGCGCTCCGCCACCAAGCACTAGAGATTCTGCTGGGACCTCAGCCACCAACTCTCCTTGCATATAATAACGCAACTGCCCTCCTTTTGTGACGGTCCCAATTTCGACACAATTTAAATCCCATTTGTCAAAAATGGCCTTTACTTCTTCTTCTCGTCCTTTCTTTGCGACCACCAACATGCGCTCTTGCGATTCTGAAAGCAATATCTCAAATGGCAACATTCCTTCTTGTCGACAAGGGACTTTTGTCAAGTCGATGTCCATTCCAAAACCTTCTTTCCCAGACATTTCAGAAGTTGAGCATGTGATGCCTGCTGCACCCATGTCTTGCATGCCAATAATGGCATCTGTCTCGGCCAATTCTAAACTAGCTTCAAGTAAAAGCTTCTCTTGAAACGGATCGCCCACCTGCACCGCTGGCAAATCATCCATAGAGTCTTCTGTCATGTCTTTAGATGCAAATGCTGCTCCATGAATCCCGTCTTTCCCTGTAGAAGAGCCCACGATAAAAACAGGGTTTCCTTCTCCATAACTTGTGGCAGAAATCATTTTGCCGGCTTTCATAATTCCTGCAGACATTGCGTTTACAAGAGGATTGGTGTTGTAGCACTCATCAAAAAACACTTCTCCACCTACAACTGGAATGCCAAATGAATTGCCATAATCTCCAATGCCTTTTACCACTCCTTTGAGCAACCATTTTGTGCGATCTAAATTGATGTCTCCAAAACGCAGTGAGTTCAATTGAGCAACAGGTCGTGCACCCATGGTGAATATATCGCGATTAATTCCACCCACTCCTGTGGCGGCTCCTTGGTAAGGTTCCAAAGCCGAAGGGTGATTGTGTGATTCAATCTTAAATGCACAAGCAAGTCCATCTCCTATGTCCACCAATCCCGCATTCTCTTCACCAGCTTTTGCAAGCATGTGTGGTCCATCTTTGGGGAGTGTTTTTAACCAACGTATAGAGTTTTTGTAAGAACAATGTTCTGACCACATCACGGCATAAAGGCTCAGTTCAGTGAAGTTCGGTGTTCTGCCTAGTATTTCTTTTATTTCTTCGAATTCTTCTGGAAGTAAACCGAGTTCAACGGCGGTCTCTAATGTTCCTTCCTTCTGTTTTTCAACTGCTTGCATAATTAAATTAAGAATCGGTATTCCTGCAAATTTAGCCTAATTAAAGCAGCATTTCGGCAATCCATTGTCTTATTTCTACCGATAAGTTACATTTGAAGTTCAATGATTTTGGGTGCTGTTATTTGTCTGCTAATTTTAGGAATATTCATCCGCTATATCTATCTCTCAAATTTCTTTTTTAGCGATACGATACCACGCTATTGGTTCCTCTTTGCTTTTCTTTTTAAACTTGCTTGTGCCCTCTTTCTTTGGCTAGTTTATACGTATTATTATTCGGATCGGATAAATGCAGACATATTCAAGTACTTTGATGATGCTGCTTCAATTTTTGAGCAAACCAAAGATTCGATTGGTATGCGGTGGAAGTTAATTTTAGGAGTTTATGAAGATGCAAAGATTCAAGAGGCCATAGCTGGAACGAACTATTGGGATAAGAAGAATATCCTTCTTGTCAATGACAACCGTAGTCTAATTCGACTTCATCTCATCATGCATCATCTTTCTCAGGGATTCTATCATCTACACTCTCTCTTTTTTGTTGTAGCATCTTTCATTGGCTCAATGGGCATTTTTAAATTCTTCAGTTCTAAAAGCACCTTGCCCAAAAAAATGCTTTTCGTTTTTACTTTTTGCCTTCCTTCTACTGTTTTCTGGAGTTCTGGGCCATTAAAAGAAGGTTGGTTAACACTCTTAATGGGATTGCTTTTATACTCTTCTCTATCTCTTAGCAAGAGACTCCCAATCAAACAACTGACATTGTTTCTTTTGACAATTGCTTTGTGCATTCTATTTCCAGTAAAAATTTATATCCTCATTATCCTTGCGTTCTGCTTGTCGAGCCTCATCCTGGATGGTCTTTTGCCAAAAATTCGCACTTCATTGATTTATATTGGAATCTTCTCCATTGCAGGCACTTTGACCAAACTCTCCAAGCTAGATCCATTGCAAATTCTACGATCAACACAAACTGAATTTATTGCATTGTCAAAAAGCACTGGGATAGAAAACCTTTTAAGTCTTCCTGAAGTATCTACTTCCACCGATCTCTTTATGGGATCAATTCAAGCAATCTTCAATGTGATTTTTGGCCCTCTCTACCCTCATTCTATTAATCCATTTTCATTAATGGCATTCATTGAGCACATCCCCTATATTGTCGTTTTATTGTTGCCCATATTCTTCTTTAAAAAATTGAACAAACAGCAAAAGAGTATTGGCTATTTTTTAGTCTTGTTCTGCTTACTAGTATATCTGATCATTGGATTCAGCACTCCTATTTTAGGTGCTATTGTAAGGTATAAATCACCCTTAATTCCTTTTTATTTAGTGGCGGTATTTACATTTGTCCGAATCGCCAAATTGAAATTGAATCGTAAATAATGAAAAACAACTTAAGCTCTTTATTCGTAATCATTTGTCTAACAATAATATTTCATTCTTGCAAAAGCGAGCAGGTTGATCTAGTCGTGCACAATGCAACCATCTATACTGTTGACGGAATCTTCTCAAAGGCTGAAGCGATGGCGATCAGAGATGGTAAAATCATTGCCATAGGAGCAAACAATGCCATCAATAACAAATATGCAGGAATAACAACAATTGATGCAGAATTAAAAGCTGTATTCCCTGGTTTTATAGATGCGCATTGTCACTTTTTAGGGTTGGGTAACACTTTTTTTACTGTGGACTTAGCAAGCACCAACAGCTGGGAAGAGGTACTTAAAAAAACCATCGAATTCGCAGAGAAGAACCAAGAAGGTTGGATAACGGGCAGAGGGTGGGACCATAACGACTGGGCTGTAAAAATCTTTCCGAATAAAAAAGCACTTGATTCATTGTTCCCAAATCGCCCTGTCTTGTTAAGCAGAGTAGATGGACATGCAGCCATTGCAAACCAAAGAGCGCTTGAATTGGCAAAAGTGGATAGCAATACTCGTATTGAAGGTGGAATTATAGAAATTATCGATGGAAATTTAAGCGGCATACTCATTGACAATGCAGTGGACTCAGTGAGAAAGGCCATTCCAGATCAGGACCAACAAATGATGAAAAAAGCCTTGTTGGCAGCAGAAGAGGCCTGCTTTTCAAAAGGTCTCACAACCCTCGACGATGCTTATTTAGAAAACACTGTTGCGCATTTAATTGACCAAATGCATGCTTCAAAAGAACTAAGAATTAATGTCTATGGTATGTTAAGTCCAAGCAATGAGAATAAACGAGACTTCTTGAAAAATGGCCCTTACCTCAAGGATAAACTAAGTATACGATCATTTAAATATTTTGCAGATGGAGCATTGGGCTCTAGAGGTGCTCGGCTCAATCAACCCTATCATGATGATACTCTACACAAAGGATTATTTTTGAATGACAGCCTCTATTTTATTGAAGAAGCACGGGCTTTGAAACAAGGTGGATATCAAATGAATACCCATTGCATTGGTGATGCAGCAAACCGCATGATGCTCAATATTTATGATGAAGTTTTGGATGGCACAAATGATAAGAGATGGAGAATTGAGCATGCACAAGTCCTGAACCCTATTGACCTCTCACTTTTTAAGAAAAACAACATTATACCATCAGTGCAACCTACCCACGCCACCTCTGACATGTACTGGGCAGAAGATCGGTTGGGTGCTGAACGCATTCAATATGCCTATGCGTACAAAACCTTGTTAGAGTTGAATGGGCTATTGCCCTTGGGGACAGACTTCCCTGTAGAAGACTTTGATCCTTTAAAAACCTTTTATGCTGCATGTATAAGAAAAGATGCCAAGGATTATCCAGAAGATGGATTTCAAATGGAGAACGCTTTGAGTCGTGAAGAAACTTTGAAGGGAATGACCATCTGGGCAGCCATTTCTAATTTTGAGGAAGATGTGAAAGGAAGCTTAGAGGAAGGGAAAAACGCAGACTTTATCATTTTGGATCAAGACATTATGACAATTGACCCTTCAAAGATCTTAAGCACAAAAGTGCTCAGCACATATCTTGATGGAGTGGAAGTGTATAGTCGTAATTAAACAGCTTTATATTTCCTTGTACTCAAAAGGAACCTCTAGTTCGTGCTCAATAAGCTCACCTACAGATAGCAGGTCATCGTCGCCTTCTTCGTAAAGCCAATGCACATTGAATTCCTTGCCTTGTGCAATTAAAGGCTTTAACGATTGTATCAATTCTACTACCTGTTTTTGAGAAGCTGAATTCAAATACTCAATTTCACAACTCAATATGGTTGAGGGTGCTGCTTGTTGAATGTAGTTGGTGCAATAGTTAATTATTGGCTCAAAAAACTCAATTGCATCGGCAGGATAGGCTTTTCCGCAAATAGTGAATCTCCCATTGTCGGGGTTAAAGTTAACCTCTGGTGTTTGAAGATAAGGCTCAATAATTAGGTGTTCCATGGTTCAAGAAATTCGACCAATAAATTTAAAGTATTGGTGGTTAAAAGCATACAATTCGATCTCAATATACTACTTTATGTTCAATACTCATTCAGACCGTCGATTTGCGAATCAATCGATTCAAAATGGCTTCATGCTCTGGGTATTCTTTTATCAAATTCAATTCTGCCATTTCAAAATCCTTGAAATCAAATCCAAAAGATACCGTGCAGCCCACCAATGCAAAACTTTTATTTGAAAATACCTCAGAAGCGAACCAAGCCCCTGCTGGCACAATATGCTGAAAAGAACTGCCATTTTCCATGTCAGTGCCAAGAAGTTTCCTTTCATAATTGCCCTGCTCATCTATCACATGAATTGCGATCGTTGCACCAAAGTAATGATGCCACACTTCATCCGATTGAATACGATGAAAAGCTGAAAAATTTCCTTTCTCTAACATGAAATAGATAGCTGTAGACAAGTTTCTTTCTTCTCCAATACACGCAGGTATATAAGTTTCTTCTGATCTATAGGTTTCAGAATAGTATCCCCCTTCAGGATGTGGTTGAAGTCTATATTTATCGATGAGTGACTGTTTATCCATAGCGCATTATTCAAAAGGTCATCGTCAAATTTATTTTATATTTACTAAAAACTCACTCAATATGGCAAAGCGAATATTTGATCTTCATCAGCATCAGTATGACAATTACCCAAAATCAGACGCACTAACAGCTAAAATAGATGGAAACTGGATTCCAATATCAACGGAAGATTTTTTGGAGGAAGGAAAAAACTTTGCATCAGGTTTGTTAGAATTGGGTTTGAAAGTTGGCGATAAAGTAGCACTTATTTCTAACAATCGCCCTGAGTGGCACATTGCAGATTTAGGCATTATATCTGCAGGCATGATAAATGTCCCCATTTATCCCACCATTACTGAAGAGGATTACCAATACATTATGAATGATGCAGAGGTGAAGCTTTGCCTTGTTTCTGATCAAGAATTATTGGATAAGGTATCCGCCATTAAGGAGAAAGTCCCTTCTCTTTCGTCAATTTATTCCTTTGACACCCTTTCAAATTGCGAGCATTGGAGTGTAGTAAAACAAAAGGGCGAGGGCAAGAACAATGAAAAAATTGAACAGATCAAAGCTGCTGTAAAAGAGGAAGATTTAGCAACACTTATTTACACCTCAGGAACGACAGGTCGGCCGAAAGGTGTGATGCTTACTCATAAAAACCTGGTGAGCAATGTAGTGGCATCTCGAGAGCGTTTGCCAGTATCCAACGATTCTAAATCACTCAGTTTTCTTCCCTTGTGTCATGTCTATGAGCGCATGGTGTGTTACTTATACATCTATACCGGTACCTCCATCTATTATGCGGAATCATTGGAAACCATTGGAGACAATCTACGTGAGGTTCATCCAAATGTATTTACTGCTGTTCCGAGATTATTGGAAAAAGTTTACGACAAAATTGTCGCAAAAGGTTCCGATTTAAAAGGCATAAAACGCGCTTTGTTTTTTTGGGCATTGGCGCTTGGTCATCGCTATGAGTTGAATGGTAAAAATGGATTTTGGTACGAGTTTCAATTAAAGCTTGCCAACAAAATCATTTTTAGCAAATGGAGAGAAGCTCTTGGAGGCAATACCAAAGCGGTAGCTTCAGGTGCAGCAGCTTTGCAACCAAGGCTAGCTAGAGTCTTCTTGGCTGCTCAAATTCCCATTATGGAAGGTTATGGATTGACAGAGACCTCTCCTGTTTTGGCTGTAAACGAAGAAGACAATGATGGCATTCGCATTGGCACGGTTGGTAGACCGTTGAGCAATGTTGAAATTAAAATTGCTGAAGATGGCGAAATCTTAGCCAAAGGGCCCAATGTGATGATGGGCTATTACAACAATGAAGAAGCAACAAAAGAAGTTTTTACCAATGATGGCTGGTTTAAAACTGGAGACTTAGGAGAATTTATTGAAGGGGAATATTTAAAAATTACAGGAAGAAAAAAAGAAACATTTAAGACCTCTGGCGGCAAATATATCGCCCCTCAATTGTTGGAAAATAAAATGAAAGAATCTTCTTTCATTGAACAAATTATGGTCATTGGAGAGGGAGAAAAGCACCCGGCAGCCATTGTTCAACCTGCTTTTGAGTTTCTTGAAGAATGGTGTCGCAGAAAAGACATAGAATACAACACCTCAGAAGAAATTGTGAAGATGGACCGCATCAAAGACCGTATCATGAAAGAGATTGACTTTTACAATAAAGAGTTTGCTCAATTTGAGCAAATCAAGAAAGTTATTCTAGCTGGAAGAGTTTGGGGGATAGATACAGGTGAAATGACTCCAACGATGAAGGTTAAACGTCGAGTAATCATGCAAAATTTCAGCGATGAAATTGAGCGTTGTTATCGCGGTTAATTAATTGTGCGCTTATATAAAATAGCAGGAGCGCTTGATTGCCACACAAAACTTGATCCACTTAAGTGAGATGATTAACCTAATTAAACTTCGTCGATTCTTGCTTCTGTAACATTGATGATGTGATCGCCAACTTTTTCTAAAGAAGAGAACACATTCGCATAAATGAGTGCACCAGGTATATTGATCTCACCAGTTTCCATTTGCTTAAGGTGCTTTTTTCTAAGCTTGTTTCTTAGTTGATTGATTTCCTTTTCTGATTCAACGGCTTCATCTAAAGTCACATTGTTGAGAGAATTTTCTAAATTTTTATTCATGACGTCAAAAGCATTTTCAACCAGACTCAGCATATCATTCAACCCATCTCTCTGTTCTGGTGTGAAATAAATTTTCTCTTGTTCTTTTCTTTCAAGTGTTTTGCTTATTTGGTAGTATATGTCACCAACCCTTTCAAGATCATTCGTAATGCTTAACATTCCTCGCATTCTAGCAGAGGCATTTTCACTCATTTCTAAACGTGCAGCTTTCGACAGGTAATCTGCAATTTCAACTTCAACACGATCAGTGATTTCTTCATATTTCTCTAGCTTCCCTAATAGCTTGTTCTTCTTTTTTCGGCTGGAATTATTAATAATAGTCTTCACAAAACCATTCATTCTTGCTGTAACAGTTCCAAATTTTGACACTTCCTTCTCGGCTTCCAAAATACACAACTCAGCGGTTGAACCTAATGGTCCACCAATAAAATCCAGTTTAAATTCTTCGTCAGATTCCCCTTTTGAGATAACTGTTCTTTCAGCAAGATTTACCAATTGTGGAACAAACCAAATCAACAAGATGACATTGGTTAAATTAAACATAGTATGAAACAATGCAATTCCTGTTGCTGCCATGCCAGTATCCATTGGATCAAATTCGGCACTACTTGAAGCACCCACTAGGTAGCCGATAAGATTTAAAAATAATGGAAACGACAACAATGCCCAACCAACTCCTACGATGTTAAACATCGAATGGATTCTAGCAGATCGTTTTGCATGGACATTCGCAATTAGTGAGGCTAATTCTGCAGTAATTGTTGTACCAATATTTTCTCCCAAGACCATAGCACAAGCCACCTCAAAGGGAATAGCACCCTTAGCAACCATTGCAAGTGTTAAGGCCATTGCCGCTGAAGATGATTGGATGACTATGGTTACGAGTGCTCCTAAAAACACAAACATTAAAGGACCGTACCAAACATCTTTAAAATCCAAGAAAAACTGAACGATCGCCGAATCTTTGTCCAATGAAGGAACTGCATCTTTTAATTCTCCAAGACCAATAAACAAAATACAAAATCCAACTATTGCCGTTGCCCACGCTTTTGCCTTTCCTTTTTTAATGAATAAAAGTGGAAATGCTAAAGCTATCAACATATAGGCGTAACTACCAACACTTACTTTAAACCCAATGATTAAAATTATCCAGGCAGTAATTGTAGTTCCAATATTTGCCCCCATCATTACTCCAGCAGACTGTCTAAGAGTCATCAGCCCTGCATTTACAAAACTTACGGTCATTACAGTGGTTACAGAAGATGATTGAACCAAAGAAGTAATCCCGAAACCAGTAAGTACTCCCTTCACTCTATTTTTGGTAATTGACCCCAACATATTTCTCAACATGCTGCCTGCAGCTTGCTGCAATCCCTCACTCATAAGTTTCATTCCGTAGATAAAAAAACCTAAAGATCCAATCAGAATTAAAAATTTAACAAAACCCCAACCTCTTTCTGTTTTGGCCTTCACTGTACCAGACCAAACCATAGAAGATTTATCTGTTTTATCTTGCTCTATTTCTCCATAGGGTGAGAGGCCAATTTTGAAATGATACTTTTCATGGCCAATGAGGTCTTTTACTTCAAATTTATTCTGCGTCAACGAAAATGTCTCAGTAAACATCCAATCGCTTCCTTCCATTCCCTTCTTTGCTCTTTTCTTCCCAATATCAGTGTTGTAACTAATAATTGCTTTCATATGATTGTCACCCAACTCTTTGGCAACGTTGTAATCTATACTCCATGTAACCTTCACTTTCTCAGGCCCAGGTTTTACAACTACATTCTCAAATAGATGCATCCCGATGGTATGAGACCTTGTTTCTTCCGACCAGCTTCCTTCTTTGCCAATTGCCCAAGTGAAAAATTTGTTCTCAGTTAAACTATCAAGAGTGTATGTCGTTTCATTGGATGAAAAGGTCTCAGTATAATTCCAATCGGTTTCATTGGTAAACTTGTACCTTAATTGAATCGTTTCATTCTCTAGAGATGTATTCCAGCTCAAATCAACGGAACCCAATTTCACTGGCTCTTTCTCTTTGTTTAAATAATTCTTAAATAAACTTGCTTGCTGATTGCTGAAAGAACCACTTAGGTCCACAGATATGCTAGTGTCTTCTTGTGCTTGAATGCTTTGTAAAAAGATAGAGCATGTAATAAAAATGACGGATAGTACAGATTTCATTTCTTGGTATATTTGAGGCAAATGTAACTTTCCCAATAAAGTATTTTTACGATTCACATGTTATGCTAACATTAAATCTTTCAAAATTGGTGAAGTCACAGTAGCGACAATTAGTTCGTAAACTTTTAAAATTTAAGTGATTTTGTTAATTCTATTTTTGCAGGTAATAAATCTAAAAAAAGTCTTTTGAAAAGTAAATAATTAAACCATTTTTTAAGACTTAATTAACCATTCAATAATATTAGATGAAAATTAACCGGATTGTTATACTCACTGTATATGGAATTATCAGTTTTATGCCCAAAACATTTGCACAAATCAAAACAGACACTAAATTCGGTAAAGGGCTGTATAATGTAATTGCGGTTGATTCAAGCTGGAGTATGAAATTAGGTGCACGATTTCAAACTTTATTTGTAGGAGATTTTGACATCAATCAAGATGATGAGATTGAGAATGCGAATTCAAATTTCTTGATTAGAAGGTCGCGTTTAAAATTCGATGGTTTTGCGTATTCCCCGAAACTTGAATACAAACTAGAAATAGGGTTATCCAATAGAGATATTTCAGGTGTTAGCCCAGAAACAAGAAATACAAACAGAATGATTTTAGACGCTGTTCTAAAATATAATTTTTACAAAAACTTCACCCTTTGGATTGGACAAACCAAGTTGCCTGGAAACAGAGAACGAGTAATATCTTCTGGCAATTTACAATTTGTAGATCGTTCATTGGTCAATAGTCGATACAACATAGATCGAGACATGGGTATACAGATCAGACATCATTTCTCTTTGGGTGAAACCTTTGTCATCCGAGATATGATAGCCATTTCTCAAGGAGAAGGGAGGAACATAACAGCAGGAAATATTGGGGGATATGACTATACAGCAAGGGTAGAATTTCTTCCTTTTGGAGAATTCGAAAAGAAAGGAGACTATTCAGGATCTGATCTAAAAAGAGAACAAACGCCAAAATTGTCTGTTGCGTTTACTTACGATATACATGATAGAGCTGTAAGAGAGCGTGGTAACACTGGTTCTTTCATGTATAACGATAATGGATATTTCGAAACGGACATCAATACACTTTTTGCAGATATGATGTTCAAATATGATGGGTTTTCGATAATGGCTGAATATGCAGATAAAAAAGCAGATCAAACATTGGCAACAAATTCTGATGGAACTTTTACTGGCGATGCTGTAACCGCAGGTACAGGACTTGTTGTTCAAACAGGTTATTTATTTAAAAACAATGTTGAAATTGCCACGAGATATACTACAATAGAGTTAGTTGATGAATTAAACAGTGAGACAACAAATCAATATACAATCGGTGGTTCTCGTTACTTTGAAGGACACAAACTAAAAGTCCAAGCAGATATCAATTATACAACGCAGAAAGGCTCTAATGATAATTTGATGTATAGAATGCAATTTGACTTGCACTTTTAAAGTTTAATTTTTTCTTAACAAAAGGTTTAGTCTCTATTGATTAGACCTTTTTATTTTTGTTTAAACTCTTACGATTTGGCTGAAGAAAATAAGCTTAAAGAAGTAGCTAAAGTATTTTTTAAATTAGGATGCATTGCATTCGGCGGTCCTGCTGCGCACATTGCAATGATGGACGATGAGGTTGTAAAAAAGAGAAAGTGGATGACTCAAGAACATTTTCTCGACCTAATTGGTGCCACTAATTTAATTCCAGGGCCCAATTCAACCGAAATGACCATGCATTGTGGTCATGAAAGAGCAGGCTGGAAAGGGTTGGTTGTAGCAGGAGCAACTTTCGTATTCCCTGCTGTAATTATTACATTAATTTTTGCTTGGCTTTACACCGAATATGGGCAACTTCCAAGTGTTGAGCCATTTATTTATGGAATCAAACCAGCTGTCATCGCCATAATAATTTCAGCCGTTTATCGACTAGGTAAAAAAGCCTTAAAAAATACTGAATTGGGGATACTCGGTAGTCTAACATTAATTGCGAGTTTAATTGGAGTCAATGAAATTATTGCCCTATTTGCAACCGGCATTCTGGGTTTGATTCTTTATTTGATTAAAAATTCAAAGAACACTGCAAATAGTTTTTTTCCTCTTTTACTAGTTACAACCAATGTGGCCACACTAAAGGTCTTACTAATTTTTATTAAGGTTGGGGCATTGCTTTATGGAGGAGGGTATGTATTGTTTGCCTTTTTAGATGCCGAATTGGTCAGTACAGGATTATTGAGTAGACAACAGCTTATTGATGCGATTGCTGTAGGCCAATTCACCCCTGGGCCCGTATTATCAACTGCCACTTTTATTGGGTATCAATTAAATGGAATATGGGGAGCTATCGCCGCTTCTGTTGGCATCTTCTTACCTTCCTTTGTTTTTGTTGCCTTCCTTAACCCAATAGTGCCAAAACTCAGAAAATCGAATACTATTTCAGCTTTTTTAAATGCAGTGAATATTGCAGCGGTGGCAGTTATAATGGCAGTTTGTATTGAAATGGGTAAGGAAACCATTACTGATTGGCGCACAGCTTTGATTAGTATTTTTAGTCTAATCGCAGTTTTCGGTTTAAAGAAACTAAATAGTTCTTTTATTGTTGTTGGTGGAGCTCTTTTGGGTTATTTGTTGCTATTGATTTAACAACATCCGCCTCCATCATAGTGATAAGTTGATTCACTGATAAAAATATCCTTTCTGTTCAACGAACTAAGAGAATTTGCAGTTTTGTCACAAATAGCAAGCGGTTGGTTTTGCAGCAAGGTATGTCCCTTTTTATCATCAAAATAGTCTTCAGCCCCAAAATAAATTGCTGCTTTCCCTGTAAAAATACACGGTCCATCTTCTGGAATGGGATCTTTAATTGCCGCCACTTCAATGGATTCTATGTAAATAATTTCCTCTGTTGAGTAATGAATTGGGTCAAGTATTCTGTAAGGCTTTCTTGCTCTTATTTCAATAGTTCCAAAACCCACATCGGTCAATTTTTGAATGTATTTCTCAATTGACAAACTTCCGCTTAAACACAATGCTCTTAACCTCTCGTCATTTCTCAAAGTTTCGTTCATAAGTTGTTCACAAGTGGGATCACTCATCACTAATCTTCCATGAGGCTTTAACACTCGATACATTTCCTTTATTGCCATATTGAGATCATCTTCTTTGAAGATATTGAACAAACAATTCTGTGCAGCCACATCTATGCTGTTGTCATCAAGAGGGAGAGAGAGGGCATCACCTTCTAGAAGTTGCACAAATTCACTTTTGAACCAATCATTCTCTTTTTCTGCTTGAACAAAATTCTTACGACTCGCCTCTAACATTTCCACAACGGGATCAACTCCTAAAACAGCACCTTTATATCTTGAGAAATATGAAAACTGGAGTAATTCCATTCCACCTCCTACACCAACATATAAAACCTTTGGATTATTCACCAAATCTCTAGCATGGACAGTACTTCCACAGCCGTAATTCATTTGTTGCATAATGGTTGGAATTTTCAATCCTGGCAACTCCCAAATAGGATTGGTAGTACAACACAAACCCACATCTGGAGTCATGGCAGCTTCCTTGTATATATCCTTTGTCGTATCTAAATAGGTCATTATATTGTATAGTTTGTAAAAATAACAACATTGCTTATCCATTTTGGTCGCCTAGATTCCAATCGCAGGGTTAATATTAAATTAACGTACTTATAAAGATTTTTTTATCCAAATTTTAACCTTGAGAAAACCATCACACCTTTCTTTACTGTTATGAAAAGAACAATACTATCCTTGCTTATAATCTTGAGCATACAACTCTTCGCAAATGAGTATAAAGGGACTACTTTCAGAGTTTTAGATGAAAAAGACAGCTATATCACTGGTGCCAAAATCACAGTTATTGGTGCAAAAGAAGTGATTATCTTTTCCGATTTAGATGGACAATTTACTGTTCCAGCAGAAGTAGGAAAAACATTTAGCCTTAAAATTGAAATGGTCTCCTTTCGCGAGGAAGTAAAAGAAATCGACACTACAAAGCCACATTCAAAATCCATAGAACTTACTTCTAAGTAGCTTTACATAAGGAGCTTAAGAATTATCCTGCTAAAATTTCCTTATTCTTAATGTTAATTAATTGTTAATTTATTATTAACTTCGGATTATCATAGATAATTGAATAATTAACTTAGCGTGAAATATGAAAAGGATACGATTAGCGTCAATCATCAGTCTGATAATTCTGACAAATACAGTTATCGCACAAAACAATATCAACGTTAAAGAAGGAGTATATTATCAAGAAGACGGTAATTTATTCTCTGGAATCTATACGACACAATTTGACAACGGGCAAACAAAAGAATCTTATACCGTTTCTGATGGGATATTGACTGGAATTGTAAAATTCTACTACGAAAATGGGGAGCTTAGGGAATCAGGCCAATACAAAACGGGACTAAAAGATGGAAATTGGATGCAATGGAGCAAAGATGGCGAAATTACCGCTAAAGCCTTTTATAGCAAAGGAATGAAGGACAGCACTTGGTTGATTTGGGATGAAAGCGGTACAAAAAGATATGAAATGTATTATGAGAATGATGTCCGTGTAGGAAGATGGAAAATGTGGGACGATTCAGGTGACCTTATTTCAGAGAGAGTTTATTAAAGCCTAATATTTCTTATAAACGTTAAGCCCCTTATATCTTATAAGAAATTCCCAAAGAAAAATTTACCCCATCTGTAAATCTTTGAAAGTCGTAAAATTCTCCATCCAATTCATAATTACGAATGGTGGGAGAATTAAGAATGTTATTCACGGCAAATCGAACTTTCCAATGATCATTAATTGATTTTGAGACATTAAAATTTACTAAATACCTGGGTTGCTCAAAAACATCAGGAGTTCCTCCACCTACAACTAAGATCAATTTAGGGCCGGTAACATTGAAGGCGAGGTTGGCTTCAAGTCCAAGAGAGTCATTGCCATAGGACAAGTAAGAATTAACAATGTATGGAGATTGACCAAACATTTGTCGAGTTTCCTTCGCGCCAGGATCAGTTGCCCTAATTTGGCTTAACTCCGCTTTATTTATTTGAGTCTCTGAATAGATATATGTCATATTTGCTCCAGCAGAAAAATTCTTAAACCATTGACCTATTGTCTCTAACGACTTCCTTCCTTCCAATTCAATGCCGTAAACATTTGCAAAGTCTTGGTTATTCCATGTAATTTCAACAATTGCCGCAAATGGATTTATTACTGTTTCAATTGGTTTATCAAAACGTTTGTAAAAGGCACTAATCGCGAATATTTCTCCAATTTTTGGAAAAATTTCATACCGCAAATCAAAATTATTTATCAGGGTTCTTTCCAATCTAGGATTGCCAACCTTTACGTACCTAGTTTCTAAGTCAAAGGTTGCGTAAGGAGCTAGTTCTCTAAATGTTGGGCGAGCTAAGGTTCTTGAAATACCAAAACGGAAGTTTGAATTTTCTGACAAGCTGTAGGTGCCATTTAGAGCTGGAAGAATATCTGTTTCATCAAGAATCCCTCTTTCTAATTTTGGATCAGCACTGATTACTTCAATGTCTGTGGTTTCAAGCCTTGCTCCTGCAATAAAACGCCAAAGTGAATTCACTTTTATATCAAGCATGGAATAAGCACCGAAAACAGTTTGATCTCCTGTATATGAATTTTGTAAATCAGTTGCATCATTGACATTGATGAACTGAAAAAATGTACCGTCTGTATTTCCAACTACCATGTTAGAAGCATCGAAATATGCATCGATATCTCCATTAAATTCAATGCCCTGACGATTAAAAACAAACCAGCTTTCACTAAAGTTCCTCGACTTGTTTAAGAATGCACCTCCAAATTTCAATTTACTTGTGCCTTTTGCTTTCTTGTCAAGCGGCATTTCAAAATTCAATTTTATATCAAGATTTTCTTCGGCCATGTCTCGATAATACCTTGTAGGTTCAACATATAGATTAGGAGACAATTGGTCAAGTCGTTCGCCTCTTCTGTTGAAACTAAAATCACTATTAAAAATGCTGAAGTCAGGAGTAATCTGAATTGACTCCGTGTATGAGACTAGCCAATTTGCTCTTAATTTCTTGATTTCAGGAAAATAGTGTTCCCCTTTGAGTTGGTGCGAAGTGATTGATCTTTCCAAAAACCTCAAATTTTGCGTTTCAAGGTAACGCCCTACTTCATCTCTAGGTATTTCTCCAATAAGATATCTACTTGTTGTTTCACCGCTTTGATTTCTAATTAATGAATAGCCTATCTTATTGTTCGCATTCAATTTTAATGATAGGTTAAACAGGCCCCCTAGCAATATCGTTTCTGTTGATTGTTGATCGATAAGTGTCTCTTCAGGGTTTAATGATTCTGCCTCATCAATATTCCCAGTAAGGGAATATCTGTTATTTACTCCATCTCCATAGTAACGATGACTTTTAGAATAGGTTATTCCTGCATTGAATCCTAAGGTTTTGTTTTTAAATACACCCACTTGATTTCCAACACCTATTGAATAGCTTTGGTCCAATCCAGGAGCCTCACGAAAAGCAGCCCATTCTCGAGAGAATGCTTGTGTTTGCTGAGACAATAATTCATTTGGCCCATTGCCTACACCACATGTAAAGCATGGCGCTAAGACTTCATTGTTTCTTACTATAGTTGGAATTTTTCTTTTTCCATCATCCATTCCTAACCAATCTTGCTTGCCCTTCGTTTGCGTGAGGTAATTGTTATTAAAGGTTGACTGGGTGTTAAAACCCAATGATGTTGAGAAGTAAAAATTTAATTTATCAGGAAAGTCCTTTGTTACAATATCCACAAGACCTGCTGTATAACTAGCAGGTAATTCAGGAGAGAAAGTCTTTGTAACAATAATGTTATCGATTAAACTTGTCGGATATAAGTCCAATTGAACTGTATTTCGATTGGGATCTAATCCAGGTATTTCAGCTCCATTTAAGGTCGTTTTTGCATACCTATCGCTGAGCCCTCTAATGTATACGTACTTACCACCTTCAACGGACACACCTGTGATTCTTTTTACAGCCCCTGCTGCATCACTGTCTCCTGCTTTTTTAATCTGCTGAGATGTAATTCCATCCATCACATTGGCAGACTTTTTTTGGATACTCAGCATATAGTTTGATGATGCCTTATTGGCTTTTGCTTCAATGGTTACAATTTCCATAGTAATTGAAGCGTCCTTTAATTCAAAGTTTAAGGTGATCATTTGATCCTGCTCAATCTTAACATTATGCATAGTATCCGATCGAAATGAGATGTATTGCGCAACAACAGTATAAGTGCCAGGAGAAACAGAGCTAATCATATAATTACCATCTAAATCGGTACTTGCTCCTTTTGACAGTTCCATTATGTAAACTGAGGCTCCAATTAGCTCTTCAGCTGTTGCATCACTTAAAACTTTTCCTTTTATAGAAGACTGTCCAAAGACGGCAAATGTCACTAACAATGAAGACAGAAATAAAATTGATCTCATCTCAAATTTTTTGCAAAAATGAACTTATAAAATCGCTTCTGACTTCAGCAAACAATTAACTTAATGTTACCATTTCGTTAATAAAAAACGGAACCCTAAAAAGGGCTCCGTTTTGACATTTTAAAATGATCTTAAGGGGTTGTCACCGTAAATAAATCGTATGCATCCGTTCCTGCACCGATATTAGTAAATACATTGCCTGCAAGGGTAAGATTGCTGTTCGAAAATCTTGAATAAGAGTCCTCACCATTCGCTAAGTCTTCAATGTCTATCCCTTTTGCAAAGTCATAGAAAATTGAATTGTGGTATTCCCCACCAGCATTGTCTCTAAAAGTCAATGCTCTTGAAACTTCATTGCCAATATAAGTAGCGTTGTAAATTACAGGTGTTGCATAAGGCATAGCCGTTTCAGGATCTGTTCCTCCATCATGCTCGCCACCTCTATCACTGTCAGAAGCTTGCACAGTTAACCAAAATTGGCCTTTACCTCTAAATCCTTCATCGTAGTCGTAAGAATCGTCTCCACAGTATGCAGTAATTAAATACTTGGTATTTACAGTTCCACCAAACCACTCAACACCATCGTCTTTATTTGCAACTACTTCAATGTATTCAATTGTTGTACCGTTGCCTACTCCACCTAAAGTCAGACCATTAATTTCATTGGCTGCTCCAATATCTGTACCGCCATGTCGTATAGATACATATCGAATACTTCCTGAATTATCTGCATCATTGCTTCCACCATATAATCCTCTTGGCTCTGTTGAAGGAATACCTTCTATCTGTGTTGACCCAGGATTAGAATTTAATGAAGCGTTTCCTAAAATGATCAATCCACCCCATTGTCCTCTGACATTCGCAGCTTGTGCAGCACCGTTATCTGCTTCATAGGTCATAATAATTGGTGATGTTGAAGAACCATTGGCATTTAAAATTCCTCCTTTTGCTATTACTAAGGCCGTAGCACTTGCTCCAGCACCTGATTTCCCTTTAATAACAGTACCGGCAGCAATGTTTAAAGTCTCTCCATTGTCGACAAATACAAAACCATCCAGAATATATATCGTGTCTGCAGAAAAATTAACAGTTCCATTAATGTCAGCGTCTGTGATTGTTTTTGTGGGTTTATTATTATCGAAAGTCCTCACATCACCAGATAAATACGTCCATCCTTTTGTCCAGTCAGTCGTACCAAATGCCCCTTTGTAATTTACTTGAGAATAAAAGCCATCATTCGGTGGCATTGACCCACTCATTGGAACATTGCTAGGAATCAAAGATGTGGCTGTCAATGTGCCCACATCAAATGATGCATTATTATTGGCAGTAAAACTCGCAGCAAAAGCATCTTCTTCTACTGTAGTTGTTGACCCCGTTGTTGGAGGAGTTGGCTCGATACCATTGTCGTTATCGTCACTGCAAGCGTTAAGCGTTAACGCCATGCTGCATGCAATTGTTGCACCCATTAAAAGCTTTGTTGATCGGCTGAAATTTCTCATTGTATAAAATTTTGTTATAAATTGGTTTCAGTTTGAATTAAATTTTCGCTGCAAAAGAACAACGACATTCCTAGTTATATGTAATGGTGGAGTTATTAATGCTTTATGGCTATGTTAACTTAGCTTTAACCGACTTGAATATCGTCAGAATTCAATAGAATTAAATGCATCAAAACCAATAGTTTTAGAATCTTAATTTTGAATTAACATGGAAAATCATGCTTAACGTATAACTTAGCGCAGATTTCTATTTACAAAAATTCATGGCGAAAGAGAAAATTTTACTTGTAGATGACGAACCAGACATTCTCGAAATTGTTGGTTACAACCTAAAAAAAGAAGGCTACAAAGTATTGACTGCAACAAATGGAAAAGAAGCCATTGATGTGGCTTTAAAGAAAAAGCCCGAGCTCATTATATTGGACGTGATGATGCCAGAAATGGATGGTATGGAAACCTGTCATCAGATGCGTAATAATCCTGTGCTTAAAGACACACTGATTGCTTTTTTAACGGCTCGAGGTGAAGATTATTCGCAAATCGCCGGATTTGATGCAGGTGCAGATGATTACATCACCAAACCTGTGAAACCAAGGGTTTTAATCAGTAAAATAAAGGCCATTTTAAGAAGAAATATAAATCAAATAAGTCCTTCACAAGATGAAGCCATTCGAGGGATAATTGTGGATAGAGAACGGTATTTAATTGTTCAAAACGGTAAAGAAATAAATTTACCTAAGAAAGAGTTTGAATTATTGTCTCTACTTATGAGCAAACCTGGCAGGGTTTATACACGTGAGGTCATTATGAATTCTATTTGGGGTGGAGAGGTCGTCGTAGGTGACCGGACCATTGATGTGCACATTCGAAAACTTCGTGAAAAATTAGGCGATGATTACATCAAAACTGTAAAAGGGGTTGGATACAAGTTTGAAGCAAAATGAGATCATTGTCTAAGACGGAATATTTGAGGTAAATATGCGAAACGTGACTCCTTCCAAACTTGTCCTTTGGTTATCTTTAATTATTTCTGGAATTGTTACATTTTTTGGGTTTGTTATCAGTATCCTTTGGCTTGAATTGGAATGGGTATTTCTTCCAGTCTTATTTGTTGTTTCGTTTTTGAGTTGTTTCTTGGTATTTAGATGGGGGATACGCCAATTCATTGAAAGAAAAGTGCGCTTGATCTACCGCACTATTCACAACCTAAAACTTGAACTCAAAAAAGAACCTCACAAGGCAGATCTAGATGAAGATGTTTTTACAAAAATTAGAGAAGAGGTCATTGAATGGGACAAGTCCAATCGCAAAGAAATCGAACGCCTTACTGATCAAGAAAAATTTAGGAGAGAATTTATTGGCAATATTTCTCACGAACTGAAAACACCAATTTTTAATATTCAAGGTTACATACTCACCCTGTTAGAAGGTGGGCTAGAGGATGCCAGAATTAATCGTAGCTTCTTAATTAAAGCTGAAAAAAGCATTGACCGTATGATTGAAATGGTGGACGATTTGGATCAAATCTCAAAGCTAGAATCAAACAGAATAGAGTTGAGCCTTCAGCGTTTCAACTTGATTGAATTGACCAATGATGTGATAGATTCTTTGGAATATAAAGCCAAGAAACGCAAAATCAAAGTCCACATTGCAAATGGACATAGACCTGTATATGTCTATGCAGACCCTAGTAAGATCTCACAGGTATTGACCAATCTGATTATTAATTCCATCAATTATGGTAGAGAAGAAGGAGAAACAAAGATTCAATTTCATGACCTAGACGAGAATATCATGATAGAAATTACCGATAACGGTCGTGGAATTGCAGAAGAGCATTTGCCACGATTGTTTGAAAGATTCTACCGAATTGACAAAGGGCGTTCTAGGGCAGAGGGTGGCTCAGGCTTGGGACTGGCCATTGTAAAACACATTATTGAAGCCCACCAGCAAACCATCAACGTAAGCAGTGAGTTGGAGAAAGGTTCTGTGTTCTCCTTCACCGTTAAAAAGGCATAATTGCATCACTATGTCGATCAAGATTAAAGTAAATTTGTTTCCGGACAGATGCAACCAAAGTGAGCAGATTTTCATCTCTATTTCAGGTGTAAAAGAATCCAGTCTAACAGTGCCTTCATGAACGAAGAAGAAATTTTAATTGGCTGTCAGGCCAACAATGAAAATGCACAGAAATACCTTTTTGATCGATACAGTCGTATCATGACTGGGGTTTGTATGCGGTATGCGGATAGCTATGAAGAGGCTCAAGACATTGTTCAGGATGCTTTTATTAAAGTGTTCAAGAAGATAGAAACTTTTAGCGGAAAAGGTTCTTTGGAGGGCTGGATCAGAAGAATTATGATCAATACGGCTTTAGACTATTTAAGAAGCATAAAAAATGAACGTTTTCATTTAGATGTAGATGAAGTAGAATTTTTACTTCACAAAAAAGAGATGATAGTCGAAAGCCTTCAGGCGCAAGACCTTTTAAAGATTATTCGCACATTGCCCGTAGGCTATCGAACTGTATTTAACCTTTATGCAATCGAAGGATTTTCACATAAAGAAATTGCAAAGCAACTAAACATATCGGAAAATACGTCTAAGTCACAATATTCTAGAGCACGTTCGCTTTTGCAAAAGAAATTAGAGAAACTAAACATTACAAACAGCTCGTTTTGAAAGATGAAAATAACATAGAATCCCTGTTTAAGGATTCCTTCAAAGACTTTGAAGTAGATGCTGGTCCGAACGTATGGAATAACATTAAATCCTCTGTTCAATCAGGCATTGCAAGTGGTTCATCCGCTGCAACTGCAGTCGGTTCTACTAGCTCATGGGTTTCAACGGTCATCATTGTGGTAGGCATCACTGGACTTGCCATCGGCGGATATTATTTCTTTGATAGCAAAGCAGAAGAAAGCCAAGCACAAAATTCAATTGAACAAACTTCTGATCAAATCGAAGACAGTAAAAAAGGTGAGACTCCTGCTTATAAGAACAATCTAACTGAAGATGTCCAATCCCAAGAAAATTTGCGCCTTAGCGAGACTAACAATGCAACTGAAGAATATAAAAAGAAGCAGATAATTGAAAAGCAGAAAGTTCGTCAAATTTCTGCTGCGAATAATGATGAAGTCAACACGCAGCCCTATAACAACCAACAATTAAAAGAAGAAGAGAATAATTGGACTAACAAGGCCAACAATTCTTATGATAAACCGAATGTCAATTCAAAATCAGTGGTCAATGAGCAAACCAAAAACACTGCTGTTAAGAACGAAATGGAAATTGACAATTCATCCATTGATCAAGAGCAAATAGACAATGAAGAGTCATCTCCTACAGCTTATTCGGCGAATACAATGGTTGATCAAGAATCCGAAGAGATACAGATTGAGCTAATCAAGGAACTGCCCAACGTGTTCACTCCGAATTATAATGGCATCAACGATGAAATGATCATTGATGCCTCATACTTTAACCATTCTGAAGAAATTCACTTTGCCTTGTTTGATACAAACAACGACATCATTTATGAATCTAGAGGAAGTGAAATTCGTTTTGATGGCATGGTTAGTGGTTCCATGCTCGAAAAAGATAGCCAGTACTACTATGTCGTCTATGTTAGTTATAAAGGAAAACGGGAGAATTTTATACCTGTAATGTTAACTGTTAAATAGTTAATCCTGCAATACAGGCCTTAACCACCTTTCCATTTCTTCAATTGATTTGCCTTTTCTAATGGCATAATCTTCCAATTGATCTTTATCAATTTTACCCAAGCCAAAATATTTGGCGGCTGGATTTGCAAAATACAATCCACTCACCGCTGCAGTGGGTAACATGGCAAAACTCTCTGTCAAGCTAATTCCGATCTCCTCTGCCTTCAGCAACTCAAATATGAGTGATTTTTCTGTATGGTCAGGACATGCAGGATAGCCTGCTGCAGGTCGAATGCCTTTGTATTTTTCACGTATGAGTGCCTCATTGTTCAATTGCTCCTCAGAAGCATATCCCCAAAATTCTTTACGCACACGTTCATGCAATCGCTCTGCAAAAGCTTCCGCCAATCGATCCGCTAGCGCTTTGAGTAAAATACTGTTGTAGTCATCATGCTCCTCTTCGAATTTTTGAAGTTGTTTCTCAATGCCTAAACCAGCAGTCACGGCAAATGCACCAATAAAGTCCTCTTTGCCACTTTCTTTAGGCGCTATGAAATCTGCCAAGGCCATGTTTGGACTACCTTTTACTTTTTTTCGCTGTTGCCGTAAACTGTGCAAAGTAAAAAATACATCCTGCTTCCCATCGAACAATTGAATGTCATCTACGTCAGAGTTTGCCTTCCAAAAGCCATATACTCCATTTGCTTTTAACCATTTGTGTTTTACGATGTCTTCCAACATCTGCTTGGCATCTTCAAATAGCTCTGTAGCTTCTTGCCCAACAAGATTGTCTTTTAAAATATTGGGATATTTCCCTGCAAGTTCCCACGTAGCAAAGAAGGGCGTCCAATCAATGAAAGGTATCAACTCTTGGATTGGATAATCCAACAGCTCAAATCTTCCCAATTCATTGGGTTTTAGTATGTTTTCCTTTGTCCAGTCAATTTGAAGTTTGTTCGCACGTGCTTCCTGTAAACTGATTAACTTCTTTGTGGACTTTCTGTTTTCATGCTGCTCTCTCAGTGTTGAATATTCCCCATCAATCTTTTCCTTAAAGGCTGTTTTCACCTTTTTATCTTCACTTAGAAGGTTTCCTGCAACAGGTACACTCCTTGAAGCATCCAATACATGCACCACAGGGAAAGTATACTGAGGAGCAATTTTGACTGCGGTATGTGCCCTTGATGTTGTTGCTCCTCCAATTAAAAGTGGTATGTCAAATTGTTGTCTTTGCATTTCACTGGCTAGTTGCACCATCTCGTCCAAAGAGGGTGTAATTAACCCACTCAAGCCAATCATATCAACTTCTTGTTTTCGCGCTTCATCCAGAATTTTTTCGGGAGGAACCATTACTCCTAAGTCAATAACTTCGTAATTGTTGCATGCCAACACCACAGCGACAATGTTTTTACCGATATCATGAACATCTCCCTTAACCGTTGCCATTAATATCTTGCCAGCATTTTTTGCAGTATTGCCAGAAATTCTTTTCTCCTCTTCTATGTATGGCAACAAGTGGGCGACTGCTTTTTTCATGACACGGGCGCTTTTCACCACTTGGGGTAAAAACATTTTTCCTGCACCAAAAAGATCTCCCACCACATTCATCCCATCCATTAATGGGCCTTCAATAACTTGCAAGGGTTTGTCGTACTGCAATCGTGCCTCTTCTGTATCCTCTACAATAAATTCAACAATTCCTTTTACTAAGGCATGGGACAATCGATCTTGAACGCTTTCTTCACGCCACTTTTCATCCTTCACATTTACCTTACCTTCTGATTTCACGGTTTCTGCAAAATCGGTCAATCGCTCTGTGGCATCCTCCCTTTTGTTCAAAAGAACATCTTCGACATGGGTCAATAGGTCTTTAGGAATATCATCATACACCTCAATCATGCCTGCGTTGACAATTCCCATGTCCAACCCGTTTTTTATTGCATGGAACAAGAATGCCGAGTTCATGGCTTCCCGCACTACATTGTTCCCTCTAAAAGAAAAAGAAACATTGCTCACTCCTCCACTGACTTGAGCCCCAGGTAAATTCTCTTTGATCCATTTTGTTGCTGAAATAAAATCAACTGCATAATTGTTGTGTTCTTCTATTCCAGTTCCAACAGTCAGTATATTGGGATCAAAGATGATGTCGTGCGGAGAAAAATTGAGTTTATTGGTCAGTAGGTTATACGCCCTTTCACATATCTCAATCCTTCTTTCATAATTGTCTGCTTGGCCTTTTTCATCGAAGGCCATAACGATGACCGCAGCTCCATATTTTTGAATTTTTCTCGCTTGGTCCAAAAATATTTCTTCGCCCTCTTTCAAACTGATTGAATTCACGATGCTCTTTCCTTGAACGCACTTTAAGCCGGCCTCAATTACTGACCATTTAGAAGAATCGATCATGATAGGCACCTTGGAGATGTCTGGTTCTGAAGCAATCAAATTTAGAAAAGTGGTCATGACTTGCTCTGAATCCAACATGCCTTCATCCATGTTTACATCAATAATTTGGGCACCACCTTCAACTTGTTGAAGCGCAACAGAAAGTGCTTCTTCATATTGCTCTTCTTTGATGAGCCGTTTAAACTTCAGTGATCCTGTCACATTCGTTCTTTCTCCAACATTGATGAAGTTGCTTCCTTTAAAAACAACTAGAGGCTCTAATCCACTATAATTGGGCAGGTCTAATTTCTTCTTCGGAATACGTGGAGGGTATTTCTCAGCAATTTTTGCAATCTCTTGTATATGCTCTGGAGTGGTTCCGCAACAGCCACCAATAATATTTACGAATCCACTTTCTATAAAATCTTCGATAAAACCACCCATCTGCTCAGGGGTCTGGTCATATTCTCCAAAGGCATTCGGTAAACCAGCATTAGGATGTGCACTAATGAAAAAATCTGTTTTCTGAGAAATAAGGTCCAGATAAGGCCTAAGTTCCTTGGCCCCTAGCGCGCAGTTGAAACCAACGCTCAATAATGGCAAATGACTGATTGAGAGCAAAAATGCCTCTGCAGTTTGTCCTGATAAAGTTCTGCCACTTGCATCCGTAATGGTTCCTGAGACCATTATAGGCAATTCAATTCCTTTCTCATCAAAGCTGTCAGAAATTGCGTATAAAGCCGCTTTGCAGTTCAAAGTATCAAATACCGTTTCTACAAGCAAGATATCGACGCCTCCTTCAATTAAGGCATCCACTTGTTCTCTATACGCTACTTTCAGTTCATCAAAAGAAGTGTTTCGGAATTCTGGTCTGTTAACATCAGGCGATAGGGATGCAGTGCGATTTGTAGGTCCAATTGAACCTGCTACAAATCTTGGTTGCTGAGGGTTATTTTCTGTATACTCAATGGCAACCTCTTTTGCAATTTTTGCTGATTGGAAATTGAGGTCATAAACAGCTGATTCCAAACCATAATCGGCCTGAGCAATTGATGTTGAAGAGAAAGTATTTGTCTCAACAATGTCTGAGCCTGCTTCAAAATATGCTCTATGTATGTCTTTGATGATATCACTCTGAGTGATAGAAAGCAAATCATTATTTCCTTTCAAAGGCTTGCTGTGATCTTTAAATCGTTCACCTCTAAAGTCAAATTCCTCTAATTTGTGTCTTTGAATCATGGTACCCATTGCACCATCTAAAACCAAAATCCGCTTTTTTAATATTTCTCTAATGTCCATTTTATTCTAATAAAAAAGCCCTTCGACTTCGTCAAAAGGGCTCTAATCTCTTTCAACTTATCTTATTCCTACACAGGAATCAGGAATTGGCACCAATCTAAGGTTGCCAAGGTTTCATAGGGCCTGTCCCTCCACCTTTCTTGATAAGTAATAAATTAAGAACGTTTATGCAGAAGGAGTACCAGAGGTTTTTTGATGGTGCTTGTATAAAAAGTAGCCTACAACAGCTAACAGAATATATGGAACGAACATGATATAAATAATACCTTCATTGATTCCTTGTCCAACAGCTTCTTCTCCAGACTGCATATTTGATTCTAAAACTGCTTTACACATAGCACATTGTGCAAAGGAGCTTATTTGGCTCCCAACAACAAACACTGATAATAAACCAATTCTTAGTAATCTATTCATTGTTATCAAAGTTAAGCAAGAGTTTTGTCTGAATCTAATTAATAATAAGGCGATATCATCATGTAAACGACCACACCAGTAAAGGTCACATAAAGCCAGATAGGCAATGTAATCCTTGCAATTTTTCTGTGTTTGTCAAACTTCTTTGATAGCGCTCTATTAAAAGTAATCAAGACTAGGGGAACAATCACAATGGCCAGCAGTATGTGTGACAATAGAATAATAAGGTAAAAGGTTTTCATCCAGCCATCACCTCCATATGGGGTAGATTCTGCCAAGAAATGATAGCTTACATAAGAAATAAGAAACAAAACGGAAAGAATAAGTGCAGAAACCATCAATTGTTGATGACGTGCTTTATTCCCTTTTTTTATTGCCTTAAGAGCTAGAATCAATATGATAAATGTGATTCCATTAATAAGGGCGTTGATTCTTGGCAATATATAAATTTCATCTCCTACTTCAATGTCTTTAGGCAAGAAGTACAGCACAGCTACAACGATTGGGATCAATGCCGAAACAATTCCTATTATCCATTTAGAACTTTGAAACATGTTTACTCTTCTTTTCTGGGAACATATTCTTCTAAATACAATATTTCAATTGCATCCATCAAATCATTCAATTCAACTGTACTTGTTCCATCAAAAACACCGCGTATTCTACTTTGTTTATCAATAAGAAATAAATTGGAAGAATGTAAAAACCCTCCCGGAGCCACTTCATCTTTCATGGCATTTGCAAAATATCCAGTGAAGGCAAGATTATAAATATCTTCTTTCTCTCCGGTCAGAAAATTCCAAACGCTGTCCTTTGCATGAACTCTGTCTGCATAGGCTCTAAGGGCCTCAACTGTATCTGATGCTGGATCTACAGTAAATGATAACAATTTAAAATCCTTTCGGTCATAAAAGTGTTTTTGCAATTCCAACATATGAGTTGCCATTTTCGGACAGATCGACGGGCAGTTTGCAAAAAAGAAATCTGCAACATAAATGTGTCCATCGTAATCTTGATGACTGACTGTTGCATTGTTTTGATTGGTAAATGTAAATTCTGGAATCTTGTGGTAAACAGTATCGCTTGACTCAACTGTCTTAGGACCCAGTATTGGCAGTGGCTTAAAATTATTTATTCCAGTATGCAAGAAAAGGTACAAGATGGAAGGAAGCAGAAGAATCGCAAGTAATATAAGCGACTTCTTAACCGAGTTTTTCCTCATTTACCTATTTTAGGATATCTACCTCATTGATGTAAACACCTTCTACAAGAACCATTATAATCAAGTAGACAATAAGTACTATGTATGGAAGAGCAACCATATAGATGAAATTCTTGTACTCATGTTTGAGGTGCATGTAATATGCAACGATATAATAGGCTTTCACTAAGGTTAGAACAAGAAATGTAATCTTCACAAAATTCCAAGCCAATCCCATGTCTTTCCATACTAAACCTAAAGAAACTTCCACGGTGGTTACTGCAAGTAACACCCAGAAAATAACCCAGATGGTTTTTCTCATTTTTTTCCCTTCCTCTTCAGAGTGATGGGAAACGTATTCTGCTGTTCTATCGAATCCTGACATAGTTAAAATTGCTATTAAATAAGGTAAAAGAAGGTAAATACAAATACCCAGACTAAATCTACAAAGTGCCAATAAAGGCCAACTTTTTCCACCATTTCATAGTGTCCTCTTTTCTCGTAAGTGCCCTTTAAAACATTTACTAAAATCACAAAATTTATCACTACTCCACTAAAAACGTGTGTGCCGTGAAAACCTGTAATGAAGAAAAAGAAATTTGCAAATAGTGGTACTCCATATTCATTCACTGTGAGATTGGCTCCATAGACCTCAGTTCCTGCCTGAATCATTGCAGCGGCGTCGGCACCAGTGACTTCTGTGCCATTAGTCAGCAATAAACCATCTTTTGCGTCAGAAAGCCATTGGGCAATAGAGCCATCCGCCAATTGTAACGCACCCAACTCTGTTCCATGAATGAAATGATACCACTCCCATGCTTGCGAACCCACGAAAATAAGTCCTCCAACGATTGTCCAAGCCATCCATACTATAACACCTTTCTTATTCATTCTATGTCCAGCTTCAACGGCCAATACCATTGTCACAGAACTCATGATTAAGATAAAGGTCATAAATGCCACATACAAGAGCGGATGATCTCCATGTAAAAAAGGGAAATGTGTAAATACGTCCTCAGCTACAGGCCAAACTTCATCAAATCGATGACGCATAAACCCATAGGAAATCAATAATCCTGAGAAAGAAAATGCATCAGAAACTAAGAAGAACCACATCATGATCTTACCATAACTGAGGTTAAACGGAGAGATTCCTCCACCCCATAATTTTTTGGCATCAACTGAAGGCGCTTTTCCTGACATAATTTAAATTTTATATTATCAAATTAAAAAAGAAGAACAAGTATATCCACATAGCACCCATAAAATGCCAATATGTAGAACACAATTGCAAACCTAATAAATTTTTGGAATCGTAACTTCCTTTAAATGCATTAAAAACTACCACCAAAAGTGCAATTAAGCCACCAACCAAATGGGCGATGTGTAAGGCAGAAATGATGTAAAGAAAAGCCCCAGATGCATTGTGTTCAGCACCAGTAAAATAAACCTTGTTCTCGACCAACTGATCATAGCCAACGAACTGCAATTGAATAAAGAGTATCCCCAATAGCAAGGTAATAATCGTCATCCATTTTATTCCTGATGAATTGTCTGATTTGGCAAACTTAATTGCTAAAATCATACTGATGCTGCTCACAGCGATAACTATTGTGCTCCAAGTAAATGCAGATGGCAAATCAAAGTTCAACCAATTACCATCGCCTTTTCTAACAATAACTGCACTGGTGAGACCTGCAAACAACATAACTATGCTGATCATGGATACCCATAACAGTGGTTTAGCTACTTTTTTTCTCTTGGTCTTTTGGAACTCTTGTTCCTCCAATAAAACGTCTTCTGTCATTTCTAAATCTTATCTAAATACCAGGCAATTAATACCATTGGCACGTAAACAAAGGAGGCAAACATTAGTTTAGTTGCGGAGGCTTCATTACGTTTTCGATATAAAGTACTTGCAGGGTAAATCATCAATATTCCTGAAATAGCAAATGTGATTAATGCAATTGTGCCAGTTAAATTAAACAAGACTGGTAATAGGCTTACTAAGAGTAAAAACAGAGAATACACTAGCATAAGAAAAGCAGAAGTTTTGTCTTTCCCTCCTCTTGATGGAAGTAGTCTGAAGCCAGCTTTAGCGTAGTCTTGATCGGCTTTCCATGCGATGGCCCAAAAATGTGGGAACTGCCACATAAATTGAACTGCAAACAACAATCCAGCCTCTAAACTAAAATATCCAGTTGCTGCAACCCATCCTAACATTGGCGGGATGGCTCCTGGAAAAGCCCCGACAAAAACTGCCCAAGGTGAGATTTGCTTCAAGGGTGTATAAAGGGATACATAAACAAAGAGTGCCAAAATGCCCAATAGTGCTGCTGCAACATTAAAATTCAACCATAATATAAGTGTGCCTGATAATCCAAATACAAATGACAAGCTCGTACCTTCAATGACGGACATCTTCCCAGTTACAAGTGGTCTTGACTTTGTCCTGTCCATCAAACAATCAAGGTTTATTTCTATGATTTGATTGAATCCATTTGAACTTGCTGTGACTAAAAATCCACCTAAGGATAGCCAAATCAATTTTGTAAAAACGAATGAATCTCCTCCAATTAAATAACCAAAAACAGCTGAAAATACCACCAAGAGAGATAAACGCAATTTTGTAAATGCAGCGTAATCTTTAAGCTTTTGTTTCAAAGAAAAAGTGTGAAAAAACGAATCTTCAGCTGCAACTTGCATAAAGTGATTTATTGATTTGCGAAATTACGACATATTGTTTGCTTGACAAGACAAGCTAGAAATCAAAATACTGATTGAATAATTGGGTTTTAATAGTTAAATAAATCATATTGTTTTGTCTTAGCACATCGTTTTGTTTTTCTTCCCGCCAAATAAATCCAAGACTGGCAATGACATTCCATTCTTTTTTCAACAAGTAAGAAAAAGTTGGACTAAGGAATCTCACCTGCACTGGTACTCCTTGTGTCAATACATTCTCAATCTCTTTCTCTCTTGTTGAATTGGACAATTCTAAATTCTCACCAAAATTTGTTCCTAAAGGGGAACTCCCTTGTCTTGATTGGTTGTACTGGAGTTTAAAATTGATGCGTTTGTGTTGATAGTTTGCGAGTGCAATCCATTCATGGAAATTGGCCCCCATTGGGTGAGCCAAAGACATATTATAGTTAGAGTATGCTTGAACAGGATTGCTATGGGCATAGGTATATGGTCGAACACTGTTGTATTCCAAACGACTGCTCAACCCATCCACATTAAAAAGATCAAATCCTTTCCATCCTATTTGGATTCCATACTTATTTGCCCACCAACCAGATCGAATGTCCTTATCTGGATTCCTCCACTGATTGATATCAGCTCGAATTTCAGACAATAAAAACTCATCAAAAAGTAGTTGTCCATAGAGTATGTTTCTTTCTTTAATTGATGCTTTAATGTTCGCACCTACCAAAGCGTTGTCTGAAGAACCTATAGAGAACTCAACAGGCCGATAGAAAATGACAGGATTCAAATAATTTACCTCAAATCCTCTTGTATAACCTTCTTCCTCTGCTTGCCAAACTATGGATTCGAATAAACCAACAGTCAACCATTTATTGATGCGATAATCTAAAAAGTGAGTAACAGAATATTTTCGTTGATAGAGACTGCTTTTGCCTTCTACATTAAATATGTTTTGATGGCTGCTATACAAGTTTGAATATTTAAATCGCCAAAATTTTGCATCTATTCTGAAGTAAGGCGAAGCATTTGAAAAGTCGGACAAAAGCAATGAGCGATATCCATCTCCAATAAAGTTCCGGCCATAGCCCACTTGAAAATTAAAAATTTTGTTGACTTTATAGTTTATATGTCCTTGTATATAATCAGATTGAATGTTGTTATTTCCCCTTGAAACGTTCATAGCAGGTACCACTTTGTTTTCAATGATAAAGTCTTTTTGATAATCCATATACTGGCCATAATTATAGATATAAGCCAATTCAACGTTCCATTTACGAAAATTAGAATGTATTAAAACCCCAATCCCATTTCTCAAAACACCTTCATCTTTTTGTAATCCAATTAAGGACTCAAAAGCAGGTGAAATCTTGAATTTAATGGAAGTATCCTGCTTTAGTCCTCTCCATTTGACGTCTTTAAACGCCGTATGCTGGGTGTCATTAGCCACATAGATTGCTTTTTCTTTTTCGTAATTAAAAAGAAAATTTTGATTGACCAATTGTCCTTGCAAATAACTAGAGCACAAGCAAAAGAATAATAAGCAAATTATTGTTGACCTCATTAATCGACGCTTTGCTTTTTGACAGGAATCAAGAAGAGAACTCCCATTAAAGCAAGAACAATGGATGACAATAAAATGAATGTTAGGCTCGTGCTCAGTCCTTTTATAAAAACTGAAGCTGATATTAAGAGCAGACTAAACATGTAAATAACTGTCACTGTTTGCGCATGATTTAACCCTAATTTAAGCAACCTATGGTGTAAATGGTTGCTATCAGCAGAGAAGGGTGAGACGCCTTTAAGCATGCGATATAGAAATATTCTAAATGTATCAAGTAATGGATAGGCCAATACTGCCATTGCGAAAATTGGTTTAGAAATGTGCTTCATTTCTGCCGGGAGTGAAGAAAAATCGTACTCAATAACTCTAATTGCTAAAACACAAATGATCAATCCAACTGTTAATGACCCCGAGTCGCCCATAAAAATCTTAGCGGGATAAAAGTTATACCTTAAAAATCCAAGCAAAGCTCCTGCAAGTGAAAAAGCTATGATGGCATCAACGGTACTTCCTGCAAGTAAAAACCAAATTCCGAAGGTAATGGAGGCAATGCATGCTACTCCCCCAGCCAAACCATCAACACCATCAATGATGTTGAATGCATTGATGACAACAACATAGGTGAATATAGTCAAAGCAACACTTGCCCATTCTGGAATCTCTCTAATCTCAAATATGCCGTAAAGGCTGGTAATTTTTATTTCTGCCATCAAAGTCATGATAAAGGCTACGAGTAGGTGACCAACTAATTTTTTTATTGCGGCAGTTCCTATAATGTCATCTTTGATGCCCATAAAAAACATAATCAACACACTTGGAACTAGGTACTTAATGTAGCCTATGTTCTCCGAGGGAAAACAGATAAAGAATGAGAAAACCGTTCCAGCAAAAATCATGACTCCTCCCATGGAAGGAACACTTTTTGTATGAAGTTTCCTTGTTTCGTTTGGATCGTCAAACAGGTGTTTCAATTCAGCCACTTTAATAAAAGAGGGTGTCGACAACAGGACAATGAAGAAAGAAATCAATACTGCAAGGGCAACGATCATGTCTTGTTTTTTACAAATATCCTTAATTAGTAGTTAAAATAGAGGTTCTGTAGGTTTGT